>Ga0209064_1000026_pt1 | contig 300735 bp, 225 predicted proteins | sample Inofromicrocosms_FD_187498 | JGI IMG/M metagenome (GOLD analysis project Ga0209064, IMG submission 187498) | Mouse cecum microbial communities from Vienna, Austria - Inoculum for glucosamine and mucus D2O microcosms (SPAdes) (version 2) | ecosystem: Host-associated > Mammals > Digestive system... | reverse complement strand
GATGTGAAATTGGTAGCATTAAGCATCAAAAAGCCCTTAAAAGACATCTATACGAGTCTGTTTCATGCTGTATGAGATAAAAATAGTCCATTTCCTATCATGTCAAAGTTTTACCGGACAGCAATAATTCCATATGACGATATTTGAGTGATTTGTGATACCATTGTGATACCATCAGCATCGTTGCCATCAAATGGTACCACAGACATAAATTCAATATAAATCACAATGCCCAAAACTTCATTAAAATCATATTACTGCCCTAAATGTTTTACCGGACAGCAATAAAAAGTAATTTTAAATGTTTTTACCGGAATTTTGGTAATTTCCAAACAGCCTGAATCACGTAATTTTGCACCGGACATCCAATCGTCACGGATAGGCCCCGTCAAACAATCACAAGACATCATCACCATAGGAGGTTTCAAATCTGATTTCCGACCAATGCACAAACGACTACAGATGAAGAGTCTCCACAGTGATTAGGATAGAGATGTTGAATTGATTTCAGAATAATAGTTGTAATGAAGATTGATTGAACGAAAGGTGATAATACAACTCTGAATCAAGGTCTGAGCAGCAAGACCAGGAAGAGAGGGACGGTCCGGATGATGGATAGTCCCTTTTTTCATCTTCTCCAGAAAGAGGGAAGGAAAAGCACCAGGAATGTGAACAGCTCAAGCCGCCCCACCAGCATCACCCACACAAGCATCCACTTGACAATGCCGGGCAGAGCGTAAAAGGCCCCTTCCACGCCGGTGGCACCGTATCCGAGCCCGTTGCACCCGATGCAGGATATGACCATGAACAACGAGTCGGTGAGGCTGTACCCAAAGACTGTCACCACCGCCGAGGCCACCACGATGGTCAGCACATAAAGGGAGACAAAGGCCGATATCCTGGAGACAAGACTGCTTTGCAACGCGCTGCCGTTGATGCTCACCACATAGGTGCGTTTCGGGAAGACCGTCTTCTTGATTTCATTGACGAAATTGCGCCACATGACAGAGACACGGTCGATTTTTATCCCTCCCGATGTGGAGCCGCTGCATGCCCCGCAGGTCATCAGCAGCATCGTCAGGAACAGGGCGAAAGGCCCCCACCCCTCAGAGCCGGTGATCGAGAAGCCGGTGGAGGTCACCGCCGAGACGATATGGAACAACGGGTAAAACAGCAGGTTGTCGACCGTCAGCGCCTCGCCGCGCAGCAACGCCGCCCCGAGAAACAGCAGGTATGCGACCACCACCACCCCTGTGAATGCCTTCAAGACATCATTGCCAAGAAACTCCCTGATGTTCTTCCTCCAAGCCGAATACAACATCATGAAGTTCAGTCCGGCCACAAACATCACCACCGTCAGCACACCCAGCGCATAATCCGAATGCCAGTAAGCTATCCCCTCGTTGCGGGTCGTGAATCCCCCGGTGGCTATCGCCGCGAAGGTCTGACACACACTGTCGAAGAGGTTCATCGGCCCCGCCCACAACAGCAGGATGGAGACCACCGTGAGCGACGCGTACACACCCCATATCGACAACGCCGTCTGGCGGATGCGAGGATGCAGCTTGCCATGGGTGATGCCGGTGGCCTCGGCGTTGAACATCGAGATGCCGGTGGCCTTGTTGAACTCCGGCAGCACCGCGAGCATGAAGAAAATGATGCCAAGGCCGCCAATCCATTGGGTGAACGCCCGCCAGAACAGTATGCCGTGTGACTGGGCCTCGACATCGGCAATCATGCTCGCCCCTGTCGTGGTGAAACCTGAAATCACCTCAAACATCGCGTCGGTGAAACCGAGCGGGACTGCCGACAGCATAAATGGAATCATCCCGAACAGGCCAAACACCACCCATACGAGCGCGGTGATGATGAATCCCTCGCGGCTCCTGACCGATGTAGCCGGCCTATGCCGTCCCGACAGCTCGGCCAGCCCCCCTGCCAACGCGGCGGATCCGACTGCGACGGCAAATCCCCGCCAGTCGCTCTCGCCGTAAATCAGACACACAGCCAGCGGCAGCAACATCAACAGGGCCTCTATCAGCACCAGCCGACCGAGAATCCTCACTATCGAACTGACATTAACCGATGTCTTCATGCACAATCCCTCCGGCTGGTTATCTGAAAAGTTTCTCAATCCTGGCAATCGAACCTGACACGCTGAATATCACAACATGGTCGCCAGGCATTATGCGGGTGCGCCCCTCCACGAGCTGCCCCTTCCCGTCCCTGACCAGTCCGGCCACAGTCACTTCCCTCGGGAGCGCCAGCTCGCTGATTGGCCGCGATACAATCCTGGCACCTTCGGGAGCCTTGATTTCGGTCACCTCCGCCTTGTCAAGCGAGAGACACTGGGTGGTGGCCACATTGGTGTCAAGCACCACGTTCAGCACCTTGCCGGTGTTGAGCAGCTTCTTGTTGATGATTTTGTCTATCGACAGGCTCTCCGCCTCGGGGATGTATTGCAGCTCCTCGATTCGCGCCAATGTGCGTCTGGCCCCGTGTTCACGTGCCACCATGCATGACACGATGTTCTTCTCAGAGCTGCCGGTAAGAGCCAGGAAGGTGTCACATCCGTCTATACCCTCCTCCTTGAGAGTGGTGACATCATTGGCCAACGCGTTAACCACCACCGCCTTCGGAAACTTCTCTGCCACCTTGCGGCATCTTTCAGGATCAGGATCTATCACCGTCACGTCATACTTCGGCCCGATGAGGTCGAGCAGGTTCTCGGTCACGCGCCCGGCTCCGGTAATCATTATGCGCCGCGCGCGCGACACCCGCTTGCCACACAGGTCGGGCAACAGGTCGATGTTTTCAGGCAACACCGAGAAATACAGCGTGTCCCCCTCAAGCAGACGGTCATCGCCTCGAGGTATGATTATCCCGCTGCCACGCTTTATGGCCGAGACATGGAAAAGGCGGGGGTTGTTGGGGATGTCGCGCAGGTACTTGCCACACAGCGAGCCTGACGCTTCCATCCTCACCCCGACCACATACAGCTCGCCACGGTGGAACTGAAACCATTCACTCACCCAGTTGTGTTCGATAAACCTTTGAGTCTCCATAGCAGCGAGTTTCTCAGGAAATATGGTGAGATCCACACCATGGCGGCGGAGCATATCCTCTGCGCGGGGAGTGGCGAACTCGGGATTGTCGACACGGGCCACACACTTGCGGGCGCCACACTCCTTGGCCATGCCACAGGCGATTATGTTGACCGTCTCGTCGGGAGTCACCGCGACGAAGATGTCGGCCACATCGGTCCCGCAACGGTTCAGGTCGCGAAACGACATCGGGTTCCCCTCGAAGGTGATGAAATTGCTGACAGACTCAAGCTCGGCAAGATGATCCTTGTCGCTGCCCATCAACACTATGTCCTGGTTCTCCACCGACAGCATACGGGCCAGATGAGTACCGGTCTCGCCGTCGCCCGCTATTATGATTCTCATTGTTTACGGATGGTTTTTTCCTTTGTTTATGAACGCAAAGTTACGAAAATAAGTTTGCCCGCGGAGAGTTTCCGCCGACAAACTTATTTCACAGGGTTGTCGCCCGTAGGCAGCCTATGACAGAATCACTCCATGACGAGCATCGTCCAGTACTCCAGGGAGGGGACTGTCACTTTCAGCGAACGCCCGCTCTGGGTGAACTCCAGCGGACGGGGCGCGCAGGCGTCACTGTCGGGAGTGGCGGCCCACACCCTCGACACCATCCGGTCGCAATCGATGTCAAGCGTTATGCCGGTCTGGGTCTCGGGCCTGGGCATGTCGGCGTTGAGGTCGCGCCAGCTCAGGGAGTTGGTCGACATGAAGTTGAGCAGGTGAAACACCATCGCCCCCTCCTTGGTCTCCTTGGCATATACCACCACCTTGCGCGGCTGTGGCCCCAGAGCGTAATTCCATATCGACAGCTTGTGGCCCGACAGCGATGTGACTGTCGGGGTCAGCTCGTGGGAGGTGTCATATATATAGTTCTCATAAGCCGTGATGAAATCGTAATATCGGGTTATCGACTCCTTCAGCTCATCGTTCATATGGAGATTGGTGTTGGGGAAATACTCGCGGCCCAGCATATTGCCGCCGGTGCCAAGCTCGAGATGAAACGCCCCGAGGGCAAACATGCACGCGTCGGTCAGCAACACACCCGGATTGTTGAACGGCTTTCCGGGATTCTTGTCGGCGAAGTCATAATTCATGTAGCAGGCGAAAATCGTCTTCATGTCATCGTTGCCCGAAGCCTTCTTGTTGTCGAAAATCACCCAATACAGGTCCATGAAGCTGCTTTCCTCTGACCAAAGCTCGCTGTAACAAGCATCAACCACTCCGGAGGAGGCAATCTGGTCAGCGCCATGTTTCGAGACGGAGTTCATGATCAGCGACTTGCCCGGATGACGGCGTTTGAACGCCTGGAGAAGCGACGGGAAGCGGTCGGCCATGTTATGGCGGTTGCCCCAGTAGTCATAGAAGTATCCATCTCCGCGCCGGCCGACCTGGTCTACCTGGAATCCGTCGAAATCGAGATTGCGGTAGACCTCATCGTTGCGGTCACAGAGATAATTCTGCCAGTCGGTGTTGCCGGGATCCACAAAGGTGATGTCGCTCTTCCAGTCCTCAGGCAGGTCATGGTAATCCTTGCGGCTGTGGTCAGGGTCGAAATAGTAATACCATTCCTCCCTCACCCCGTCTTTTGCCGCGTCGTCATTCTCCAAAGCCCCGAAACCGAGGTTGTAGAAGAGCGAGGCCATATTGTAGCCATGCTGGCTGCTGATTAGCTCCTTCACCACGTTAAGCGACACCTTGTTGTTAGCGATGTCGGTGTACTCCGCGTCGCCGCAATAAGGATAATGGTGCTTCCAGTGCCAGTCCTGAAACTGCACGACATTTATATGGCGGCGGTTGAGAAACGCCACATCCCCTCCGATATACGGCTCCTTTCCAGGTTCATACCAGGCGGTGTAGCCATTGCGGGGATAGCGGTTCCAATGAGAGGAGACATCCACCCCTATCGAGCCGAGAATCACCTCGCGTCCTTCGGAATCAAGCCGGTAGACATCAACGAGGTAACCCCTGAAATCTGTCGTAGGCGGATTCCAGGGCCACCATTCCTGCCTGAGCGGTTCCTCTTTCAGCACCTCCATACCCCGGCGGTAACGCACCGTCGCCCCGGGATAATCGGCAAACCTGGCCGCCTGTATCCACACAGTCTCACCCGGTTTGTAACAGGCCTTGTCGGTCCAGAGGTCGAAATCTCCCGTCTGCGGTTTTCCGGAGGCAACGCCGCGCAAGGGGACAGCGTGGATATCCTTTTCCTGGCCGATTTCATAAGCCCAGTTCTCTGAGTGCGGAAACTCCTTGTCTCCGGCACCTCCAAGGCGCGACGGGGAGCCGCCATCGCCATAATCGGCGAAGCTGATTCTCTCCATCTCCCCCACGCTCACAATACCGGTATGGAAATCACCGGTCGGCGCGGCTGCCATAGCCGTGGAATTGGAGGCAGGGAAATCACCCGCAGAGGATGATGCCCCTATCCACACGCCATTATTCTGGCAGAAAGCTGATGGAGCGAAGGCCCACAGCCCCAACACCGCCAGCATGGTTTTCTTGTAATCAATCATCGTGATATGATTTTGTAAACATTGTTGTCAACTTTGACTATGTATGTCCCGGCGGTGATCCGGCAGGGGGAAGCGTCACCCACCAGTCGTCCGGAGACATCATACACTGCCACGGAGGTGTAATCCCCTTCCACCGACAGCTCGCCGCCACGCGACGAGACAGACACACCGGCTCGCGCCAAAGGCATCTCTGCCGCCGACACACTCTCTTTATGGGCCTGCAGGGTCGCCACAGAACCTGAGAAATCGGCGGTCACACGATAGTTGCCATCTTCATGGACGACATAACTGTAGCCATGCATAGGCGCGAGATTGGTTGTGGCCCCGGTTGATATGTCGGTATCTGAGTTGGGAGAAATCGACGACATGTCCCACGCCGAGGGGTCAGACGCCAGCTTGTAATACCCCCCCTTCTTCAATGAGACCACCGACGAGAATGTGTTCTCGCCCGAAGGCATTATCTCAGCGCAGTCCTCGCCCGACACCCCTATGTAGAGGCGCGAAGGCAACGGGCCGAGATGCACCCTGCGTGCGGCTCTGTCAACCGCCGCGAGGTAGCGTCCCGGACGCGAGCGGAATCCGCCCGTGAGGTCAGGTTCCTGGCTGATTTCGACATCCACGCCATAGAAACGGCCTCCGTTGTCATTCTTGAACGTCATTGTGTAATACCCGTCACACGGCACGACATATTTGAAATCGACGTAATTGCCCTCACCGTCGCGCTCCGTGGCATTGAAAATCATGCCGTGGCCCCCGGCAGAAAGGATGTCTCCCTCGAAAAGAGCGTTGTAACAGGGATGCCAATCGGTGGCGCCATCAGTGAGAATCTTAAGCTCTCCACTACGCAACTGGCCGCTCCAGCTGGCCCGGCCTTCATCATCGGCGAACACGGGGATTATCTCCTCAAGCGACCAGCCCAGCGCGGCAGGACCTGTGAAGGCAAGCGCCGGACGTCTGAAATTGACCTTCATGTTGCGGAGGTCGACCACGATGCGCACATATCCCGGGGTGTTGTTGACAAATTTGTTGTCAGTCCCGTTGCGGTAATAGAGGTCATACTTGACCCCGCTTTCAAACACCAGTCCCGGAGTTGAGGTTACGATCGAGCTGTCCCAGTCGCCAAGGGTGTTGAGAAACTTGAACTCGCCGGTCGTGAGCCAGCCGTCCCAGAGGAAACAGTCGTTTCCGATGGCCACCAGCTCCTCCGGCAGATTCTCATTCCACCCGGCCGGGGTGGCTTCCCCGACAAGATAGAGCCGGAGGTAATTAATCTCGGCCTTGACCGGCATCGCGAAGATACCGGCCAGGGCCAAGATTGACATTATGATGCAGTGCTTTCTCATCTCTTGAGGAATCGGACAGAAGAGTTGTTGGCCGTCGCCACATACACTCCGGCTGGAAGAGCCGAGATGTCGACAGTGGCGGCATTGGCGGCCACACGCAGACGGTTGACGACAGTGCCGTTGACCGAGCAGATGGTAAGCCAGCCGATTTCTGAGCTGCCGCTTACACGGAGGAGCCCCTCACCGGCGACAGCCTTGGCCTGGAGGCGGAAACCACCCTGCTCCTCATCCTGGCCGACATTCTCCACTCCGCTTGGCAGCTGCGGCGGGTCAATGCGCAGGATGTTTGATTTGGCCGACATCACCTCTGGGAAATTGGCGCGCTGGGTCTCGATCATATAGCGGTAGCGGCCGGGGGCCAGTGTGGCAGGATCCACAATGTCGATATTGCCGAAATCCTTGCGGGGAAGTCCGTCAGGGGTCAGGTAGCTCCCCTCTCCCCTGTCGACAGTCTCGACATGCACCGGCTCACCTTCGTTTCCTTCATCATCGATGGCTATCCGGTAAATCGAGTATTTCACCACATTGCCGAAATCAGCCTGGTCAGCCTCCTCTGGCATGCCTACGATGAGGGGGATGTTGAAGTTGTAGCTGATCTGGCTTGTGCCGGCCTTCTCGATGGTGATGTTAGGCCCACCCTTCTCCTGGTAGAACATGATGACGGATGCCTGGCCCGGGCCCTGGTAAGCGAAACCGCTCTTGAGGTTGAACCAGATTTCCACACGCTTGAAGAAACGTCGCTCGGGCTGATTCTTGTACTCGTCACGGATCACGCCATTCTCATCGACCTTAGGATTCACATAGCTTTCGGTCGAGGGAACGCCATAGCCGATGCCGAAGTTGGCCGCGTCCATATCCTCGAAGATGGTGAAGCCCATGATGTTGCCCGCCGAATAGAAGGCCGTGCAGTCCTCCTGGATTCGGCCATGCGAACCGTTGCTGCGGAACCAGCGGGTATAAGTCGAGCCGTTGTCCTCAAACTCATAGTTGGTGGCAGAGCCACCCCAGCCACACCAGATTTTGAACATACCTTCCATCCACATATCCTCGACCACGAAGCATGCGCGGTCCTCCGCCGGGATGTCAAGCATATCGTCAAGACTGTGGACTGCCTCATGGTTTCGGCCGATGTTCTCACCCTCGGCAACAGGACGCCAGTAGGTATGCACCACCTCGTTTCGAGTGAAGTTGTTGCCCGTGGTCACCGTCCGCTTCCCAAACTGATTGTCGTGTGTCAGATCAGGGGCATAGGTGAAGGTGATATTGTTGGAGGTGTACTCAAAGTCTTCGCCGAAATTGAAATAAGAGGGATGGGCCCTGAGCCAGTCGCGGGTGAAGCTCGTATGGTATATGTACTCTCCGTTGCCGTCGACATAGGGCTTGGCATGATTGTCAAACTGTATCCAGGCCTCGCTCCAGGTCGAGCCGCCATACCCCTCCTGGTTGTTGAGCGGGGAGGTCACTCCGTCCTCACGGGAGTATGACACATAGCTGTTGCCGATGCTGCTGCCCACCAGGGCGAATGTCCTGATTTCGGCCAACGCGCGGGGCGACGTGTTGAGCTTGTCAAAACGGATATTGGAGGGATGCCCCTCTCCGTCAACATGGAGGACAATCCTGTCGACACGCGCGGGGAATGACTGGATATGCTCCACATCGTTGTATCCGTCAGGGGTGAGGATATGGATGAGGCGCGTCTTCATGGCCTCCCATCCGCCATGCTGAGTGGCAGGCGAGGTACGTTTGATGTCATTGTAACGGGTGCCGGTGTATTTCCCTTCGGCGCAACCGTTGCCGCCGGTGGATGGGAGCAATGCCAAAGGCATTTCACGCGTCACCTCTATGTCCTGTCTCGGTTCGCCCCCCTCGTCGTTGCGGGGGTCGATTTTCGACTCGGCGCCGAGATCGGTGTGGGAGTAGCCACGGTAGGTCTGGGTGATGTAATCTTCGTAATTGTCTACCTCGCCGACCATCACATAGCCATTGTAGAGCGCACGGGTAGGTATGGCGAAAGTGCCGTCACCCTGGGGGATGAACTCCCATTCGGGCTGCAGACGCCATGCGCCCATACGCTGTCCGACCAGGAAGTAATGCTTCGTTCCATCCTTGAAATCCTCGGCGGTGAGAGGCATATTGACCTCCACCGGACCCCGGAGAGAAATCCGGGGCACACCATCCACCATGTCGAGGGTGACGGTGTAGTAGCCCGATGCGGCCACGTTGACCTCAGGCGAGAGAGAGTCGCCGATTCTTCCGCGCAGCACGCCACCGTTGAGATACACGCGCCGGCCTATGAAGCGATGGTCTTCGGCCTCAAGCTCGCCAAGAGCCAAAGACCCGCCCAGGGCCTCCCCTTCAAGCGAAGTGGCCAGACGGTCGAGATTGTATGACGGACGGCTCCCGTCGAATGTGACCGAGGCACGGTACCAGCCGGTCGCGGCGGTCTTGACCGATGCCACGACATCACCGCCGACAAAGACATCATATGAGGTTTCTGCCGGAAGCCAGTTCAATCCGCTATGGTTGACATACAAGCGGGAAGCCTCATCATAGTCAAGGCTGCACACACCCTCATACCACACACTCTGCGGAGCGGAAATCTCCAGGCTGAGCGTACCGTCGCCGGCATCGCTGGGGCGCACGGCCACATCGCGGAATCCGGATGTCGCGACCACGAAATCAGCGCCCTCATTGACCACCCGCAGGTAAGCCTTGGTGTAATCCTCGAGTGTCTTGAGGGCCCAGCTGTCCGAACCGTAATATTTGCCGTCGACCACAACCTTGAACAGTTCGCCGGCACGGAAGAATATGTGTCTGCCCGTCAGCGAGCAATCTTCACCGGCTGCAAGACCGGGACTTCCGGCCTCGACACCCCAGGATGACAAGACACCGGGGCCGACAAGCGAAGCCCCTTCGGGACACATGAAGAATTTCACGGCTTTCGCGGCGGCATCCACAAGAATGTCATACCTGCCGGCCACGAGGTCTCTCTCCTCATGGCTCTGCGGGTCGGGATCTCCGACGCTCCATTTGATGTCATAGGAGTCGTTGTTCTCCTTTCCGGCCTCAAACTCATATTTGTTTTTACGCAGCAGGAAATGGCGCAAGTCCCATCCACGAGGAGAATCTGTGGTGAACTTGAACTCTCCGGGATTGGCGAAGTCTCCACCTTCGAGGGTGAAACGCCCCCAATACTGGCCGGGGGCTTCCTCGGAATTGTACATAGGGCATCCGTCGAGCGACCACGCGTGGTCCTTCACATTGCCCACCAGATAAATCTGGCCCATACGGTTGATTTTCACCTTTCGCTCGTTGAGATTGGCCTCAACATAATAGACACCCGGAGTCACCACCTTGAACTGCCATCCATCCCCGCCACTGACGAGCGGCATCCAGGAATCATTGTCGATGGGAGCAGATTCTGACTCAGCCCCGTAGAATCCACTATTGTCCCAGTCTGTGACAGACTGCAGGCGGAATGTGCCACCCTTCTCATTGTCAAGGAAGCAGACCGTGGTGTAAACATTGGAGTTTTCATAGGTTTCTGAGAGCCTGATCATATGGTCGAGGCTCCACCCAGTGGGTGTGCCGTCGCCAAGGATGTACAGGTCTCCGGCGGCGACCGGGAGCACTCCCAGCGCCGCGATGACCGGTATGGTTAATTTCCTAAGCATCGTGAACAGTTTTAGTCAGGTAGATGAAACAGGGGTCAGAAACGCACTTTTGAGGCTTTGCCGTCAGCAGTGACCTTGATTACCAGGCTGCCGGCCACGGGTGCATTGACCTTGCGGCCATCAATCGTGTAATAACGGGCGGGGCCTGACGCGGCCTCGTCTGACTCGATTTCCGAGATGCCTGACTGGTCTGACTTCACGATGGAGATGGTGTTGGTGGCGAGATTGGCCTTGACATCATAATCGCCGGCCTCGGATATGCCCCACTGGTTGTCACCCTCGGCGTTGAGAACCATCTTGGAGGGGTCGGCAGGGTCGCAGAAATACCAGAACGCCGGATTCCAGGTGCCGGAACCTTTGAGAGCGGTGGCGATTTTGAAGAAACCTTCCTGGAAATCCGCGCCTGCCACGCTGAACTCACAGGGGGCATCGGGATTCTGCGCCATGGCCAGGCCTTTGTCGACGGCGTAACCGGTGGAAAGCACCGAGCCTACGATGAAAATAGAGGCGTAGCGAACCTGTGTATCCTGGTAGGCAGACTTCACAATGGTAGCTTCAAGGGCTTCGGTGTCAACAGTGATGAGATAGTTGGCCGACTCAGAGACATGGATCTGGAAATCGTCGCCCGAGTCTGAATAGACCAGCGCCACTTTGCCGTCCGCGCCGGGAGTGGCGTCGGCAACAGCAGCGCGATACTCCATATTGCCGAAATCATATTTGGTAAGGAACTTGAAGTTCTTGTCGGCCTCGAGGTACATAGTGCCCGAATAGACCTTGGAGTTCTCGCTGTCGGCGAGTATGGCGGTAGCGTCATCGCAGCTCCAGCCGTAGGGGGTGGCATCACCGAGAACCCAGAGCATATCGGTGCGGTCCTGAGCGGAAACGGTTGCCGCTGATGTCAGGCAAACGGCGGCGAGAACGAATTTGGTAAAATTTTTCATTGCAAATGATGGGATTAAATGAATGGATATGATTTGGCTTATTCGACCGACTCGTAAGATTGGTTTATTGGCAGTCGCATAAGTAGATAGACACAAACGAAGCATCTGGTCAAAGATGCGCGGCGCGCCCGCAGGCTCAAAGACCCATACGGGCGCTCCGGTCATCTTAACCTAACTCTCACTAAATTCAAACTATTTTTACCTTGGAAAAACTAACGGCGTTTTCACAAACGCGGGTAATGGAGGGAGACATATAACTGTTACCTTTATAGATCTGTCTTTACTTCATCGCCAGGGAATTGTCGACCGGCTTGATGGAGACGGCATAGCCTCCGCCGGGAGCGGCCTTGAGCTTGAGACGGGTCTTGGAGTCGACCTTGCGGGTCGAAATCCGGTAAGCCTGGCGGTTGGTGGCGTAATGGGCGTCAGGGGCATCGGCGTAGATAGTGGCCTCATACTTCACCCCGGGCTGCAGGAAGTCGAGACGGAGGTCGGATGAATGTCCCTCCTCCCCGGCGGTGCAACCAAGATACCATTCCTCGGAATTCTTGTCTTTGCGGGCAACGGTGATGTAGCGGCCCGGTTCAGCCTCAAGGTAGCGGCTCTCGGCCCAGTCGACAGGCACATCCTTTATGAACTGGAACGCGTCCATATACCGGGCGTAGACCTCGGGGGTGTCGGCGGCCATCTGCAAGGGGCTGTACATGGTCACATAAAGGGCGAGCTGACGGGCGAGAGTGCTGTTGAAGTTGCCTTCGCTGTTGGGATTGACCTTCTTCATGTCAAGCTCGAAGATGCCGGGGGTGTAATCCATCGGGCCTCCCTGGAGACGGGTGAATGGCAACACGGTGGTGTGGAAAGGCTTGTTGCCGGCGAAAGCCTCATACTCGGTGCCTCGGGCGCTCTCGTTGCCGATGAGGTTGGGATAGGTGCGGCAGAGACCGGTGGGGCGCACAGCCTCATGGGCGTTGACCATGATTTTGTGTTTGGCGGCCTCGGTGACGGCATACAGATAGTGGTTGTTGAGCCACTGCCCGTAGTGATGCTCCCCACGGGGAATCATATTGCCTACATATCCGCTCTTCACCGAATTGTAGCCATATTTCTCCATCAGCTCGTAAGCCTTCTTCATATGGCGCTCGTAATTGCGTATGGAGCCGGAAGTCTCGTGGTGCATCATCAGTCTCACACCCTTTGCGTGGGCATACTCGTTGAGCATGTCTATGTCGAAGTCGGGATAAGGGGTGACGAAATCAAACACATAGTCTTTCGAGTGGCCAAACCAGTCTTCCCAGCCTACATTCCAACCCTCGACAAGCACCTGGTCAAAGCCATGCTCGGCGGCGAAGTCGATATACTTCTTCACATTCTCGTTGTTTGCCGGATGGCGGCCATGGGTCTTGGTCTGTGAGTAGTCGAGCTGGTCGAGCTTGACCGACGGGAGGTCGTAGGTGTAAGACCACTCCTTGCCTCCGCCAATCATCTCCCACCATACTCCCACATATTTCACCGGCTTGATCCAGGAGGTGTCGTCGTAGGCGCAAGGCTCGTTTAGGTTGAGGATAAGGTTGGAGGAGAGCATGTCACGCGCGTCATCGCTCACGATGACGGTGCGCCACGGGGTGTGGGCCGGACACTGGATATGGCCCTTGTTGCCCTGCGCGTCGGGGGTAAGCCATGACTCGAAGACAAGGTTCTTGTCGTCAAGGTTGAGATGCATGCAGGAGTAGTCGACCAGCGCGGCCTCGTGGAGGTTGATGTAAAGGCCGTCGTCGGTCTTCATCTGCAACGAGGTCTGCACCCCGGTCGGGGAGAATATCGTCTGCGAGGCGTTGCCTGAGATACTTCCGGCATGCTTCTCGCGGATTTCCGAAAGACGGCTCTCGGTCCAGTCATATTCCTGGGTGTCGTAGTCGCCGGCAATCCACCACGCGGTGTGGTCGCCGGTCATGGCAAACTGGGTCTTCTCCTCCTTGATGATGAAGTAGACCAGGTTGGACTGGCGCGGGAACTCGTAGCGCAACCCCATGCCATCGTCATAGACACGGAAACGGAGGTTCATCAGACGGCCCGTGGAGGGCTGGCGCATCTCCAGCAGTAGTTCGTTGTAGTTGTTGCGGATGTTGCTGTTCTCGCCCCATACCGGTTGCCAGGTCTCGTCGAACGTGGAGGTAGAGGTGGATGCCAGCTCAAAACCATCCATAAGGTCGGCCCCGTCGGCAAGCTGCAGACCGAGGGTGGAGGGCTTAATGACAGGCTTGCCCTTGTATGACACACTGTATGTCGGGACACCGGCGACCACATCGGCCTCGACGGTCACATTGCCCGAGGGGGAGGATATTTCGGCTGCCGAGGCTCCCTGAAAGGCGAGGCTCAGGCCGGCCGCGGCAAAAGCCGCAGCCGAAAAGAGATTGTATTTCATTAAATACTAAGCTATTACTATAAACTATGAGGATTTACTTTGACAGACGCACGATTTTACAACCGTGGGGAGCCACAGTGGCGGAGATTGAGGAGGCAGTCCCCTCGTCGGCATGACGCCAGAGGTCGCGCACCTTCCATTCCCCTGCGATGCCGAGGTCGGCGAAGCTGACATTGTAGGCAATGGAGTTGTCGCCTCGGTTGAAGAGACCGATGACGTAGTCGCCGTTGCTCATCTGGCCGAACCAGATCTGGTTGTTGTGGTCGGTGAGCGACGAGCTGAGGGGATGGCCAACGAAGCCGTCGGCGTTGAGGGCGAGCATCTCGTCATTGGTGTAGAACTTCATGTCATTGCCGATGGTGCTTATCTGGTCGGCCACGGTGACAGGGCCTCCGGCCATCAGCTGGAGCGACACCACAGTCTCCTTCTCCGCGTCGGTGTCGAAGGTGTTCAGGCGGATGAAGTCGCCGTCAAGGATGACACGGCCACGTCCGGTAATGTGTGACCAATAGGTGAACCCGTCAAACATATTCATACAGTTGGGCCAGTTGGCGTAAAGCTTCCCCTTGTCGGCCGAGGAGCAATGCCACCATCCGCCGCCGGCGGTGTCGGCCACGATGCGCACCATGTTGCCGTAACGGGCCTCCACCTCTGCGTCGTTGTAGAGATGGGGCATTACCAGAGAGGTGAAAATGCCATATTTCTTGGCAGACTCGGCGATGTAAGCCATCGCACGGCCATACGAGGCACGGCCATAACCATGGCCCACGACTCCGATGTTGCGGTCTTTGCCATCCTCATACCATGAGAGGAAGTCCATACGGATGTAGTCGATGCCGAGTTCGGCGTAATGCTTGAAGAAACCGTCGATATACTCGCGCGCGCCGGGATTCTCGGCCACTACCCAGTTGAACCACATGTTCTCAGCCGAGGGATTGAGGATTTCGGTGGTCCCGTTGTAGTAAAGGCCGCCGAAAGTGTAGTCGGTGCCTTCAATCTTTGTCTCGGCGGGGCCGTGGATCCAGAGGGGGTTGTCATACACTCCGACCTTGAGCCCCTTTGCCTTCGCCTTGGCGACGAGGTCTTTGAGCGACGTAGAGCCGTAATGGGTCATATAGCCCGAAGCGTCATTGGCCAGCATCGGTATGAAACCGTCGGTGCAGACCATGTCGTAACCGTGGGGTTTCAGCTCGGTGGCAACCCAGTCGAGGATCTCGTCCCACTGCTCGGGGGTGATGTCCATGTCAGAGTTGGCGACGCCGGCCTGCTCACGGGTGTAGCAATATTCATAGACGCTCCAGTAGAGAGGAGCCTTGTACTGGTGGATGCCCTCCACCACGGGGAGTTCCGGCAACTCATACACCGGAGGACGGCGCATCTCGATTTCATCGCTGCAAGATGCCAGGAGCATCGAGGCGACAACGCCGGCCGATATGATAATCTTTTTCATCGTATTCTGAAAATATTTCTATGTTTGGTTTTTGGGGAGGCAGGCGCGCCGCCAGAGGTTGTCAGAGACAGGCGCGTCAGCCTCCGGTATGGAGTTGTCAGTCAAGCGGAGTCACCGCGATGGTCCAGTTCTCAAGGTCGAAAGTGATGCGGTAGCGGCCTGACTCGGTGATTCTCCACTGATCATCAGGGTTGGTGGTGTAGACAAAGTCAGAAGCAGCCACACCGTTGCTGTTGATTTCCACTCCGGCCTGCGAGGGACGGATGAAGGGGCAGGAGAATGTGCCGTCACGCTCGGTGCAGGCTTTCATCGAACCGTTCACAAGCTCACCCTCCCAGGTGAAGATGTATCTGTTTGAAGAGGACACGGTCATCTCCGACGCGTCATCCATGCTCCATCCGCCGGGGGTCGCGTCGCCGATCATGAAGAGGGTCGCGGTCTCGATGGGGTTCTTCTCGTTGACAATCTCCTCAATGAAGTCAGCCTTGACGGTCCAGTTCTCAAGGTCGAAGGTGAGATGGTAGACACCCGCGTCGGCTACGACCCACTTGTTGTCGGGGGATGCCGAGTAAACGAATCCAGGGTTTTCGAAGCCATCCTTTGACAGCTTCTCACCATTGGAGGCGGGACGGATGAAGGGCACATCCCAGCTCCCGGAGACAGTGCAGGCCTTGAATTCGCCGGGGGTCAGCGGGCCGGTGTACTCATAGATGAAGTCAGACTTCTTCTCAACCTCCACAGAAGCATCGATGTTCCAACCGTTGACCGTGGCATCACCGATAATATAGAGGGCGTCAGCCACTATAGGCTCGATTTCGGGAGCATCCTGGCCACGGAGGAAAGCGGTCGACATAGTCCATTCGCGCAGATTGAATGTCAGCTGGTAGACACCGGCCTCGGTCACTTTCCATTTCTCGTCGGGATCTCCGGCGTGCATCTGGAAAGGAGCGTTGACAATGGGGGTGGAGTTGATTTCAGTGCCATTGGCCGTGGGACGGATGAATCCGGCATCCCAGCTTCCGGTGGTCAGACAGAGCTTCATCTCGCCGGTGTTGAGCGAGCCTTCCCAGGTGAACACCAGGGGATCGGCCTCGGTTGGGGTCAGCGGAGTCGGCGAGTCGATGCTCCAGCCGTTGGGAGTGGCATCCCCCACCATATAGAGTGTGGTGGTCTTTATCGGCAGGTTCCCCTCGATGATGACCAGCTCTTTCTCTCCGTCACATCCGGCCAGGGTCATGGTCAGCGCCACACCGGCCAGGGCGGAAAACATATTTTTAAGTTTCATGGGATTCTAAGTTTTATGAGTTGACAAAGTCAGTCAGGGAAATCAGTTGCTGTAACCGGGGTTCTGCTTCAAAGCGGGGTTGGAGTTGAGAATCGGACGCATGATGGGGAAAATCTCGGTGTGGTTTCCGGCATCGGGGGTCTTGTCCCACCATGTGCCGGAGGAGAATTTGCCGAAACGTATCAGGTCGATGCGGCGGCGGCTCTCGGCGAAGAACTCGCGTCCCCACTCGTCAAGCATCTCCTTCTCGGTCAGGTCGACTTTACCTTCGGGAGCGTAAAGCACATCATTGAGGTTATCGGCGGGATAGTTGCGGCGGCGCACACTGTTGAGCAGACGGGCGGCCTCAGCCTTCTTGCCTGAGCGGAGCTTGCATTCGGCCAGCGAGTAGATTACCTCGGGGAGACGGATCTCGGTGTAGTCGCTCTCCATCTGGTGGGCATCATCATCGCTGTAGAAGGGGTACTTGGCGAAATGCCATCCCGAGTTGTGGTCGCCGTTCATCAGGTTTGAGTTCTTGTTGGCGGGCCATTTGTCAGGAGCCATTGCCTGGAAATTGCCTACAGCGTCGCGGATATAGAGGTCATAGGGCTGCTCGGGAGCGCGGACGCGCTTCTTTGAGCCATCCTCGTCGATGTATTCGAGATAACCGAAGAGGAACATGCCCTCTCTCTTGCTGTCGCCCAGGTTGCGGTAAAGCTTCATGCGCTCGTCACCCTCATACTTGCGGAAATTCTGTATCGGCATGCCAAGCTCGTAAGTGTACAGTTCGCCATTGAGGTCGTAGCTGGGAGAAGCGGCATACTTGGTGTTGTGGTCGCCGGCCTTGGCCTTGCGGTCGTTGAAATAGTAACGGGCGCGGGCCGGCACGGTCCACCAGTATGTGTCGCCCTGGTAGAGCCAGTATGAATAGCCCTGGGAGCTGGGGAATCCGAAAATCACCTCGTCGCAGGTGTCATTGTCCCAGTCGAAGGGGGCATCCCAGCGGTCGGCCACCTCATAAGCGCCATACACCCCGCTGAGGATTTCCTCGGCGATTTTCTCACAGTCGGCGTAACGGTCCTCGCCGATGTAGACCTGGGCGTTGAGATAGAGACGCACCAGCAGGGCGGCCGCTCCGGCCTGGGTCCACTGTCCCTGGATATTGGCGTTGGAGCCGAGGCTCTCTTTCTTGACCAGCAGCGACAGGCAGTCTTTCAGCTCGCTCTCGATGAAATCGAAAACCACTTTGGGCTCAACCTGCCCCTCGGAGTTGAGGGAGACATCATTGAAGCTAACCGCCAGGGGGATGTTGCGGAACGCGTCGAGCAGGCGGATGTAGAACCATGCGCGCAGGGCACGACACTGGGCATTGATGTTGTCAAATTCAGGCTGCGTGAAGCCAAACTTGGAGGGATTGAGCTGGGCCAGGTCCTCGATGACGTAGTTGCACTGCATGATGCCCTGGAAACAGCCGTTCCACTCGGTCTGTGCGTCGCCGCCATCCTCGACGTTCCACTGATGATAGTGGAGCCTGCGCCATTTGCCGCCGTCGTCCCACCATCCGTCGCGTGTCGGGGTGATGAGCTGGTCGGCGGTCAGCTCGTTGAGCACGTGGCGGCTGCATATGCTCCAGTAAGCATGCTCGAACGGGCGGAAGGCGGCGCGTATCACGTCGTTCTTGGTGTTGTAATAATTCTGCGTTCCCACCTGGTCATAGAGGGTCTCGTCCAGGTTGGTGCAGCCGGCCAGGGCGATTACACCCAGGGCTGCCGACGCTATATGTTTGAGAAACTTCATTTTTATTTCAGATGTTTTTACAGGTGATTAGAAATCGAGCTGCACGCCGAGGATAAACTGGCGGGTGGAGGGATAATAGGAGCGTGAGCCCTGGCCGCCGGGGGTCAGACCGTTGACCTGGTAGGTAGAGGGGTCAACACCGCTGAACTTGGTGATTGTGAAGACATTCTTCACAGTGCCGTAGACCCTGACGCGGTCGAGGAAACGGAGCTTGGGAGTCGGCAGGGTATAGCCCAGTGTCAGCATGTCGAGCTTGAAGTAGTCTCCGCGCTCCAGGAAGTAGTCGCTCACCACGGGGTTGGCGTCGGGCGAGATGTCGAAGTTCTTGCCATAAGCCTTGCGGAGCATGTTGCCTGTGAAATTGCGGGTACCGTAATAGAAATCGTGGATGTTGAAGATATCGAAACCGAAAGCCCCGCGGAAGAAGAGAGCCAGGTCGAAGTTGCGGTAACGGAAGTTGTGGCTTGTCGACATCGTGAACTTGGGCATACCGTTGCCTACGATGCGGCGGTCTTCGTCGGTTGCCTGCGAGGCGCGGATGATGTCGTTGTCCTTGTCGTAGACCAGCCACTCCCCTTCCGGTGTGATTCCGGCGTATTTCCACATATAGAAGTTGCCGAGCGATTCACCCTTCTCGATACGCTGGAGGTTGTAGAAGGGATAGGGGTCTTCGGTGGCGCAGACATTGTAGAAGTCCTGGCCGACATACTCCGAGTTGCTGAAATCGACAAACTTGTTGGCCATCGTTGTGCCGATGACGCTGAAGCTGTATGAGAAGTCGCGGGTGTTGACGGCGTTGAAGGTGATGTCAAACTCGAAACCGGAGTTTTTCATCGTGCCCACGTTTACAAATGTCTCGTCGAAGAGGTAAGGGGGCACCGACACCTTGTAGTTGCCCAGGAGGTCCTGCTGGCGGCGGTTGAAGTAGTTGAGCGAACCGTAGAGACGGTTGTTGAACAGCGAGAAGTCAAGACCGATGTTCCAGTTCTTACCCTTCTCCCAGCGCAGGTCGGGGTTGACATTCTTGCCCGGGCCCCATACCTGGAAGTACTTTCCATTGTAATAGTAGTAGCCGAAGCCTCCCATCGTATTGATTGAGAGATAGCTGCCGAAGTCCTGGTTGCCGGTCACACCGTAGTCGGCGCGGATTTTCAGGTCGTCGATCCAGCGCAGGCCGCTCATGAATTTCTCCTGTGATATGCGCCATCCGGCGGAGACGGCGGGGAAGTTGCCCCATTTGTGGTTGGCGCCGAACTTTGATGAGCCTTCGTGGCGCAGTGACGCGGTGAAGAGATATTTACCGTCGAAATCGTAGCTTACGCGGCCGAAGAACGAGATGAGCTTGGAGTCATTGCGGTAGCTGCCCATCAACACCTCCCCTTCCTCTTTGGCGAGGCTGCCCGAACCGAGGTTGTCAGAGCCGAGACCGTCGTTGGGGAAATCCTTGTTCTCGGCGTTGAAGCCCGAGTATTGCGAATACTGGTATGAGTAGCCCACCATGGCCTTGATGTTGTGCTTGTCAATATGGGTGTTGTAGTTGGTGAGCCATTCCACCACATACTGACGCTCCTTTGAATATGAGCGGCTGGCCTCACCCTCGTAACCGTTGTTGACGGCCTGGGTCGAGGTGGAGGGGCGGAACCAGGAGTTGTTGTTGCTGTACTGGTGGTCGGCGAACATCACCTGCGTGGTCAGATGGTGGGCGCTCTGGCCATCCTTGGCCAGCAGGGGGAGGAGATTGAGTTTCAGGGTTCCGTCCCAGTCAAGGAGCTTGGTGTCGGCGTGGTCCTTCTCAAGCTTCATCAGCTCGACGGGGTTGCTGCCTACCACCTGTCCCTGGAAGTTGTAATACATGTTGGGATTCTCGGGATCCATGATGGGTGTGGTCGGGTTGGCCTCGATGGCGTTGCGGAACACACCCCAGTCGGCGTTGTCGCGGTAGATGATACGCGGGGCCACATTGAGGCTGATGGTGAAGAGACCGCCTTTGGTGGTGTGCATCACCGACGCACGCGCGCCATACTCCTCGCGGCTCGAACGCAGGTCGATACCATTGGCCTTGCGGTAGTCGGCGCTGACACGGTAGTTGCTGCGCTCGTTTCCTCCGCTGACGGTCAGTGTGTGCTGCTGGGTGAAGCCGGTGCGTGTCACAGCGTCGAGCCAGTCGTCATTGCCGCCGAGGTCGACACCACGGTCGCCCCAGCCCAGACGTACCTCGCGGTAGTCTTCGGCAGTCATCATGTTGAGTTCCTTGTTGACAACATCCCACGCCAGGGTGCCCGAATAGGAGGTATGGGTGTTGCCATCCTTGCTGCCTTTCTTGGTGGTCACGAGAATCACACCGTTTGAACCGCGTGTGCCATAAATGGCCGACGCCGCGCCATCCTTGAGGATGTCAAACGAGGCGATGTCGTTGGGGTTGATGTTGGTGAGGTTTCCACCCGGCACACCGTCGATTACAATCAGCGGGCCGAGGCCGGCCTCGCGGGAGGAGACACCGCGAATCTGGATGCTGGCCTGGTTGTTGGGGTCGCCCGCTCCGGTGTTGGTGATGGAGACTCCGGGGACCTTGCCCTGAATCATCATCGAGGGGTCGAGCGAGCTTACCGAGAGGAAATCCTTCTCGCTGACATGTGAGATGGCCGAGGTCAGCTCCTTCTTGTCCATTGTGCCGTAGCCGATGACGACAACCTCGTCAAGGACCGCGGAGTTCTCTTTCATTATTATATTGATTTCCTTGCGGCCGTTGATGGCCACTTCCTGCGGTTCGTATCCTATATATGAGATACGGAGTTTGCCCTTGGCGTCGGCAGTGACGGTGAAAACACCGTCAATGTCGGTGGAGGTACCGGTCTTGGTGCCTTCCACCATCACACTCGCGCCGATGACCGGTTCGCCGGAGGGGTCGGTAACTGTGCCTTTCACATTCAGCTGCTGGGCGGCGGCATATTGCAGCCCCACAAACATCAGCAAAAGGGACACCAGTTTCCTGGCAACTGTTTTTTTCATTGATAAGATTTTTTGGTTAGAAAATTCTGTTACAACAGTTCGGTAATTTTTGAGCAGGCATAGCTGTATCGCACTGATACACAATAGTTTGCATTGATATTGAATTGTTATTGCATCTTATTGATATTCAATTGAATATGCAAATTTTACCGAACTATTGTGTTAGGCAAGTTGTCTTTTCTGCAAAGTTAGATATTGAAAATCTCATTGTCAATGTCCTGTACTGAAAAAGTAGTGGTTTTTAGACCTTTCAAGGTTGATTGACTGGTATTTAAGTATTTTAAAGGGGTTAAATAATATAGTAGGTATTGAATGGTTTCAGTCATTTTTCTGACTGTATCCGGGCATTTCGGCATATGTCAATGACATCCGGAGGCAAGGTTTCAAGGGCGAGGGAGCTCACCCGGCACGACGTAACAGGGGGCATAAATCCAGAATGCGCAGCGGTGTGTCGGCCACCGCAGGTGGTGGTTTTTCAATGTTCAGAGCGGCCGATGAGCAACACCTGTTCCTCAAGCTTGGAACGGTCGCCAGCGGCCTTGTTTCTGACTCTGGTGCGGTAATTGTAGATTGTCGTTATCGAATAACGCAGGAATTTGGCTATGCGGTCGCTGTCGGTGATTCCGAGCCTTATCAGGGCGAAGATGCGAAGCTCGGTGGTCAGCGAACCGGGTTTCTTGGGCAGTATGGCTTCCTCGGGCTGCAGGAGCTTGTTGAAATCCTCGACAAAAGTCGGGAAAAGCTTGAGGAATGTCGAGTCGAAGTTGCCGTAGAATGATTTCAGCTCGTCGTCGATGGCAGCCGACGACTTCACCATCTTTTTCAGCTCCTCGGTCTTGCCCGACGAGGCCAGTTTTGATATTGACTTGCGGTATGAGTCGAGCCGCTCGATATATTCGAGACACTGGTCCATGTAGCGGCCTATGTAGGTCTCCTTGACGCGGGAGTTCTCTGCTATCGACCTGTTGGCCTCACACAGCTCGCGGTTTGACTCCGTCAGGCGGCTGTTGAGGGTGTTGAGCCTCGCGTTGTTCTCCTCGATGGTCTTGCGGGCCGCCGCTATCTTGCTCATCTGCTTCCTGATGAAGAAAAGCGCCCCGAGCAACGACAGGGAGATGACGGTGATTATGGCCAGGGCCCACTGCAACGATTTCTTCTGGCGTTTCATCGCGTCGATGTAGATGCCGTTGACCATCGGGTAGGTCTCGTTAAGCTCTATTATGCGGTGGCGCGCGTTGCTCTTGGACGCGTCCTCTACGCAGATGTTGAGGTAGCGGTAAGCCCGGTCAAGGTCACCCTCCTTGTAGAGCTGCAAGGCCAGTGAGCGCAGCGAGATGTACTCCCTGACGGCGCTCTTCATGTCTGAGATGGCCGAGACAAGCAACTGCTCCTTACGGGCCTCCTCGTCGCCGAGCAGGCCGAACGATTCGGAGAGGGTCCAGGCGCATATCGCCTTGTCATGCTCCGACAGGTCATAGGTGGCCATAAAATCCTCCATCACCGCGAGCGCCTCGCCGGGGCGGCCATTGATATTGAGCTGGTCGGCCTTGGAAATGGCGAACGCGAGCGAACCCGGCTCGTTGACACTCATCAGCGAGTCACGGTAGGCATCGGTAAGTTCTTCGTAACGCTTCTTCTCCGGCTCAAAAGCCGAATAATCGGCCAGCCTGCCGTAGAGGGTGCGCATTATGTAGAAATAGTAGGGATGGAGGTAGCCGGGCAGGTCGTCTGTGGAGATGTCTTTCATCACCTCCAGCACCTCGGGATACATGCCGATGGCGCTGAGGGCCGTGGCGCGGTTCATACGGGCATTGTATATCCTGGTCGGGTCGCCGATTCTTCTCGCGACAGTCTCGCGCTCGACGCTGTACACCAGGGCGGAGTCGGTGTTGTAGGGGTTGTATTCATCCACAAGCTCCCCGAGGATGTCAAACCTTTTCTTGTCATCCCCGGCCTCGGCAAGGGATGATTTCAATGCTGAAATCCGGTTCTCCTTTACCTCGAAGTAATGCGAACGGTTGTTTATGACGGTGTCAAGCTCGTTGACCAGGGAGTCAATCCGAGTCGTGCTACTCCCCTCTGCGACAAAGGGAAGCAACATCAAAACCGACATCAGAGTGGTGATAATCCGTCTCATCTATTTCATAACGACCGGGCTGCCTCTTTTATTGCGCGTCAGGGGCAATGTCGTTTTTCCCGCCACATCAAAAAAATCCGCCGCAGCCTTCCGGGGAGAAGGCATGCGGCGGATGTATGCTTATCGGCGTTTAAGCCTGATGGTTCAGCCCTGGTATTCAGCCATGTCGGCAGGCTTGACAGTAGCCACGAAAGCTGAGTTGCGGGCAACGTCGGCCATACCGAGGTTGACATACACCTTGGCGCTCTTGACCAGCTCCTGGGCAGCCTCCTTGACGGTGGCATCCTCAGAGGCAAGGTTGCGCGAAGCGTCGGTTACAAGCAGATAACCCATCACGCAGTCTCCGGCCATCTCCACGAGGCGACGGGCCATAAAGTCGGTGTAATCGGTCTCGTTGACAGCCTTGACAGCCTCGACAGCGTCCTGGTATTTGGCGAACATCACGTCGAGCATCTTCTTCTGGGGCATCAGCTCGGAAGCGACCTCCATCTGCTGGTAGCCCTCGACGAGCTGGGCGTAGGTGCCGGTGAGGACGTGGCGGATGGCAGCCACAACCTGCAGCTGGGTGGTACCCTCGTAGATCGAGGTGATGCGGGCGTCGCGGTAAACGCGCTCGCATGCGTAGTCCTTCATGAAGCCCGAACCACCATGAATCTGGATGCAGTCGTAGGCGTTCTGGTTGCAGTATTCAGAGGTGAGACCCTTGGCGAGCGGGGTGCATGCGTCGGCGAGCTTGTTGTAAAGCTTCATCTCCTGGCGTTCCTCGGGTGTGAGCGAACGATCGCGTGCGATATCCTCGTAAGCCTTGTAGATGTCGACGTAGCGAGAGGTCTCGTAGAGGAGGCAGCGGGAGGCGTCGAGCTTGGCCTTCATGGTGGCGAGAATCTCGCACACGGCGGGGAACTCGATGATGGCCTTGCCGAACTGCTTGCGGTCGCGGGCGTATGCGTCTGCCTCGCGGTAAGCGATCTCGCTGACACCGACGCTCTGGGCGGCGATGCCGAGGCGGGCACCGTTCATCAGGGCCATCACATATTTGATGAGACCCAGGCGGCGTGAACCGCAGAGCTCAGCCTTGGCGTTCTTGTAGACAAGCTCGCAGGTGGGCGAACCCTTGATACCCATCTTGTTCTCGATGCGGCGCACATCCACTCCGCCCTGACGCTTGTCATAGATGAACATCGACAGGCCTCGGCCATCCTTTGTGCCGCTCTCAGAACGGGCAAGCACCAGATGGATGTCGGCGTCGCCGTTGGTGATGAATCGCTTCACACCGTTGAGGCGCCAGCTGCCGTCGGGCATCTCGGTGGCCTTGAGCATGACCGACTGGAGGTCTGAGCCCGCGTCAGGCTCGGTGAGGTCCATCGACATGGTCTCCCCTTCACACACGCGGGGGATGTAGCGCTCACGCTGCTCCTCTGTGCCGAACTCATAGAGAGTCTCGGCGCAGTCCTGGAGGCCCCATAGGTTCTCGAAACCGGTGTCGGCGCGGCTGACGATGTCGGCGGCCATGATATAGGGGGTGATGGGGAAGTTGAGACCGCCGAAACGACGGGGCATCGACATACCCATCAGGCCGGCCTTGCGGCAGGCGTCAAGATTCTGCTGTGTGCCGGAGGCGTAGGTTACGCGTCCGTTCTCAACCTTGGGTCCTTCGTGGTCGACACCCTCGGCATTCTCGGCGATGGTGGTGCCGCAAAGCTCGCCAACGATTTCAAGGACGCGCTCGTAGTTGTCCATCGCGTCGGCGAAATCAACCGGCGCGTAGTCAAACTTGTCGGCGTCGACGAAGTCGCGCTCCTTCAGGCTGACGATTTTCTGCATCAGGGGGTGCTGGAGGTGGAGCTTCAGCGCCTTGTTGTCTGTATAGAAGTTAGCCATTACTTCGAGTTTTTCTTGTAATACTTGATGAGTTTCGGAACGACCTCCTCATAGTTGCCCGTGATGACATAGTCGGCGATGGTGTTGATCGGGGCGTTGGGGTCGTTGTTGATGGAAATGATGATGGAGCTGTCCTGCATGCCGGCGATGTGCTGGATCTGGCCGGAGATGCCGCAGGCGATGTAAAGCTTCGGACGGACGGTGACACCGGTCTGGCCAACCTGGCGGGCATGCTCGGTGAAACCAGCGTCGACAGCCGCGCGGGTCGCGCCGACCTCAGCGCCAAGCACTGACGCGAGCTCGTGGAGCATGTCGAAGCCCTCCTTCGAGCCGACGCCGTAACCTCCGGCGACGATGATGGGGGCGTTCTTGATGTTGATTTTAGATTTCTCGATATGACGGTCGATGATTTCAACCACGAAATCCTCATCCTTGACATATTTCTTTGCGTCGAGCTTGACTACATCGCCCTTGTGGTTGGGGTCGAAGACCTCTTTCTTCATCACACCCTCGCGCACGGTGGCCATCTGCGGACGGCAGTCGGGGTTGACGATGGTTGCGACGATGTTGCCGCCGAAGGCCGGACGGATCTGGTAGAGGAGGTTCTGGTACTCCTTGCCGGTCTTGGGGTCTTTGTGGTCGCCGATTACCAGCGAGGTGCAGTCGGCGGTCAGGCCGCTGTGGAGGCAGGAGCTGACGCGGGGACCGAGGTCACGGCCGATGCAGGTGGCGCCCATCAGGCAGATCTGCGGTTCGATTTCCTTGAAGAGGTTGATCAGCACGGCGGCGTGGGGATTGGAGGTGTAGGGGTAGAGACGCTTGTCCTCGACTTTGTAGACCACGTCTACACCGTAGGGGAAGAGCTGCTTCTCGACACCTGAGAGCTTGTCGCCGATGACGATGGCCTCGAGCTTCACGCCGAGTTCGGTGGCGAGCTGGCGACCCTTGGTCAGGAGTTCCAGGCTGACATCGGCCACCTTGCCGTCCTCATATTCGCAATAGACGATGAGGTTGTTCTTATCTTTCTGCATTGTTGGATGTACGTTTTAAGGGATTAGCCGATGGTGTGGTTGGCGATGAGTTCCTTGACGAGCTGTTCGATCTGCTCGTCGTTGTTCTCCAGCGACAGGCTCTGCTTGGCGGTGAAGACTACGTTCTCGATGGCTTTCACCTTTGTGGGGGAGCCGGCCATGCCGATTTGCTCGGGGTCGGCTTCCACGAATGACGCGCCCCATTCCTGGATCACGTCGAGCGACGGACGCTTCTCGAGTATCGCCTTCTTGGCATCATCGAGCTTGGCTTTCTCGGAGGGGGAGGCGGCGTTTTTGTATTGCATCACACGCTTGGCGTTGCGCGGACGGCATTCGGCAGCCGACCCGTTGACGGTCACCACGCAGGGAAGGGGGGCCTTGACGGTCTCCACTCCTGATTCCAGGCGGCGTTTCACTGTCACCTTTCCATCCTTGAGGTCGAGAATCTCCTCGGCATAGGTCACCTGGGGGATTCCGAGTTTCTCGGCAATCTGGGGGCCTACCTGGGCGGTGTCGCCGTCGATGGCCTGGCGGCCGCAAAGCACGATATCGTAGTTTCCTATTTTCCTCACGGCCTGGGCCAGGGAGTAGGATGTGGCCAGGGTGTCGGCGCCACCGAGCAGGCGGTCGGTCAGCACGATGCCGTTGTCGGCGCCGCGGAAGATGCCTTCACGCACAACCTCAGCCGCGCGGGGCAGACCCATTGTGAGCATTGTGATGGTCGAACCGGGATTTGCGTCCTTCAGGCGCAGGGCCTGCTCAAGGGCGTTGAGGTCCTCGGGGTTGAAGATGGCGGGCAACGCTGCGCGGTTGATGGTGCCGTCTTCTTTCATGGCATCTTTTCCCACGTTGCGGGTGTCGGGCACCTGCTTGGCAAGAACAATGATGTTTAAACTCATGAATCTCTATTTTAAATTGATTTATTATCTATGTACAACTGTGTCATAATCACAGCGTTAAGCCTCTTGACGGAGGCTCAACGCAAAACAGGGGCAGCCGCGGTCGGAGCCCCGGCTTCCCCCTCAACATCGTTTGTCGCCTGCAAAGATAGATAATTTTTCACAGATGCTCAGCATAATACGCATTTTTTAACAAACTCGTGTTTGATACATAGCTACACTGGAAAATGTCAAGTTCACTGTGATTTTCGCCACATCTTTTCTTAAAAAATACTAAAAGAAACCACTGGCCGGTTAAATCTCTTTGCAAAATGTTTCCAAACCTTTATCTTTGAAGCAAAACAACATATATCAAACCAATCAACTATGAACATCAACCTTAAACCCTACATGCTGCTCTGTTTAGGATTCGGAGGTCTGTTTACCCCCCCGGATATACAAGCAGAATTGCTTAAAACTGAAAACTTCGAGTATGAAGCAGGCTCGATTTATGGCAAAGGCGACTGGCTACAGGCCACGGCCAACACCATCACCGAGACCATCGACCTTGTAAACAAACCCCTGACCTATCCTGGCTACCAGGATGAAGCAACCGGACTCGCCGTTCAGATTACTCCTGAGGACAGAACCCAAGCCCAGGGATTCGCCCTGAAGGCCACGGAGACCAGTGTGGTGTCAGGCACTGTCTACGCGTCTTTCCTTTTCAAGGTGGAGGCCGCTCCCGAGAAAGGCACTCCTTTCTTCATTAGCTTCGCCGGAGCAAACAAGAATGGATATGTGGAATACAACACCAACCTGTCCCAACATGGCCGCATATTCCTCAAGAAAGGATCGGATGACTCCAAGTTCAAGATTATGGCCAGCAAGAACAGCGCGGCGACCACTTCGGTCGATGCTGGCGAATATGAAATCGGACAGACTTACCTCGCCGTAATGTCATATGAGTTTGTCGACGGCACCAAGAATGACGCGTTCAAACTCTGGATAGACCCGCCGACCGACGGCACAATACCGGCCCCCGTCGTCAGTCAGGCGAAAGAAACCGCCGATGTCTCGGCCACATACGGCATGCAGGGCATACGCATATACCAGCATTTCACCACATCCATCAATCCTCCCCAGGCTGTGATTGACGCGATACGCGTCTCTACCGACTGGGCAAGCCTCTTCAACAATGGAGGCGGCAACATAAACGCAGCAACCATCACCGCCTCGCCGACATCCATCGACTTCGCCGACGGTATGGCAATCTTCCAAGGAAGATCCGTCACCAAGAGCATCACCGTCAAGGGTGAGAACCTCACCGGTCCCCTTACCCTGACTTGCGCCGACCCGGCTGTCACCGTCTCTCCCGCCACCATCTCCGCCGAGGAGGCGATGGCCGAAGGGGGCAAGGAGGTCTCGCTGACATTCAAAGCCGGAGCCGACATCCTCGACTCCTCGCTGACCATATCCTCCGAGGGCGCGGAAGATGTCAACATCGCGCTGTCGGCCTATGTGATGCCGGTTACCGACAAAATCAGCTTCGCGGCGCTGAATCTCGTGGAGAACGAGACATACGAGGTATACCGCTACACCGGCTCCATGGCCAAGGTTAGCTATGTCAATGAAATCACCAAAGACATATATGTGCAGGACATGACCGGCGCGATTCGCATAAGCTACGCCGAGTTCGCCGGCGAATGCGACTTCAAGGCCGGCGACAAGGTGAAAGACCTCATCCTCTGGCGCATTGACGATGCCGCAGGCCCATGCTTCCAGCCGACTTATTTCCAGACCGAAATCGGCACAGTGGTGTCCTCGGGCAATGAAGTGCCCCCCGTAGAGGCAACCATCGCCGAAATCAACGCCAGCAAGGAGGAATACCTCTACCGCCTGGTCACCCTGACCGATGTCACCCTCGATGCCAACGACAACACCACATGGTCGACAACCGGCGCGGCTGCATCGCAGACCATCAACGGCACCACATCATCGGGCCGTGTGCGCACCTTCCACGCCACTGACCTCATTGGCACACAGATGCCAGGGTTCCTCTCCTCTGTGACCGGAATCTCAACCTCAAAGGGAGCTGTCATCATCACCACCCGCGGACAGGCCGATGTGGCAACGGCCGCTCCCGAGATGGAGGTTTCCTTCGAGACCCTCGCCGACGCTTCGGTCTACCAGGAAATCAACAAGCCGGTTGAATTCGGACTGTTCACCGTAAAGGCCACGGCCCTGAGCAATCCGATCACCATATGGTTCGGAGGCAAGAACGCCACCATGTTCTCAGCCGACCGCGAGGAAATCCCCGCCGGCACAGGCATCTACCAGGTCAAGGTGACATACACCCCCACCGCGACCGGCTCGCATGAGGCTCGTATCAACTTCGAGACAACTCCCGCCGAACTCAACTACGGGGCAATGCTCCGCGCCAAGGCTTACGACCCGGCCAATCCCCCGACGGTCTCGGTCGATGCTGCCGGGCTGACTGACTTCGTGGCTGCCGTGGGCGAGACCCAGGAGCAGACCGTGAAATACACTGTGGCCAACGGACTCGACTACGGCACAGTCAAGGTCGAAGGCACCGGATTCATCATCAGCTCAGGCTCGATGATGAAGGAGGGCACCTACGACCTCAAAATCACATTCCGCCCCCAGCAGGAGGGTGACCACACTGCCGTAATCACATTCTCGACCCCGATGGCCGAAGATGCCACTCTCACCGTCAAGGGCTCGACCTCTGCCGGCCCCGCACCACAGGAGAAAGAGGGCGACGAGCTGACTTTCGAAGGCCCAGCGCTGACACAGTATGCCACCGATTTCTCAACCGCAACCGCCGACAACAAGCCCATCAGCCTCGACGGCTGGAAGAATGTGGCATATGAAGGCCAGCGCGCATGGTGGAGCGCCACCCTCGAGGATGGCAACAAGGCCGCCAAGGTGGTAGCCTACGACAGCCAGGCCACCGAGAACACCGAGATGATTGCTATGCTGCTGTCTCCGCGTCTCGACTTCAAGAACGCCCAGGAGCGTCTGCTCTGCTTCAACGTGATGGGACGCATGATGACCGAGGGCATGAACGACTACCTCATGGTGGCTGTCATCGACGCGCTCGAGGCCGACACCAATCCTGAAAACGTCACGGTGTCTGGCATCGACGGCCTCGGCCTCCCCTGCACCCCCGACGAGAACGACCAGTGGGCACGCTATGTCCTCGACGCTGACTCGTGGAACCTTCCCGACGAGTTCTACATCGCGTTTGTCTTCCAGTCGCTCCGCGGCAAGGAAAGCTCCGCGCAGTATTTCATCGACGACTTCTCCTGGGGCCGCACCGACATGCCTTTCATCCGCTCTAGCCACCAGATCCTGCAGATGACCGCCTCCACCGGCAATGTGACCACATCAGAGGCCATCAGCATCGAGGGCCACAACCTGACCGAGCCCATCAAACTCTCCTTGGGAGGCACCCACGCGGCCAACTTCACCCTCTCCACCGCCGAGCTTCCCGCCGAGGGCGGCCAGTTCACCCTTGACTTCGCATCAGACGAGGTACAGGAACACACCGCCATCGTCACCCTCCTCTCCGGCTCTGACGCCCGCGCCGACATCCTGGTCAACGCAGCCACCCAGTCAGGCATCGGCGAGATTTCAACCGAGGCAACCCTCTGGGGCGACAACGTGAGCGTCTACGACCTTGAAGGCCACACCCTGCTCACCGGCGCCACCACCGCCAACGCCCTCAAGCTGATGAAGTCAAACCGCGGCACACTCTACATCGTCCGCGCCTCTGACGGCACCGCCTACAAATACATCGCCAAGTAAACTCCCATCCCCCACATAACATCGCTTCGCGACGTCAGCCTACCCAAACCAGGCCAGACATCGCGAAGCGATTCTTTTTTCACCCCACCCCTCTCCAACCTCCAACCGCCCTGACATACCCTTAAGAACATCCCGATAGTAAGAATATCCCGATAACATAAATCCAGATGTGATATACCCAGATGGCTTAGATGATATGTGTCCGGATGGCATTAACCAGGATGACATAGACCCGGATGGCAAGTGTCCGGATGGCGGGCGCATTGTGAAAATCGGGAGGTGACGGTGGCGGGAGCGCGGCAAAGCGCCGGGGTGTCTGAGCCCGCAGGGCGAGTTCCCGGCGCGCCGCGTGGAGCCACCAGATCACCTCCCATAGATTTTCACGCGCCCTTGGCCTTTTGGTTCTTTTGGGCCTGCCAAAAGAACGGAAACAAAACTCCAATAATCAGAAGAGAAGAGAAGAAAAAAATCGCTTCGCGATTTCCACCGGAATTCAATTTCCGGCAAAACATCGCGAAGCGACCCTTATACAGTCCAGAGGAGAATCCAATCAGCACCCCCTCTGAGAAATCCACAAAAGGAATCAGCGAATCTTCTCCTCGACCCACTTACGGGCATTGACAAAAGCGTCAATCCAGGGAGTCACCTCATTGTTGCGGCGACTGTAAGGATAGAAACCACACTGCCAGGGGAAGATAGCCCTCTCGAGGTGAGGCATCATAGCCAGATGGCGACCGTCAGGCGAAGCTATCGCTGCCACGGCTCCACGGCTGCCGTTGGGATTGGCAGGATATGCGGAGTAGTTGTATTTCGCCGCGATATTGTAATCCTTCAGCGAACCGGGGAGGTTGAAACGGCCCTCGCCGTGGGCCACCCAGATACCCAGCTTCATACCGGAGAGAGAACCGAGCATCACCGAGTTGTTTTTCGGAATGGTCAGGCCGAGGAACTGCGACTCAAACTTGTGGCTGACATTGTGCTCCATCGTCGGACGCCCCTTGCCTGCCGAAGGAATCAGGCCAAGCTCAACCATCAGCTGGCAACCATTGCAGATACCCAGCGAAAGGGTGTCCTCGCGGTCATAGAACTTCTTGAGCGTAGCCTTCGCGGTGTCGTTCCAAAGGAATCCCGAAGCCCAGCCCTTGGCCGAGCCAAGCACGTCGGAGTTGGAGAATCCGCCGCAGAATACTATCATGTTGACATCCTCGAGGGTCTCGCGGCCACTCATGAGGTCGGTCATATGCACATCCTTCACGTCGAAACCGGCGAGATAAAGCGAGTAAGCCATCTCGCGGTCGCCGTTGACACCCTTCTCACGGATAATGGCGGCGCGCACCCCTGTCTTGCCGTCGCGGCGGTAAGCCAGACCGCGCGAAGCGAGCGAGCCGTCAAAGGCTGCGGGAATAGCGTAGCGCAGAGGCTGCTTCTTGTAGTTCTCGAAGCGGAGGGCGGCGCAATCCGTGCCGCTCTGGATACGGTCGAGCAGGTAAGACGGCTCAAACCAGCGGTCGCGCAAGTGGTCGATGCCCAGCAGACGCTCCTCGCCGTAATGCTCGACAAGCAGCACACGCTCGTCAGAGGGCTTTCCGACGAGGAAATGTTTCACACCGGCATCGGTGAGAATCTTCTCCACAGAGTCCTTCTTCGACTCCTCAAACTGGACGAGCACGGCGGGATTCTCGGCGAAGAGAATCTTCACAAGGTCGGTCTCGCCGTTCTGCAGGAACCCGGCGGTGGTGAACTCGAGGCCGCCCGTGGTGTTGGCAAACAACATCTCGAGCATGGCGGTCACCAGACCTCCGGCCGAGACATCATGCATGGCCAGCAGCTTGCGCCCCTTGACCAGCTTCTGCACGGCGTCGAAAGCAGCCGCGAAGCGGGCGGGGTCTTTCACCGTCGGAGCATCCGAACCGATGCGGTTGAGGGCCTGGGCAAACGCCGAGCCGCCAAGACGCAGCGCGTCGGAGGAGAAATCGATATAATAGAGGAGGGTGTTCTTTTTGTTTTTCAGCACCGGGCTCACTGTGCGGCGCACATCGCCAGTCTGGCCGGCAGCGGATATGATGACAGTGCCGGGGGCAAACACCTTGTCCTCGCCATATTTCTGGGTCATAGACAGGGAGTCCTTTCCGGTGGGGATGTTGATGCCGAGGGCGCAGGCGAAGTCAGAGCAAGCCTCGACAGCCTTGTAAAGGGCGGCATCCTCTCCGGCGTTCTTGCAGGGCCACATCCAGTTGGCCGAGAGTGACACACTCTTCAGCCCCTTGTCGAGCTGGGCACCAACGATATTTGTCAGAGCCTCGGCGACAGCCATCACCGAGCCTTTGGCGGAGTCGGCCAGGGCCACCTGGGGCGTATGGCCGATAGATGTCGCGATGCCCGACTTGCCGGTGTAGTCGAGGGCTACCACGCCGCAGTCGCTCAGGGGCAACTGCAGCTCGCCCTGACACTGCTGGCGGGCGACCTTGCCGGTCACCGAGCGGTCAACCTTGTTGGTCAGCCAGTCCTTGCAGGCCACAGCCTCGAGCGACAGCACATCCTCGACATACTGGAGGAGGTTGGCAGCGTCATACTCAGGCTCCTGGTAGACCATGTCGACGGTGGAGTCGGTCATCACGGTCTTGGGGGAGTTGCCAAACATGTCGGCCATCTCCAGGTCGATGGGCTTCACCCCCTTGCTGTCGGAGAATACAAAACGGTCGTCGCCCGTGGTCTCGCCGACAACATACATCGGGGCGCGCTCGCGCTGGGCGACACGCTCCACATAGGGGATGTCCTCGGCCTTGATGACGAGGCCCATACGCTCCTGACTCTCGTTGCCGACAATCTCCTTGGCCGAAAGGGTCGGGTCGCCGACAGGGAGGGCATCGATGTCGATGCGGCCGCCGGTGGCCTCGACAAGCTCGGAGAGGGCGTTGAGATGACCGCCGGCACCGTGGTCATGGATTGACACAACGGGATTGGAATCGCTCTCGGCGAGGGCGCGGATGACGTTGGCCACACGCTTCTGCATCTCGGGATTGGCGCGCTGCACGGCGTTAAGCTCGATGGAGTTGTCATACTGGCCGGTCTCGACAGAGGAGACAGCGCCGCCTCCCATACCGATACGGTAGTTGTCGCCACCCATCACCACTACCTTCTCACCGGCCACGGGTGTGCCCTTGATGGCATCCTTCTTGGCTGCGTAGCCCACACCTCCGGCAAGCATTATGACCTTGTCGTAGGCATACTTGCGGTCGTTCTCCTCATGCTCGAAAGTCAGCAGAGAGCCGCAAATCAGGGGCTGGCCGAACTTGTTGCCGAAGTCAGATGCTCCGTTTGAAGCCTTGATGAGAATCTCAGCCGGGGTCTGGTAGAGCCATACGCGGGGATTCATCATCAGCTCCCAGCGGTGTTCGGGACTGAGGCGCGGGTAAGAGGTCATATAGACGGCGGTGCCGGCAATGGGCAGCGAGGCTTTTCCGCCGCCGAGACGGTCGCGGATCTCACCGCCGGTGCCGGTGGCGGCCCCGTTGAACGGCTCGACAGTCGTCGGGAAATTGTGGGTCTCGGCCTTGAGCGAGATGACGGTCTTCACATCCTTCACCTCGAAATAGTCGGGACGGTCGGGATTGACCGGGTAGAACTGGTCGACCTTGGGGCCCTCGAGGAAGGCCACATTGTCTTTGTAGGCCGACACCAGGCCGTTGGGATTCTCCTGTGAGGTCTTCTTGATGAGTTTGAAAAGCGACATAGGCTTCTCCTGGCCGTCAATCACGAATGTGCCGTTGAAAATCTTGTGGCGGCAATGCTCGGAGTTGACCTGGGAAAATCCGAACACCTCTGAATCGGTCAGCGGACGGCCGAGCTTCGAAGCGAGCGACTCGAGATAAGCCTCTTCGTCGGGGCTGAGGGCGAGACCTTCGCGCAGGTTGTATTCATGTATGTCATCGATTCTCACAATAGGGTCAGGCTTGCGGTCGACGGCAAACACCTTGGAGTTGAGGCCGTCGTAGAGGCGGGAGAGCATGCGGTCATAAACCGGCTCCTCCCCCTCGGCGACACGCTCGAACTGCTCGATGCGGGAGATGCCCGAAAGCCCCATGTTCTGGGTGATTTCGACGGCATTGGTGCTCCAGGGGGTGATCATCTCGCGGCGCGGGCCCACGAAACGGCCTTTTACTGAGGTGGCCGAAAGGGCTTTGGCCCCTGAGAACGCCCACGCAAGTTTCTCTGTTTCCGCCGGGGAGAGCTTGTGGTCGGTCTCGACGGCGAAGAAGGTTGTCTGACCCTTCTTGAAGAATTGAACCATATTTAGCTTATTGTAGAATGTTTCTGAATGGTCTTAAAATTCGTAGTCGACGCAGCCTCGCGCCTCCTTGTGTCCCGCCAGCAGCGAGGCGGCGGCGACATGGGCGGGGTGCTTGGCGTAGACCTCCACGTCGGCCATGGTGGGGACAACTGCGGTCAGCACCACATCCCACTCTTCGGCAGGATTCTGGTTGAGACCAACCTCCATCGACTCCAGCACGTCGATTTCGCCGGGGAGACGGAGCAGGGCGTCACGAAAGGCCGAGGCCACCTCAAGCCGTTCGGCAGGTGCGCCCGAGAGTTTGAACATCACTATATGCTTTACCATATCGGAAAACGTTTAGAGTTTAAGGTATCTGACTGAGATATATGGCCGCGGTCAGCACTTGGCATAAAGACGCTCGCGGACGGCGGCGACCTTCTCGTCTGTTATATAGTCGTCATAGTCCATCATCTTGTCGATGATGCCGTTGGGAGTCAGCTCTATGATGCGGTTGCAGACGGTCTGGATGAACTCGTGGTCGTGGCTCGACATCAACACCACCCCCTTGAATGCCTGGAGCGTGTTGTTGAACGCCTGGATTGATTCCAGGTCAAGATGGTTGGTGGGGGAGTCAAGCACCATGGTGTTGGCGTTGCGGAGCATCATCTTGGAAATCATGCAGCGCATCTTCTCCCCTCCGGAAAGCACCGATGCCTTTTTCAGCACCTCCTCGCCCGAGAAGAGCATCTTGCCGAGGAAGCCTTTGAGGTAAATCTCGGAGGAATCGTCGGAGAACTGGCAGAGCCAATCGACGAGGTTCATATCGGTGTTGAAGAACTGGGAGTTGTCAAGCGGCAGGTAAGCCGTGGTGATGGTCTGGCCCCAGTCGTAAGTGCCCTCGTCGGCTTTGCGGTTGCCCATGACGATTTCAAACAGGGCGGTCATGGCGCGAGGGTCGTGGCTCAGGAAGGCCACCTTGTCGCCCTTCTCGATCTGGAAGTTGACATCCTTGAAAAGCACCTCGCCGTCGACAGATGCCCCGAGGCCGTGAACCTCAAGGATTTTGTTGCCGACCTCGCGCTCAGGAGTGAAGATGATACCCGGATAACGACGCGACGAAGGCTGGATTTCCTCGATGTTGAGTTTCTCGAGCATCTTCTTGCGCGATGTCGTCTGTTTCGACTTGGCGACATTGGCCGAGAACCGCTGGATGAACTCCAGGAGCTCCTTGCGTTTCTCCTCGGCCTTCTTGTTTTGCTGCTGCTGCTGACGCAGGGCGAGCTGTGAGGACTCATACCAGAAAGAGTAGTTTCCGGCGAAGAGGGTCACCTTGTTGTAGTCTATGTCGAGGGTGTGGGTGCAGACCGAGTCGAGGAAGTGACGGTCGTGGCTCACCACCAGCACCGTGTTCTCAAACTTGGAGAGGTAATCTTCGAGCCAGGCGACAGTCTCAAGGTCGAGGTCATTGGTGGGCTCGTCGAGCAACAGGTTGTCGGGGTTGCCGAAAAGGGCCTTGGCCAGCAGCACGCGCACTTTCTCGTTACCCGAGAGGTCGCGCATCAGCATATGGTGGCGGTCCTCCTTGATGCCGAGTCCGCTCAGCAGGGCGGCCGCGTCGCTCTCGGCGTTCCAGCCCTCGAGCTCGGCGAAACGCTCCTCAAGCTCTGAGGCGCGGATGCCGTCTGCGTCTGAGAAATCTGGCTTTGCGTAAAGGGCGTCTTTTTCCGACATGATGTCCCAAAGGACGGTGTGTCCCTGCAGCACGGTGTTCATGACCGTGCAGTCGTCAAACTTGAAGTGGTCCTGCTCAAGCACGCTCATACGCTCACCAGGGCCCATCGACACCGAGCCGTGGGTCGGCGAGAGCTGGTCCGAGAGGATTCTCATAAGTGTCGACTTCCCCGCGCCATTGGCTCCGATGATGCCATAGCAGTTGCCGGGGGTGAATTTCAGGTTGACATCCTGAAACAATACTCTTTTACCGAATTGTATGCCTAAATTGTTGACAGCTATCATTGAAATGGATGAAATATGGCCACAAAGTTACGAAAATTTCCCCGACCCTCCAAAAGTTTGCCCCCAACTTGCCGCCATATCTATGCCACATCATCGCCTACATTCATAGTGCTGCCAACCAGACCGCATGCCACACCTGCAGGCTCCTGCAAATAAAAAAGCCGCCTGCCCGGGGAGGGCAGACGGCATATGTGGAATATTCGCTACGGATTACTTGTTGAGAACCTTGGCGAAGGGAAGCGCGGTGGCGGAGCTGTACTTGCGCACGAGAGTCTCGCCTGCTGCGGGCTTGCGGCTCTTGTGAGCGACAAACTTGCCCTTGTTGCGGGCTGCGCTCGAAGCGTAGCTCATCTGCTCGGTGTCGGCCGACGGGAATACCACGCGGCAACCGGGGCTGCCATCCTCATACGGGAAGCGGACGTAGAGACGCTCTTTGTTCTCATCCTGCCAGAGGAACGCAATCGGGTGAGCGATGTCAATCACGCCATCCACGAATGTGTCATTGAGGCCTTCTGCGATAATCTGGTCGGGCGACTTGATTTCCTGCTCCTCGAGCACCTTGTTCTGGTAGAAGTAACCGGCGTTGAGCATATCGGTGGGATAGTCATTGCGGTTGTAGTACACGGTTGCGCCGGTGTCCTGATACTTGAGGGTGACAAGTTCGGTGTCGGTACAGTCAATTTCGATGCAGTATTCAAAGGCTTCCTGCTCGTTGCCGTCGGGCCAGCAGTTGGTGTAGGGGTCTACGAGACGGTAGATGTTGGGGTCTTTGGTAGACTGCTCGATGGGCACCTCGTAGGTAATCTCTTCCTCGTAGTTGTAGAATGCGATCAGACCGTCGGTGTATGTACCCATACCGACCTCTTCCCAGTTCTTGACTTCCTTGCCGTCGGGCAGAAGGATGGTGAGCTCGTTACCAGCAATGGTGAAAGTCGTGTTGGGGACAAACACAAAGAAGTGTCCTTCGGGGAAGACGATGCGCATGTTCTCTTCGTCATACACGCCGTTCAGGTCGGTGTCGCCGCCGCTGTTGCTCTTGGGATAGGTACGTCCATTGTTGGTCAGCACCTCGTCGAGCATATAAGCTGACACGCAATCCCAATAGTGAACCTGGCCATACGACATATCCATCACATAATAAGTGTTGTAGGTAGTGATGGGGGCACCGGTCTTGTCGCAGAGGAATACATTCTCGGGATCCTGAGCGTTGAGGTACATTATGTTCACAATGTCACCGCCCTCGTAGATACCCTGGCTCGAGCCGCCGATATGGGGACAGTTGGCATAGGGAGTAAGCACACGGAAGATGTTGGCATACTTGGGGATGCCGAGGATGTGCTGCACGACTACCTCATACTTCTGGGTCTCAGGACCTTCCCAACCAGAGTAGAACAGATTGTCAAGGAAGTAGGAGGTTGTGCCACCCTTGGGTCCGACAACGTTCTCCCAGGGCACATAGACCGCGGTATAGTCGGCTGAGGTAGTATAGTAGGGAGTATCCTCACCAGGCAGCTCAAACTTGAACTCGAAGTCTTCTCCGGCGTTGGACTGCATGAAAGCCCAATCATAGGTAATCACGATGTCTGCGACACCCTTGCCATCCTCGAATGTGACCTGGCTGGGCACATTGAAGTTGTTGCCGACGTTTGAGCTTGTAGTGACACTCAGGTTCACTGTCGCCTCTCCCTCAGTGTTGCCACGGTAAATAGGCACCGAAAACTCTGTCTGCCCCTCCTCAAGGATAATGTCGGAAGTGTAGTCGAGGCTGAAATAGGCGGGGGGAGCTGTCACGCCTTCCGCGGGCACGTAGGTCTGGTCTACCGCCTTGTCACAGGAGGTGAACACAAGGCCCATCACACCCAAGCCCATTATTGCTTTATTGAATTTCATATCTTTGTTTCGTATTTAAGATATTCTGGTTTTAAGCCCCCGCCTGCCGCCTGGCAGGCGGGGAGCTGATAATCTTTGTGAGACCTTACTTGATGTCCTCTACAGGTTCGGGAATCGAAGCGCCGTTGGAAACATTACCGATAAGCGGGTTGTTCTGGGCCTCATCTGTGATGATCTCAAACAGAAGGACGGGATTCTCGGGAGACAGGTTGTAGACGGTAGTAGGATCGAAACCTCCGCCACGACGGTCGAGGGGCTTCTGGAATCGCATCATGTCATAGTAGCTGAAGCCTTCACCCCACAGCTCGATTCGACGCTGGAACCATATCTGGTCGAGGAATTCCTCCAGGCTGCCAGCCGTGCAGTTGTAGTTCTGCTGGCGGTAGGTCTTGACGAAGTTGTTGAGGGTCTGCTTTCCTTTGCTGAGGTCGGAGGCGCCCTGGGCCTCTGCGAGCATCAGGAACATCTCCTCGATTCGCATGAGGGGGGTGTCCTCAGCCCAGACGTTCCCGCCGGGGGTGTTGGAGTAAGCGCCGAACTTGGTGTTGCAGTAGGGGGGAAGCTTGGTGACCTTGTTGGCGGTGGTGTTGGCCATCCATTCACGATACTGGCTGGGAAGGGTGGTTGCTGCCACACCCGAGCCATTGAGCCACCAGCCCTTGCGGACGTCGTTGGTGGGAATCTGCTCGTAAAGGGAGGCGTTGATACGGCGGTAGACACCTACACCGGGATAGTTGGCGTGCCAGCTGACCATCTGGCCACCCCAGCCCACGAGAGCTGTACCATTGCCAGAAGGATCCTGGTAGTAGCCCCACATGCAGTTGTGGTCGTTGATGTCATAGAACGCGGGCACACTTGCCTCAGCAACTGAATAGGGAGTGATACCCTCCTTGGTTGCCAGCTGGATTGCCATCTCGGCATCTGCGGCAGCCTGCGCGTAGCTCTGGGTGATGAGGTTCACACGTGCGCGGAGACCGTAGCAGACAGCCTGGTTGACGAAAGTCTTGACATTGCTGCCGGTAGCCATGGAAGAACGTGACACTCCTGCGGCCTGGGCCTTGTCGAGCAAAGCGATTGCCTCGGTGAGGTCAGCCTTTATCTGAGTGTAAATTTCCTCGCCGGTGGCGCGGGCGCAACCGTTCTCACCTGCTTCCTCGAGGTTGGTGTCGAGAATCAGGGGCACGGTGGGAGCCTGAGGATTCTTAACGTATGTGAACTGGTACATCTGAGCCAGGTTGGAGTAGCACCATGCACGGTAAGCGAGACCCTGGCCACGGAAATACTGGAGTTCGGAGTTGTCCACTTCCGGATCAATCAGGCCGATAACGGCGTTGGAGGAATTGATCAGGTTGTAGTTGGTACGCCACATGAACAGGTTGTCAAAGTAGGTACCGCCGAAGTCACTCATCTCAAGAGCGGCAGAGTACCAGTTGTAGCCGAGGAGATCCGAGGGCATGTCCATACCGCGCGAATCAAGGATAAGCATAAGCGAGGGCCAGCCGAAATCCCCGTGGTGGTTGCTGTCGGGATAGAGGCCGAAAACGACACTGACCATCTGGGGCAGAGCGTTGACCGACGCCGCGGCCATATCGGGATTGTCCTCCACGATCTGCTCTTTCTGCCCCTGGGTCACATATGAACCAAAAGGCTCCTGCGAGAGGTCATTACAACCCGACACCACCATGGACACAGCGGTCAAGGCAAGAAGTGATTTTATTGTTTTCATCTTTGAAAGTCGGTTTTGTGGTTAATGTTTTAGAAGACAACCTTAAGACCGCCAGAGATAGTGCGGACTGCCGAGTAACCCTGAGCATTGTCAGACACTACGAAGTTGGCACGGGGGTCAAGACCTTTGCGCTTGCTCCAGAGAGCCACGTTGTCAGCCGAACCGTAGATGCGTACGCTCTCGATACCGATTTTGGCTGTCCATTTCTTGGGAATGGTGTAGCCGATGGTGATGTTGTTGAGCGCAAGGTAGTTTGAGCTGATAAGGTTGAAAGTGGTCAGCTGTCCGCCGAGGTCGTAGAGGGCCTGGGCGTCAAGCTTGGGAATGTTGGAGTCGCGGTTTTCGGGAGTCCACGCGTTGAGCATGTCGGCATGGAAGTTAGACCCGAGATTGGTGGTCGTTCCGGGGTGCATGAGCGAACCGTATGCGGAGTCAAAGATCTTACCACCCAACTGGTAGCTGAACTGCACGCCGAAATCAAAGCCGTATAACTTGATGCTGGTGCCGAAACCACCGAATACGGTCGGCATCACGTTGCCGGTATCCTTGCGGTTGTTGGCATAAGCCACGTCATAGTTGTTTGACTTGTACTCCTCGGTGTACTGGAGGTTGCCTGCGGCATCTTTTATGGGATCGCCATTTGCGTCGGTGATGACGTCGCGCGCCCAGTAGAGGGCCTCACCGTTTTCGGGATTGACACCAGCGTAATCAACGAGGTAGTAGTTGTAACGCGACTCGCCCTCTTTCCACTTCGTCATGCCCCTGATGAGCTCGCCGTTCTTGGCGTCCTTGGTGAGCTTGATGATCTTGTTGCGGATCCAGGTGAGGTTGGCGTTGATGTCCCAGGTGATGTTGCGGTTGTTGATGGCGCGGTAGTTGACCTCGAGCTCAAGACCGTAGTTCTTCATCGAACCCACGTTCATCGGGATTGAGGTGTAACCCAGCGAGGGAGCCACGGGCTTGTTGTAGAGCATGTTGGAGGTCTGACGCTGGAAGTACTCAACAGTACCAGACACCTTGCCCTGGAGGAAGCTGAAATCCACACCGGCGTTGAGCGCGTTGGAGGTCTCCCAGGTGATGTCGGGGTTGCCTTTCTGATTAAGCTCACCGTCAGACCAAGAGCTTGTGCCGTAGATATTGTAGGTGTCCATGTAAGCGTAGTAAAGACCGATGTTGTCGTTACCCTGCTGTCCGAAAGAAGCTTTCAGCTTGAGGAGGTCGAGCCATGTGGCTGTGGGCTGCATGAACTTCTCCTTTGACATATCCCATGCGACGGAAACCGAGAAGAAATTACCCCAACGCTTGTCGGGAGCGAAGCGGGAGGAGGCGTCGCGGCGGTATGACACGCTCGCGAAATATTTCGAGTCGTAGTCATAGTTGACACGGCCGAAGATACCGCGGGTGGTGTAGTTGATTGTGTTGCCACCGGCCGAGCTGCGGTTGTCGTCGTCAAGGGTGTTGTCAATGGCCCAGCTGTCGGGATTGTAGAGGTTGGAACCGATAGCGGAGAGGGATTCAACGTTGCGGTCGAGGCTTTCATAACCGAGGAGGAAGTCGGCGTGATGCACGTCTGCGAAGGTGAGACGGTAAGTGGCGAGGGCCTGGAGGTTGAGGTCGCGCTCACGCTGGAACGTCTGGCCTGCCCTACCGTTGTAGCGCTCGAAAGTACCGTAGTACTTATTGTACAGGGTGTGTACACGGGTGTTGTCGAGGAAGTAACCAACGCTACCGGTGATGTCGAGGTTGGTGATGGGGGTCACTGTGGCAGCCCACTTGGCCTGGAGCACGTCCATAAGGAGTGTGCGGCTGTTGTAGAGCATGTCAGAACCGGGGTTGGCACCCTGGAGGTACTGGCGGATAGCGCCATTGGTGTACTTGCCGTCACCGTAGTCGTAGACGGGGTTTCCGGTGCGGGCGTCCATCATCAGCGAGCCGTCGGCATTGCGCACGTAAAGGGGATAGATCGGCGCGATGTTGTAAGCAACAGCAAAGGCGTTGACCGATGAAGCGGAGCTTTCAGACTCCTGACCCGAAGGCCAGCCAGACTTGACATTGTTGTAAGCGATGGTTGTCATGAACTTGAGCCACTTCTTGGCCTGGTAGTCGGCAGACACGCGGGCAGAGAGACGGTTGTAGCTGGAACCGTTGAGGATACCCTCGTCACCCAGGTAACCGAAGCTACCGTAGAAGTTGAAGCGCTCTGTACCACCTGACACCGAGAAGTTGTATTCCTGGCGGAGTCCGTTGCGGAAAGTGCCGTCAACCCAGTCATCGGGGGTGAAGTAATTTGTGCCGCTGTTGTATCCCAGGGTGGCGTTGGGGTTGAGCTTGCCGTTTGTACCGATCATCATCTGTCCGGCGGGGACTGTCCAGATCTGGTAACCGGGACCGAAAGCGTTGTAGAGGTCATTGTTGGCGTTCATATGGGCTGTGGCCGCGTCGGCTGCGGTGTGGTAGAGGTAGCCGTTGCGGAGAGCCTGGTAAGCCATCTCGGTATAAAGGGCGGGCGACTTGATCACGTCGTAGGTGCCGATCTGACGGGAGTTGGAACCCCACTTGGCATCAACAGTGATAACGGCGTCGCCGGTCTTTCCTTTCTTGGTGGTGATGATGATGACACCGTTGGCACCGCGGGCACCGTAAAGGGCGGCGGCGGCGGCATCCTTGAGGACGGTCATCGACTCGATGTCGGCGGGGTTAAGCGAGGAGATGTCGCCGTCGGGCAACGGCATTCCGTCAACCACATAAAGAGGCTGGGTGGAGGCGTTGAGCGAGCCGACACCACGTATATATACTGTGGGGGCCGAACCGGGCTGGCCGTTGGTGTTGAGAATCTGGGCACCGGCCACTGTACCAGAGAGGGCGTTCACGGCGTTGGTCACCTGGCGCGCTTCGATTTGCTCTGCCTTCACGACAGAAGCCGAACCGGTGTAGGCGCTCTTTTTGGCCGTACCGTAAGCCACGACCATAACTTCATCGAGGTTGTTCTCGGAATTGTCGAGTTTGACAGTGATGTCCTGTCCGGCATTCACCAACTGCTCGATCATACCCACGTAAGAAACCTTAAGCTTGGTTACCGAGGCGGGCACGGTGAGAGTGAACTTACCGTCAAGGTCGGTAGAGGTACCTTGACCGCCGCCAACCGGCAGAATGGTCGCCCCGGGAAGGGGTTCGTCATCGCCGGCATAAACGACCGTACCAGACACGACCTTGGTCTGCGCGATCGCGCACACAGTCATGAGCAGCACTGTCGTCATCAATAGAAACAGCTTTTTCATACACTAAAGATTATTAAACATAAATTTTGATAAATTCCGTTCACTCGGCCAAGGGGCGTCCCAAAACGCGTTCAAACCCCATCAGCCATAAATGCTTATCATCAGAGCAAAATCTTTCTCTTCATCTTAACATCTGTAACCAGCAACATCCGAAAAACAACGCGTTTTTCCACTGGTGTTTTGCAAAGTTACGACAAAATGCCAAAAATCCAAACATTTTGCAAACAAATTTCAGCGACCTTAACAAAAAAATTGACCAAAAACACATCGCGACAGTCGCAGCAACTTGTCAATTTTCTAATTATCAACAACTTAAATATCCATTCAAATTCCCGCTGCTACCCACCCAACACGGCATTTCCGCATGCCAGAAACATCCATTAACACGCCTTTAAGCTACTTTCACATTTTAAGCACGAGCAACAGGCAAGCCGTCATCCTTGAAAACAAGGAAAACAGACATCCCAAGACAGGCATAAGGGGACAAAATGTCATCAAATCCTAAAAAAAAGCTTAATGGTGAATTTTTCACGTGCAATACGCTTGTTTTTCCCGGGAAATTAGTAACTTTGCCAATCAAGGCAACCCGTGGCCTTTGAAGGAAGGCGCTGACTCTGACATTGTCTTCACATTAATTATATGGCGCATAAAAAACATTGAAACATTGCTGCCGAGCGCCACGGTTTATCACAACAGGAAAAAGAAACATTATTTACAATAGGATGAAGAAACTGTTACTCTGCGGGGCACTGGCAGCCGGATGCTGCCTGACCCCCACGGCCCAAAGCAAAATAAACAATGTGGGCCGTCTCCAGCTGGAAAAATTCACCGAACAACGCGCCGAGCTGGCCAAACAGTCGGTCGCACGCGCCGCGGCATTCGCCCCCCAGGTGACCGTGATAGTCACCCTGCAGGCCGGAGCATCGGCGGCTGACCTCGAGCAGGCCGGTTACACCGTCATTGACAATGCCGCAGACATGGCCATCGTGTCGCTGCCCATGGACATGGTCGAGACCCTCGCCGCAGACAGCAATGTGAAATACATCGACTTCGGCCACCAGGCGGCCCCGCTGATGGACATGGCCCGCGAGGCGTCGTTCGTGACCCCGATACACGAGGGCACAGAAGGACTCTCCCGCTCATACAAGGGAGAAGGGGTGTACGTCGGCCTGTATGACACCGGCCTCGACCCCGGCCACATCAACTTCACCGACCACGACGGCAACACCCGCGTCAAGTCAATATACCTCGTCAAGAGCGGCTCCGTGTCACGCTACGAGAACGCAGAAGACATCGCCTCGTTCACCACTGACACCCAGAGCGAGAGCCACGGCACACACGTCCTCGGCATCATGGCCGGCCGCGAGGATGTCCCCGGCTCATATGGAATCCGTGAAGGCAACAGCTCCGTTGTCAAGAACGGCTCAATCCCCTATTACGGAGTCGCCCCTGAGGCTTCAATCATCGTTGGCTGCGGCTCTTTCGACACCAACTCAATCCAGGCGGGTGTCGCAGCGGTAGTAGACCGAGCCAAGCGCGACGGGAAGCCCGTGGTCGTGAACCTCTCGCTCGGCCACAACCGAGGAAGCCACGACCCCCGCGAATCAAGCAACCGATTCCTCGACACCAAGGCGCAGGACGCCATTGTGGTGGTTGCGGCAGGAAATGAGGGCGGATCCAACATGTCCGTGGAGAAGAATTTCCGAGGTGCCGGCGGCAACAACCTGAAGCTAAACACATTCATCGTGCCTTCAGCCGGTTCGATGGCCCAGGCGTGGTACACCGCCGAATTCTGGAGCGACACCGAAGAGAGCTTCTCATGCACCCTGGTACTCTACAATACGGCCACCAACGACATCGCCGCATCACTCCCCTTGTCGGGCACAAGCGGAAGCCGCACATGGCGGCCGTCTGACAACTCGGTCTTCGCCGGAGCCTACACCGCCTCATCCTCAATCAGCGTGTCGTGGGGTGTTGACAATGCCACCGGCCGCTACAATGTCTACATGGACAACAACCTCCAGTCAAACGGCTCAGCCCCAATCGTATTCGGTGTCAACATCACCGGAAAGAACGGCCAGCGCGTCAATGGCTACTGCGACGCATATGACGGCTATTCGCAGTCTGAGGTGGTATTCTCAAGCCAGGGCCTCAAGACCCCTTACATGGATGGTTCTGACAAGGGTTCAATCAACGGCATGGCCTGCGGCTACAACACCATCTCTGTCGGCGCATGGGTAAGCCGCACCTCGATGCCTACCCTGGGCAGCAACAGCACCTCGTACGATGCCGGTGGAATCGGCAAAATCGCCGGATTCTCATCCTACGGCACCTCGGGCGACGGCCGCCAGCTCCCGATCGTCTGCGCCCCCGGAGCCCAGATCATCGCATCAGTGAGCCGTTACTGGGTTGACAGCACCAGCCTTCCCCAGACCCGCCTCAACGCGTTCTCCGACGCTAACGGCCGCCCCAACCCCTGGTATTACATGCAGGGCACATCAATGGCCTGCCCCTTCGCCGCCGGCACCATCGCCCTCTGGCTTGAGGCATGCCCCGGCCTGCGCGCCAATGAGGTTAAGCAGATTCTCGAGAAGACCTCGATAAAAGATGCCAACACCACCCCTACCACCCGCTGGGGATATGGCAAGATCAACGCCTTGGCAGGCCTGAAAGAGGCCATCATCATGAGCGCCTCCGTCGAGAGCGTCCTGGCCGACAACGCCGACCAGAACCTGATGGTGGTTGCCAAGGGTGGCAAGCAGTTTGAGGTGAGCTGCCCCGGTGTAAACAATCTCTCCTGCTCGCTCTACAACCTGCAGGGAGCAGCCGTGGCATCAGCCAACGACTCGGGCGACACCCTCGACCTCGACGCGTCGTCGCTCCAGGAAGGCATCTATGTGCTGTCGGTTGACGCTGCCGGCCAGAAGCTTTCCCGCAAGCTCGTCATCAAATAAAGCTATCCCAGGAACATCGCCTCTGGGGGAGGGCACTCCCCTACCCCAGACCGCATAAAAAGGAAAACCGCAGCCCGCAATGAAGGCCGCGGTTTTCCTTTTTTGGATTATTTCACATCCCCTTTGGAGCTTAATGAGGGACAAAACTTGGACTGAGAGCGCAATTATTCGTAACTTTGCACCCGATTATGCCCAACCATCCGTCACATTCACATATGCAATCCCAGGCGGGAGGCCACAGGAATCCTCTGGCGGCGTTCCTGACAGGGGCCGCCATATGGCTGGCGATGCTCGTCGCGGGGGGACAGCAGGCCTCGGCCGAGTTCCTCAACCTCGACACAATCGCGTCTTGGGGCAAATTCCCCCGTTTCTGCATCAACACATACCGATGGGGCGACCACTTCTTCAACAACTACGACTCCACCTATGTGCAAGGCTCAGGCTACCGCTTCAACATCAAGTTCAAGACCGACAGCTGGCTCGACGCATACGACTTCAGGTTCACCAACGACTACCGGATGAGCTTCGACTCCCGCCCTTCAACCTCCATGGGCTTATGGCTGACCTACATGGCTGTCTCGGTCGGCTACGACATGAATGTCAGCAAATTCTTCAACGCCGACATCGGGGCACGCAAACGATTCAACTTCCAGTTCAACTGCTCGCTGTTCGGGGCCGAATTTTACACCATCCGGGATGACTCCCATATGACCATCGACCGCCTGGGCTACCCCGAGGAGAGCCGCCGGGCAGACATCCCTTTCCACGGTTTCCACTCCGACAGCTGGGGACTGAACTTCTATTACTTTTTCAACCACCGGCAGTATTCACAGGCCGCCGCATTCTCTTACTCCAAAATCCAGGTCAAAAGCTCAGGCTCGCTCTACGCCGGTTTCTCATACTGGCAGCAGAACTACGACATGGATTTCACCGGGGTCTTTGACAACCAGCCCGAGTCAAACGTCCTACCGCCAGACTGGGACAACCACTACCGCGTCGGCAACAAGAACTACGCCATAAAAATCGGCTACGCCTACAACTGGGTGTTCCGCAAGGGGTGGCTCCTCGGGGTCTCCGAAGCCCCCACAATCGGCATACGCGACGGCTACATCACCGACATGTCGAGCCAGCGCACCTCCTTCTCCCTGAGCAACCGCATCAAGCTGTCGCTGATCTACAACCACGACAAGCGGTGGTTTTTCGGCGTAGTGGGCAATGTCGACACCAACCTCGTCTACGACAAGGCCCATACCTTCCTGGCCAACAACATCTCGCTGGAAGCCTCGGCGGGATTCCGCTTCAACATCTGGTGACCTCACGGCGACCAACCCAACAGACACCCAGCTCATGAGACCTATGACCCACGGCGAGATTCGCGGCACCATACTGCTGATGACATTGATGGCGGCCATCCTGCTGGCAGCCATCCTCACCCGCCGGTGCGGCTCTTCCACCCCGTCCATTCCCCAACAGACATCCATCCCGGCGACAATCCAGGCAATCGACTCAATCAGGATGGAGGAAAGAGCCTCGCGCTATCTTCCCGACGGGAATGCTGACAAAACCGGGAAAACCGACAAAGACACCCTGATTTACCCCACGCCCGTCAGCACCGGCAAGAAAAACGCAGGCAAAAAGACCGCCGAGCCACGCCGGCGCGGGACACGTCGCTCCTCCCCTGTCCCAAGCCCGCTCGACCGTCCGGTGTGACCGCAGGGTTGCAGCCGCCAGAACCTCTCGTTCACATCCTCCACACGACCTTTCAGGCTGGTGGAAAAACAATAAAGACCGCGCCCCGGGGGCGCGGTCTTCTATCTTTCCGGAGCCGGACTGCCTGGAGGCAGCGACGGCCTGTGATATCGTATGAAGGATTACTTCTTCTTGCGGTCGCCGTAGCGGGAGAGGAACTTGTCGACGCGGCCTGCGGTGTCGACGAGTTTCTGCTTGCCGGTGAAGAAGGGGTGGGAAGAGGAGGTGATTTCAAGCTTCACCAGGGGGTAGGTCTCGCCATCGATTTCGATAGTCTCCTTGGCAGCGACGGTCGAATGGGTGATGAAGATTTCCTCGTTCGACATATCTTTGAAAACTACTTTGCGATAGTTGGAAGGATGGATGTCTTTTTTCATTTTATCTGCGGGTTGTTATTGTTTTCTTGGATTCGGGTGACGTCGCTGGTAGGGCGACATTTAGTAATGGCCTGCAAATTTAGGCATTTTTGGTTTAATAGCCAAACCTTTGCGCAAAAATCTTTTCCGCACGCCCCCGACAGGCGTTAGCAGGCGTTTAATTCCCCTCTTTGTTTGCCTTTCCGAAACATTATTACTACTTTTGCGTGAAAACAACCACTCTTGCAATGAAGAAACAGCCATCATTAGCCGTACTGGCGGCCGCTTCACTGGCGCTCAGCGCCGCCGCTTACGGCAATTTCGAGAAAACAGGCCACGCAGCCCCGGCCCCGGCCACAGTGGCCGAAGAGTCTGACACCCTCGCCGCCGACTCCGTGAGTTTCGGCTTCATAGATGTGAAGGTGCTGCCCCACACCTCGGTGAAGGACCAGAACAAGAGCGGCACCTGCTGGTGTTTCGCCTCGACATCATTCATCGAAGATGAGATTCTACGCCAGGGGGGCGACTCGCTCGACCTGAGCGAGATGTTCACCGTCCGCCAATGCTACCTCGAGAAGGCCGACCGCTACATACGCATGTACGGCCAGACCCATTTCGCCGCCGGAGGCTCGGCCCTCGACGTGCCCTACGTCTGGAAACGCTACGGCGCAGTGCCCGAAGATGTTTACTCCGGTCTCAACTATGGCGAAGAGAAGCATGTCCATGGCGAGCTTGACGCAGTGCTGAAAGCATATCTCGACGCTGTCAAGGCCAACCCCAACAAAAAGATATCCACCGCCTGGCGCAAGGGCTACGAGGCCATCCTCGACGCATATCTCGGCAAGGTGCCTGAGACTTTCACTGTCAACGGCAAGACCTATACCCCCGAGAGCTACGCCAAGTCGCTGCCTGTCAATGTCGACGATTATGTGTCAATCACCTCCTTCACCCACCACCCCTTCTATGAGGAGTTTGCCGTCGAGGTACCTGACAACTGGATCTGGGAGAAGTCGGTCAACCTGCCCATGGAGGAGATGAAAGCCGTCGTTGACAATGCCATCGATAAAGGCTACCCCGTGGTATGGGCCGCCGATGTCAGCGAAGGGGGCTTCAAATGGTATGAGGGCTACGCCGTGATGCCTAAGGAGACCAACGCCGCCGACCTCGAAGGCTCGGAACTCTCGCGCTGGGTGAAGCTCAGCGACAAAGACCGCGCCGCCGCCCGTTTCGACTTCAAGGAGCCTGTCCCCGAGATGGAAATCACCCAGGAGCTGCGCCAGCAGATGTTCGACTCACAGGAGACCACCGACGACCACGGCATGGAAATCATCGGCACAGCCCGCGACAAGAAGGGCAACCGCTACTACAAGGTGAGGAACTCATGGGACACCAACCAGGTGTATGACGGCTATTTCTATGTGTCCGAGCCTTATTTCTACGCGAAGACCATCGACATCCTCGTCCACAAGGATGCCCTCCCCAAGGAAATAGCCAAGAAAATAAAGAAATAATCCACTAATTCCCATTTTTAAACGTTATCTATACAGCGGGGGCGACCACGTCTCCGCTGTATAACGTAAATGCCCACAGCCAATTGAGCGATCTGTCAAACGTAATATCCCGCGCCGCGCTACTTCTGGCGCCCATAGCGGTGGTTCTCGCCATGACATCTTGTCATGGCGACTCGTCGCGCCGCGTCGACCCGATCGCCCACACCCAGGCCTACGACATCTGGCCTGACAGCATCGACCTCCATGACGGGGTGGTGCTGAGGGCTATGTCTGACTCCGTCATGCAGGTCAGGGTCAGCGGCAATGTCCTTGACACAATCACGGCAGGGAGAATCCCCCCGGGGAGCATGACATTCTCATCCACCCATCCCCTGCTTGATTTCCTGTACCGCCTCGAGGCTTCACATCCTCCGACGGCGCGCTACACGGTGATGACCCCCTACGAGATTTTCCTCAACCCGGTGCAGAACGACTCGGCCATCACAGCGCTGGAAAGCCGCCTGAGAAACGGCATCGTGGTTCCGTCGGAGACTCGCTCCCTGGGATGGCCCGCAGTCAACTCCAACGCCGAGTGGCTACTGGCCGCCACTGAGCTTTCAATGGCCTCTGGCGACTCCCGCTGGGAGAAGACCGTCGGCCAGACGGCGAAAGCCGTAATAGCCTCCGACACGAGGATAAGCCGCAACCCGTCGACAGGGCTTTTCACCGGTGTGCCACGCTACATGGCCGCCGGGAGGGGGATTTTCCCCGAATGGATGGGGCCCTCGGAAATCTTCCAGCAATCGCCCCTGGCTGTGAACGTCGCCTATGCGGCAGCGATGAGCCGTCTGGGACTCCACTGCGACAGCATTGTCGAAGGGATGAAAAGCCTGATGTGGATTCCCAACATGGGCTACCTGAGCGCGACAGCCTATGGGGTGCCGACCTCCCCTCTCCCCCTCCAGTCTACCGACAACCTCGCCCAGGCAGTGGCTGTCATCGCCGGGGTCTTTCCCGACGCGATGGCCGACGCAATCATCCGCAAGACTCCGACCGGCCCGACCGGGGTGTCGCTCTACCAGCCGCAACTCCCCCCGGCAAGCGCGGAGGTCAGGGAGGAAATCCCCGCCACACTGCTGCAGACCGCCTGGACCGCCGCCGCCGCCAGCCGTGGCAACGAGGCGGCATATTCCAAGGCTGTCGGCGACCTGCTCGCAATCGAAGGGAAACGTCTGCTCGGCTTCCGCCACAAGGTGCCGGCGTTCCGCTCGACATTCACGGTGTTCATCACCCGCGCGCTGCTCGGGATGAGATACAGCCGCGACGGCGTTTTCTTCACGCCATATGTCCCTGAGAACCTGCCGGGCGAGAAGACCATCGGCAACCTGCGCTACCGCGACGCGACACTCGACATCAAGATCACCGGCACCGGCAAGGCCATTTCGACATTCACAATCGACGGGAAACCATCAGACCCGTTCTTCCCCGCGTCGCTCAAGGGGAGGCATCAGATTTCAATCACGCTCGCCGGCGCGTCGGCCGATCCCGGCTTCGTCACCGAGAAGGAGCAACAGATGCCAGCGCCATTACCCCCGACGGCCGACTGGACTTCCATGCGCGAGGCTGTCATCACTCCCGGCAAGCTTCCGCCGTCACTCCCGCCCCACACCCTCACCGAGGAGGTAGAGGAGTATCTCGACAATGGCGGCGGTGAGTGCCGACTGGTCTACATCAACGGGGTGATGCAGGAAGAGATTTTCCGTGACAGCTACCGACTGTATGACGCGCAAGGACTCGCCATAGTGCAGTTCACTACTCTGGCAGACAGCGAGTTGTCGGGATTCAGCAGCAAGCCATACCTCTACCTTCCCCAGGGACAACGCCACACCATCTACGCCTCTTCGCTAGCCAAGACCGGCACCAAGGTGCTGGAAGAGAAGAGCCTCGCGTCGAAGTTCGTGGAGTCAAACCGGTTCAAGAACCGCAACATAGGATTTGATTTCGAATCGCCCGGAAAGGGACAGTATCTCGTGGATGTCCATTACGCCAACGGACTGGGGGTGGTCAACGGACAACGCAAACTGGCCCTGCGCAGCCTGCGGGCCAACGGGCGCGAGGCAGGCATACTGGTGTTTCCCCAGCTCAACTCCGCCAAGGCCCGCAAAGGCGACTCCTGGCAGGAGATGACAGCCTGGAGCAATTACCTGATTGTCAACCTCGAGAAAGGGACAAACCATCTTGAGCTGCGCTATTACCAGCCTTCACCGGTCTATGCCGATCCAAGCTCAAACATGGTGCTGCTCGACCTTGTCAGGCTGACACCCGTAGAATGACACGCGACAATGAGCATATCTTTAACTTACATCCATACCAAAACCCCATGAAACGACTGGCCATGATTTCACTGAGCCTGCTCGCGGGAGCCGCGAGCATTTTCGGGGCCAAGAAAGCCCCAGTTGTCACCAATGTCGAGCCCCCCTGCTGGTGGGCCGGGATGTCAGACCCATCGCTGCAGGTGATGGTCACAGGCCCCGGCATAGCTGCCGCCGATGTGACAGCCGACTATCCCGGCGTGACCCTCAAGGAGGCCATATCCCTCGACAGCCCCAACTACAAGCTGCTTTACCTTGACATCACCCCTCAGGCAAAGCCCGGCACGATTGATCTGAAATTCAACCTCAATGGGCGCAAAGCCGTTGTGCCATACGAACTCAAGGAGCGCACCCGCAAGGGTGAGGAGTATGTCGGGTTCGACGCATCCGACGTGCTGTACCTGCTGATGCCTGACCGCTTCGCCCAGGGCGACATGGACGCCGCAAAGGCTCTCGACGGGCTGGATTACCCCATCACTGCCGACCGCACCGACCCCAATGGCCGCCACGGAGGCAACATACGAGGCATAATCAACAATCTCGACTATATCGACTCGCTGGGAGTGACAGCCATCTGGAGCTGCCCGGTGCTGGAGAATGACATGCCCGGCGGAAGCTATCACGGCTACGCCACAACCGACTATTACCGCATCGACCCGCGTTTCGGCACCAACGAGGAGTGGCAGGAGCTTGTGGCCGAGGCCAACAAGAGGGGCATAAAGGTGGTGATGGACATGATTTTCAACCACTCCGGCCTCAACCATCCCTGGATTGCCGACAAGCCGTCAAAAGATTGGTTCAACCACCCCGAGGGCACCGAGACCACCAACTTCCGACTCTCCACCATCCATGATCCCTATGTCTCTGACTATGACCTCGACCACACGGTCAACGGATGGTTCGTGACGGCAATGCCCGACCTCAACCAGCGCAATCCCCATCTGATGAAATACCTGATACAGAACTCCATATGGTGGATTGAGTCTTCAAAAATCAACGGCATAAGGATGGACACCTACCCCTATGCCGACCTTGAGGGGATGGCGTCGTGGGCGAAAGCCATCCTGGCCGAATACCCCAACTTCAACATCGTGGGCGAATGCTGGTATGGCAACGAGGCCGGTTCGGCTTTCTGGCAGAAGGGCAACCGCCTCAATCCGCGCGAGACCGAGCTGCCCACCGTGATGGACTTCCTGATTTCCATCAACGGCCACAAATATTTCGACGAGGAGACCGATCCCTGGAATGGTCTCAACCATCTATATGACCACCTGGCGATGGATTTCCTTTATCCAGATCCCCAGAAAGTGCTGACCTTCCTCGACAACCACGACACAGACCGCTTCCTGCTGGCTGAGCCCGACTCGCTCGGCTCCTGGAAACAGGCCGTGACATTCCTGCTGACCTCACGCGGCATACCTCAGCTTTACTATGGCACCGAGTTGCTGATGAACGGCTCCAAGGAGGGCTCAGACGGTTATGTGCGACGCGATTTCCCCGGCGGATTCCCCGGCGACACCGTCAACGCCTTCACCCCTGAGGGACGCACCCCCCTCCAGAACGAGGCATGGGATTACATGTCGAAACTTCTCCACTGGCGCCGGGGCGAGGCCAACGAGGTGATAGCCAAGGGCTCGCTGAAGCATTTCATGCCCCAGAACGGCATGTATGTCTACCGCCGCAAGCTTGGCGACAAGGAGGTGACAGTGTTGATGAACGGCACCACACGTCCGCTGACCGTCACGATGGAGCGCACGCTTGAGATTCTTCCTTACGGCACACGCCTCCACGACATAATTTCCGGCGAGGATGTCACCATCGCCGAGCAGATGACATTCGCCCCGCGCCAAGTGATGGTGCTGCAGAATTTCTGAACCGCAAAAAAATCCTGAATTGAAACGAATAGGCATACTTTCCGACACCCATTCCTGCTGGGACGCGCGTTTCGCCACCCACTTCCGCGACTGCGACGAGATATGGCACGCTGGTGACATCGGTTGCGTCGATGTCATCCGCCGCCTCGAAGAGGTCTGCCCGGTGGTGCGCGCCGTCCACGGCAATATCGACTATGGCGAGACCCGCCGTTACTTCCCCTCGATACAGCAGTTCAGGGTGGAGGAGGTGAATGTCTTCATGACCCACATCGGCGGTTATCCCGGGCGTTACCAGCCCGGGATAACCCAGATGCTGCATGAGGCGGGGGCACGGCTGTTTGTCTGCGGACACAGCCACATACTCAAGGTGATGTTTGACCCCACACTCGACTGCCTGCACATCAACCCCGGAGCGGCCGGCCACCACGGATGGCAGTCGAAGCGCACTCTCGTGAAGCTCGACATCGACGGGCCGACACCCTGCAACCTTGAGGTAATCGAACTCGGTTCTTTAAAAATATGACTATCACAATGGTTAATCACAAGCGACTTATCCAGACCATCCTGCTGGCCGCCGCGGCGGTGACACTCCACTGCTGCAAGACCTCGGAGGAGAACTACAAAAAGGCTTACCAGGCCGCCATTGAGAAGCAAAACGAGGGCTACACCGAGGAGGAAATCCTCAACATGGCCCGGGAAGAAGCCATACCCCGCGCGGTCTTCAACGGCGACTCCATACCGATGAAGGGGGCCTATGTGAACTCTGTCAAGCTTGACCCGCCGGTGGCAGCCGCGTCGCGCTACAATGTCATCGTGGCCACTTTCAAGCAGAAGTTCAACGCAATGTCGGTCCTTGACAGGCTGCGCGACAGCGGCTACGACGACGGGCGGCTGCTGATTGACCGCGACCAGACATATTATGTGGCGGCATCCACCACCGACACCCTCGCGCGGGCCGTAGAGACTCTGCGGCAATTGCAGAAGTCATCACCGGTGGCGATGAAATCGCCTTGCCCCTACATCCTGCGCAGGCCCTGACGCGCCGGTTGACTGGGCTGTACGGTCTGTGCGGCCATATGCAAATTACAAAAAAAGACCAGGGACGCTTTTCTTTTGAGCAGCATCCCCGGTTTTTTTATGGGGTCAAGGCCGTCATGGGCCATCTTATGGTCAGGTATTATTTGTCCTGGACAAGGGTGAAGAGGAAGTCCTTCGCGTCGTCGGGATTGGGCTGCACGTCGACTTTTCCCTCGCGGGCAAGCCAACCGATGGCCGCAAACACTTCCTTGTCTTTCAGCTTGGTCTCTTTCTTGAGCTGCTTCAGACCAACCACGACATCTTTGTCATTGAGGGCGGTCCAGACAAGGCCGGCCCAGGTTCCAATTGCTTCTGCGTTCATTGTCAGTTGAATTAAACGGTTATACATTGCCGGCGGAGATCCACCGACGAAAAAGAGTCACAAATGATTCATTTGAATACGATTGCGCCACAAAATTATGTAATTTTTTGAAAACAACCTAATTATGATGACACATTTTTACCTTTTGCATACAATAACGTTTCGCAACCGTTTATGGTTCAAGATTTTACGAATTAACATTTTTAACAGATTTTTTCGTAACTTTGCAGCCGCGTGAGATGTTTCTCTACCGGAAACCCGCTGACGCGACAAAATTTACCATTACTGACAGATGGCCAAACCCAGAAAGAACAAGCAGCCACAGGCCGACGGCCTGACTCGCGAGGGGCTGGTGATAAAAAACACCGGTTCGTGGTATGACGTGCTGACCAATCCGGCAGACGACGCAGACGGCCTCTCTTCCGCAAGAGAGACGATACCATGCAAGGTGAAAGGCAACTTCCGCCTCAAAGGGATACGCACCACCAACCCGGTGGCGGTCGGTGACAGAGTGACCCTGCTGGTCAACCCCGACGGGTCGGCCTACATAACGGCGATCACTCCCCGGCGCAACTACATAATCCGCCGGGCCAGCAACCTCTCGAAGGAAGCAAGCATTCTGGCGGCCAATCTCGACGGGGCAATGCTCGTGGTGTCGCTAAAACATCCCACCACCTCCACCAACTTCATCGACAGATTCCTCGCCACTGCCGAGGCTTACCGGGTGGAGGCCACACTGGTCATCAACAAGACCGACCTGCTCGACAGCCCGGAAGACCGCGAACTACTTGAAGCAGTGGCCTACCTTTATCGCTCGATAGGCTACCGGGTGATAGAGGTGTCGTCGATAACCGGAGAGGGGCTCGACAAGGTTAGGGATGCCCTTCGCGACCATACCACCCTTGTGTCAGGCAACTCGGGAGTCGGGAAGTCGACCCTTATAAATGCCTTGATTCCCGGACTCGACCTCAAGACGGCTGCAATCTCCGACGTGCATGACCAGGGGATACACACAACCACATTCTCCGAGATGTTTCCCCTTCCCTTCGGCGGCTGGATAATAGACACTCCGGGTGTACGCGGCTTCGGCACAATCGAGATGGCAGCCAACGAGGTGTCACATTATTTCCCGGAGATATTCAAGGAGTCGGCGGGATGCCGTTTCGGCGACTGCACCCATACCCACGAACCCGGCTGCGCAGTGTTGCGCGCCATCGGAGAGAACCGTATCGCCCAGTCGCGTTACAATTCCTATCTCTCAATCCTCAACGACAGCGAAGAGGGCAAGTACCGCGCCCCTCAGTAAAAGCCTGCAGTCAGAGCCTCAACAGCTTCCTGGCTCCGGGAATCTTCATCAACAGCCAGCCGGCAGTCAACGCCAAGACGGCATTGACCGCCACAAATACCAATGTCCCGACCGCCTCTGGCAACAGCAACATCCAGTCCGTGACCAGCAATTGGAATACCGGCCCAAAGATGTATGCGGGCATGAAGACCACCGCAAGTTCTGCCATTAACCTGTTGTCGATTTTCAACTTTATGATGCAGGCAAACACCGAGATGACAAACAGAATAACAGGAACAGATGCATAGCAATACTCACACACCCATATGCCTCGCCGTGACATCACGAGATTCAAAAAGACGAAACAAACACAGGCCATCGTCACGACAACAGGTAGGCGCCCAAGCGCACCAAGCACCTTATATCTTTTAAACAATCCACCGAGACAGAAATATCCCAGCCAATTCCAAAGCCTAAGCGTCTGGCTTATCCCCATCTCCCGTGTAACGCCGGCCATAGGCCTGACCACACTGACAAAAAAGACGGCTGTCATCACTGCCAACAGCAACACACTTAGCCCTAAAAACAAGCCCTTGTTTCCACAATACCACCTGTTGACCAGCGGATATGCCATATAGACAAGGCTCAGTCCTCCCACAAACCAGAGCAAGCCATAGTCACCCTTCTGAAACAGGTTCAGGCAAAATTGCCATGGTATGCCTGTTATGTCAACTTCCATCCCCAACAAAAGCCATTCCGCCGCCAACGCGACCAGATACAGGATGAAAGCGGCACGGAGCAATCTGGCAATTTTCCCTACGGAATATGCTAATGAGACATTGTTCCTTCCCAGAAGCTGATAACCACTTACCATAAAAAACAATGGTATAGCCAGCACTCCCATACAGTAGACAAACCTTGTCACCGACCAAAGAGAGTTCACACTGGTGTAGAAGTAATAGACATAAGAGCAGTGAAGGCACAGCACCCCTATGAAACTCAGCAGCTTGATCATGTCAAGGCTCTGTATGCGTTTCTGGCCGGACACGATGACATCCGGCTTCTCGGCGAGCAAAGCCCGGCTTATAGTCGCAAAATTCATCACAATGATATTTGGCGGTCAGTCGGCAAACTGACTGGTGAATATTGAATCTACCTTTTGGTTGATTATCAAATCAAGCAGGTCTATGGTCGATGCAGACGGGGCGGAAGCAGTTGCCGCCGTCGGGGAAGATGGCTGTGCATACTGAGCCGCCACTTCTCCAGAAACCGCCACTGGCCGCGACGCGACCTCGGGGAAACCTGGCATACCTTGCAGCTCGGGAGAGGCAGCTGCCGGAATGGTCGGAGTTTCGGGAAGCTCGGCATCACTCTTGCGGCCTCTTTTGCCACCTTTCACATTGGCGTACGCCATAGGCGCACCCTCCACACGGGCCCCGGTGAAATAACGGTCGGCCCAATAACCGGAGTCAAAGCCGCTGACCATCACCCCACGGCTTGAGGAGGCATGGATCATCCGCCCCTCCCCGATGTACAGCCCGACATGCGACACCTTGTCGTCATCCTTTTCCGGCCCGAAAAACACAAGGTCGCCGGGCTGCATCTTGTTGCGGGCCACTTTGGTGCAGTATCTCACCTGCTCGCGGGTCGAACGCGGGATTTTGACCCCGCAGACATTTCCGTAGACCCTCATCACAAGGCCCGAACAGTCGGTGCCCTCCCTGGAGTCCCCGCCGTAAAGATACCTGGTGCCAATCCATTCCTGGGCTTCGCTTATCAGGGCCTTCGCCATCGGATCGCTTATCCCCTTGGTGTAATCCTCGAGGTCAAACCGCCCCTCGACGCGGGTGACCCTGCCAGAACTGCCACGCCTTGACGTGACACGCGACGATTTGCAGCCTGCCAGCAACAACAGGGAGACAGCCATCACAATCAATGCTCTGGCAAATGACGGTTTCAGATGAGACGCAGACATTGCTTTTATAACCACAAAAATACTCACTTTTACACTCTCCGGCAAAATAAGCCAATCTTTTTTCACAGTTTTATGCAACTTTTTTCCCAATTTTGCACTCTAATATCCCGTAACAGCCAATCATACCGTTCATCCGATGGATATACTTAAAGTAAACAACGTAAGCAAACGCTACACCAACCATGTCGCCCTCGACGACGTGTCGCTCTCCGTCCCCGAGGGGTCGATATATGGCCTGCTCGGCCCCAACGGAGCCGGAAAGACCACATTGATACGCATCATAAACCACATCACCGCCCCCGACAGCGGCAGCGTCGAGTTTTTAGGCCACCCCCTGACGGCCGACGATGTGGTCAACATAGGCTACCTCCCCGAGGAGCGTGGCCTCTACAAGAAGATGCGCGTGGGCGACCAGGCCCTTTTCTTCGCCCGGCTCAAGGGGCTGAAGACCAAGGAGGCCACCGCCGAGCTGCGCAAATGGTTTGACCGATTCGGCATCTCAGACTGGTGGAACCGCAAGGTGGAGGAGCTGTCGAAAGGCATGGCCCAGAAAGTGCAGTTCATCGTCACGGTGCTCCACCGTCCGAAACTGCTTATTTTCGACGAGCCGTTCTCGGGCTTCGACCCCATCAACGCCGACCTGCTCAAGAACGAGATCCTACGTCTGCGCGACGAGGGAGCCACCGTGATTTTCTCCACCCACAACATGGACAGCGTGGAGACCCTCTGCGACAACATCACCCTCATCAACCGCTCCCACAACATCCTCTCGGGCAACGTGACCGAAATACGCCAGCGAATGGGGCGCGGACGCTACCGCCTGTCATTCGAGGGTGACCCGCAGGCCCTACTGGCCGCGCTTGGCGACCGGGTGGTCGACCACACTTTTGAGAAGGAGGTGAACTCTCCGGTGACCAACGCCCGGCTGCTCCTCCAGCCCGACGTGACCATCCGCGAGACAATATCGCTCGCCAACGGTTCGGTCGACCTGGTCAGCTTCGACCGAGCCATGCCTTCAATGAACGAAATCTTCATCCACACCGTCAAGAACAATGAACAATAATCTCGGAATAATCGTCCGCCGCGAGTTTATGGAGCGCGTCGGCAAGAAAAGCTTCATCGTCACAACGCTGCTGATGCCGTTGCTGATGCTGCTGATGATGGCCCTTCCGGCTCTCATCGCCATATTCTCCACCCCGTCTGACAAGACAATAGCCGTGTGTGACCAGAGCGGCGTGGTCATGCCCCTCCTCCAGGACGCCGGACTCGACCACCTGACATTTGTCACAGCCTCCGCGCCGGCCGACTCCGCGATACATGACTCCGGCTACTATGGCGTGCTGTCAATCCCGGCCGACATCGTGGCCCGGCCATCGTCGGCCATGCTGTTTCTCCATGAAGGAGGTTCGGTAGAAACCGAAAGCGCCATCCGCAACCTCATAAAGGAGGCAGTACGCGACCAGAGGATGAAAGCCTACGACATCGACAACCTCCAGCAGATTCTCGACGAGACCAACGTGGAGGTCAGCCTCCAGACAATCCGCGTCGACGAGACAGGCGCGGGAGAGGCTACCTCGTCGGCCCTCTCATTCGGCATCGGCATGTTCATGACCTTCCTCCTATATATGTTCCTGCTGATGTATGGCCAGCTCGTCATGACCTCCATCATCGAGGAGAAGAACAACCGCGTGCTTGAACTCGTGGTCTCCTCGGTCAAGCCCATCCACCTGATGCTCGGCAAGATATTCGGCGTGGGACTTGTCGCCGTGGTGCAGATTGTCATCTGGGGCGCGCTGCTGTGCGCGATGTCCGCCTTCCTGCTGCCCCTCCTGATTCCCGCCGAGGTAGGCCAGCAAGTGGCAATGTTCGACACCGGAAGCCTCTCAGCCGGCACCGACACGCTTGACCCCGACCTGCTCAACGCCATATCCCTGTTCAGCTCCGTGGGCTACATCGCCAAACTCTTCGGCTTCATCCTCATCTTCCTCATCGGCGGATTCCTCTTCTACGCCTCGATATTCGCCGCAATCGGGTCGGCCGTCGACAACGTGCAGGACGCATCACAGCTCACCTCCTTCGCCATCCTCCCCATCATCGTGGGGCTCATCGTCGGTATGACCGCAGGCTCCGACCCCAACTCCACCCTGGCGTTCTGGACCTCAGTCATCCCCTTCACCTCCCCCATGGTGATGCTGATGCGCGTGCCATTCGGCATACCTTCGTGGGAGATATGGCTTGCCCTCGGCCTCCTCTACCTGTCGTTCCTCGGCATGGTCTGGATTGCGGCCAAAATCTACCGCATAGGCATCTTCATGTATGGCAAGAAACCATCCCTGCGCGACCTCATCCGCTGGGCCCGCTACAAGTGACCCGGCGACGCGCCGCCATACCTGCCACCCGCAAACAGGTCAAAACAAAGAAGTTCGGCAACTTTTTTTGCCAAAAAATTTGCCCATCCCGAAAAAAATCACTTACTTTGCACTCTGTTTTGTGGCACCTCCTTGAAAGCCGGGAGAAAGATGCAGCTCCGGGTGATATGAGAATTGAGATGGCGGCCACGCAACTACGTATTAATCAAGAAATCACAATAAACAGCCATGTCAAAGATTTGTCAGATTACAGGCAAAAAAGCGATTACAGGTAATAACGTATCGCACTCGAAGCGCCACACCAAGCGTCGCTTCAATGTGAACCTTTTCAACCGCAAGTTCTACTGGGTGGAACAAGACACCTGGATTCTCCTGACCGTCTCTGCCGCCGGCCTCCGCACCATCAACAAGATGGGCCTCGACGCCGCCCTCAAGCAGGCGAATGAAAAGGGTTATTTAACTGACATCAAAACATTAGACCTCTAAACTACAATGGCAAAGAAAGCTAAAGGTAATCGCGTGCAGGTAATCCTCGAATGCACCGAACATAAGGCCAGCGGAATGCCCGGCACTTCCCGCTACATCACCACCAAGAACCGCAAGAACACTACCGAGCGTCTTGAGCTGAAGAAATACAACCCCATCCTCAAGCGCGTCACCGTTCACAAGGAAATCAAATAAAATCTAACATCCTTAATCACAACCAGATATGGCAAAGAAAACCGTTGCATCGCTGCAGAAAGGCGAAGGCCGTACCTACTCCAAGGTAATCAAGATGGTGAAGTCGCCCAAGACAGGCGCATACACCTTCCAGGAGCAGATGGTCCCCAACGACGCAGTACAGGGCATCCTCAAATAACACTTCCACAAGGGCCACAAGCCCATACCGGAAGACCAGCGGGCATCCCCCGCAGACATCCTGCCGCCTCACAGCGGCAGGATGTTTGCGTTCACACCCCTCACATCCGAGCCGGCCACCTGCCAGCCTGCCCGCCACGGGATATTCAACGACAAGGTGCAAATTTTCAAGAAAAATCCGCCATTATTTGTGAATGACGGAGTTTTGAGTTATTTTTGCAGTAGTTTTTCCGTCCATGACGGACTGACAACCGCAAGAAGCCCCCTCTCAACGCGGGATGGCCTCTCATCTTTGTATGATTTCAGCACGGTCTTATGCTTAAAAACTTTTTCATATCTATGCTCGGCGCAATCGCCGGGTTCTGGATTTCGATGATGCTCCTGGTTGTCGTCGGATTCGCCGTTGTCATCGGGACTGCCGCGTCAGCGCTCGTCAGCTCCCAGTCAGCCAACACATCCGTCGAGGACGAGTCAGTGCTGATGATATGCTTCGACTCCACCATCGAGGAGCGTCACAGCCCACGCGACTTCGAGGCCGTGATCAACAACGTCCCCGACGCCCAGACCCTCGCCAACATCCTGCGCGCCATCAACGCCGCCAAGGACGACGACCGTATCGAGGGGATATACCTCAAATGTGACGGATCCGCCGCTGGACTGGCCACCCGCGAAGCCATCGCCCGCGCCCTGGCCGACTTCAAGGAGTCGGGGAAATGGATCATGGCCTACTCCGACGGATACACCCAAGGCGACTACTACATGGCCTCATGCGCCGACTACCTGTACCTCAACCCCGCAGGCAGCGTAGACATCAGGGGCCTCGCCAGCTCTATCCCATTCTTCAAAGGGCTGCTCGACAAAGTCGGGGTCGAGATGCAGATTTTCAAAGTCGGCACCTACAAAAGCGCCGTCGAGCCATACATCCTCGAGAACATGAGCGACGCCAACCGCGAGATGATACAGCACTTCAGCAACAGCATATGGGGAGGAATCGCCTCACGAATTGCCGAGAACCGGAGTGTGAAAGTGGAGACCGTCAACCAGTGGGCCGACTCACTGGTGGCGTTTGACTCAGCCGAGCGCCTTGTCGACATGAAAGTGGTCGATGAACTCAAATACGCTGACGAAGTCGAGGAGGAGCTGAAAGGCCTGACCAACGTCAAGCCCGGCAAAGACCTCCGCATGGTCGACTACGCGACTTACAACGCCTCGTCGGAAGCCCCCCACGAGAAGAAAGACAAAAACAAAATCGCCGTCTACTACGCTTGCGGCGACATCACCGACAACGGCAACGGAGGCATCTCAGCCAGCCAGGTGGTCCCCGACATACTCGAGCTCGCCAAGGATGACGACATCCAGGCGCTCGTCTTGCGTGTCAACTCAGGGGGCGGTTCGGCCTACGCCTCCGAGCAGATTTGGCATGCCCTCGAAGTCTTCAAGTCGAAAGGCAAGACCTTCTACGTCTCGATGGGCGACTACGCCGCCTCGGGAGGATATTACATCTCATCAGGCGCCGAGAAAATCTACGCCGAGGCATTCACCCTCACCGGCTCCATCGGCATATTCGGCATGATTCCCTGCGCCAAACAGCTTCTCAACGACAAGCTGGGGGTCAACTTCGGCATCGTCACCACCAACGCCAACGGCGCGTTCCCCTCGCTGGTCGAACCCGCCACCCCCTACCAGGCCGCCCGCCTGCAATCGTCGATAAACCGCGGCTACGAGCTTTTCACCTCACGCTGCGCCGAAGGACGCCACATCCCCCAGGACTCCATCAAGGCCATCGGCGAGGGACGCGTCTGGGACGGCAAGACAGCCCTCAAGATCGGACTCGTAGACGAGCTGGGCGGACTTGACGCGACCGTCGAGGCGCTCGCCAAGCGTATGAACTACCGCAAATACCAGGTGGTGGTCTACCCCGACGTCGAGAAATCATTCTGGGACGTGATCGCCGAGATGCCCACCCAGGTCAAAGCCAACGCCCTCCGCGAGGAGCTCGGGGAATATTACCCCGTCTACATGGAGCTGAAACGTATCCAGAACCTTGAGCCCGTACAGGCCCGCATGATGCCGATGACCTTGCAGTGACAAAAAACAAACTCATATCCAACCTCTTGCTTCTCCCCGCGTCAAAGTTGTACGGCATGGGGGTAGGGATACGCAACCTGATGTTCAAGTGGCGCATCCTGAAACAGCGCGAGTTTGACGTGCCGGTGGTGGTGGTGGGCAACCTCGCCGTCGGCGGTACAGGCAAGACCCCCCACGTCGAATACATCCTCGACCTGCTGAAATTCAAATACCGCATCGGCATGATATCGCGCGGCTACAAGCGCAAGACCAGAGGTTTCGTGCTTGCTACCCGCCGCTCCACCCCCCTCGACATCGGCGACGAGCCATACCAGATCTACCAGAAATTCGGGCGCGACATATCCGTGGCCGTCTGCGAAGACCGTTGCGCCGGAATCGAGGAGTTGCTGCGCATCGACCCCAAAATCAACCTGATAGTACTCGATGACGCGTTTCAGCACAGATATGTCAAGCCGACGGTATCGATAGTCCTCACCGACTTCAACGCCCCCGTCTTCTCAGACTCGCTCCTCCCCTACGGACGGCTGCGCGAGCCGATGGGCGCAATCTACCGCGCCGACATGGTGGTGGTCACCAAATGCCCCGAGAGGCTCAAGGCAATCGAGTACCGCATCTTCAAGAACAGCCTCAAACTCTTCCCCTACCAGGGACTGTTCTTCTCGGCTGTCGAATACTCCCCGCTCCAGCCCCTCTTCCCCGACGAAGCCCTGCAGCCCCCCTACCTGAGCTGGCTGACCGAGACAGACTCCATCCTGGCAGTTTCCGGCATCGCCAACCCCAAGCCATTCGTGAGACACCTGCGCGGTTTCCACGCGCAAGTGAAAGTCAGGCAGTATCCCGACCACCACAACTTCACCCGCCGCGACCTCGATAGCCTCCTGCGTCGCTTCAACGAAATGGATGGCGAGCGGAAACTGCTGATAACCACCGAAAAAGACGCGGTGCGCCTGATCAACAACCCCTACTTCCCCCAGGAGTTGAAAGACTGCGCCTATTATCTCCCTGTGAAAGTCAAGTTCGACCCACACAACGTCGACACCTTCGACGACGAGCTGCAGAAACTGCTGCTCAACTCCATAAGGTGACCAGCCATCCCACACCGACCGAACCAACCAACTCTCCCCGACGTTTCAACATAAGTCCCGCCTCTGGAAAACCGGCTCGGGACATAACATTTACCGGTTAATCTTACATCCCATGTTAGAAAAAATCAACCAGACAGCAGAATTCCTCCGCTCGAAAGTGAGCGACATGCCCAAAATCGCAATCATCCTCGGCACCGGCCTCGGCCCAATCGCCGACCTCATCGAGGACAAGACCGTCATCCCCTACTCAGAGATTCCCAACTTCCCGGTCTCGACCGTCGAAGGCCACAGCGGCAACTTCATCTTCGGCTCGCTCGCCGGCAAGCGCGTGATGGCCATGCAGGGCCGTTTCCACTACTACGAGGGATATGACATGAAGACTGTCACCTTCCCCGTCCGCGTGATGCGCGCCATTGGCGTGGAGACCCTCATCGTGTCAAACGCCGCAGGCGGAATGAACAAGGAGTTCCTCGTCGGCGACGTCATGGTGATCACAGACCACATCAACCTCTTCCCCGAGAATCCCCTACGCGGAAAGAACTACAACGAGCTGGGCACACGCTTCCCCGCAATGACCGAAGCCTACTCGAAACGCCTGGTGGCCATCGCCGACCAGATCGCCCAGGAGAAAGGCATCAGGCTGATGCACGGCGTGTATGTTGGCACCACCGGCCCCACCTTCGAGACCCCCGCCGAATATGAATACTTCCGCATCATCGGCGGCGACGCCGTCGGCATGTCGACCGTCCCCGAAGTCATCGTCGCCAACCACGGCGGCATGGAGGTGTTCGGCCTCTCCGTCATCACCGACCTCGGCGGCAAGGACATCACCCAGGTGCCCACCCACGAGGAGGTGCAGCAGGCTGCCATCACCGCCGAACCTGTCACCAAGATGCTTGTGCAGGAACTCGTAGGCCGCCTCTGAACCCCCTAACCAAGACACAAAATGGACGAAAAAGCCACAGAAATATCCACCCTCGGGGAGTTCGGGCTGATTGACCGCCTGACACGCGACTTCCCCCTGCGCAACCCCTCTTCGCTCAAAGGGGTAGGCGACGACTGCGCCGTCATGGAATACAAAGACACCGACGTGCTGGTCTCCACCGACCTCCTGGTCGAGGGGATACACTTCGACCTCACCTATGTGCCGCTGAAACACCTCGGCTACAAAGCCGCCGTGGTCAACTTCTCCGACATATACGCCATGAACGGCCATCCCCGCCAGATCACGGTGTCGCTGGCCATCTCTCGCCGCTTCACCGTCGAGCATATGGAGCAACTGTATGCCGGCATACGCCTGGCCTGCGAAATCTACGGCGTCGACCTCGTCGGAGGCGACACCACCTCCTCCCGGTCAGGCCTGGTGATCTCGGTGACAGCCATCGGCGACGCCCCCCGCGACCGCATCGTCTACCGCTCCGGAGCCAAGGACACCGACCTCATCTGTGTCTCCGGCGACCTCGGAGCGGCCTACATGGGGCTGCAGCTGCTCGAACGGGAGAAAGTCGCCTCGGCCGGCCAAAAAGACTTCGTGCCCCAGTTCGGCGGCAAGGAATATCTGATTGAGCGCCAGCTCAAGCCCGAGGCACGCCGCGACGTGGTCGAGAACCTCGCCCGCCACGGCATCATCCCCACCTCGATGATGGATGTCTCCGACGGCCTGTCGTCCGAACTGCTCCACATCTGCAAAGCCTCCGATGTCGGCTGCCGCGTCTACGAAGACCGCATCCCCATCGACTACCAGACAGCCCTGATGGCCGAGGAACTGAACATGAACCTCGTCACCGCCGCCATGAACGGCGGCGAAGACTACGAGCTGCTCTTCACCGTCCCGCTCCACGCCCACGAGGAAATCAAGAAAATCCCCGGCATCAAGGTCATCGGCCACATCACAGCCCCCTCCCTCGGGGCCGCCCTCGTCACCCGCGACGGCGCGGAAATCCCCATCAAGGCCCAAGGCTGGAATCCCCTGGCCGAATAACCCGACACCAGCCCACCCTGCCAGGATTTGCCCAACAACAAACCGGCTTCTGACAATCCACGTATGACACCATCCACAAATCCCTTGATTTGTGGATGGCGCTTTTTATGGCAGCATTATCAGATTTCATCACAAGCTTATTTTCAGGCATTGGAGTGCGAAATAATGTATGTGAAAAGTCAAATCGAGCTCGAACGTTTTTACCAGTCACAAATAATTTTAGACAACTATCAAGCCACGCAAAGCCAGGCAATTAGTTAATAATAGTTAAAAACAATACCCACAGCCACTAATTTAAGCCTAAGTATTGCAAATAATAAAAACTAATATTAATTTTACGGCAACCAAAAACCATTTGCTATGAACCAAACAAAACTATCAATCAGTATCACATTGTGCTGTATAGCAACAATTCTATCCTGTTGCTCAACAGAGGAACCGTTTTCCATTGAAAACAAGAACTCCTCAGAGACCCCATCTGTCAACCTGGGCAAGCGCACTCCCACGGAGGCCATACAACTTGCCATTGACTCCCACCAAGCCTTGTATGGAGAAGACTCCTCTTCTTCACGCTCTTCCAAAGGACTCATAGACATATCAACCTCCCCCATAAAGACCATTTCAAGCAATCCAACATCCAGGGCGACAATCCCAGACACTTGTCTTTATGTGGTGAATTTTGCAAATGATGGGGGATTCGCCATAATAGCCGCAGATCGCAACTGCGACGATGTCCTCGCTGTCACCGAATCAGGACATTATGATCCGGAAGCAGGAACAGACAATCCCGGCTTGCAAATTTTTATGGAACGAGCCGTAGGGTATGCTTCTGAGATGGCAGAAAGAAATTCCGTAGCAGCGTCCCCGATTGAAACGCTGCCTACTCCGCAAGGCATCGAGCTCACCCAGCATAAAGAATACGACGACACCATCTATACCACAAATATTCCTATGCTGGTTCGCACCGCATGGGGCCAAGGAAACGGATGGGATGAAGACAATTTCCCTGAAGGTTCTTTATTTAAAAAGAATGGATTATGCGGATGTGCAACTATTGCCATTGCAATGGCAATTGCTTTCCTTGAATACCCGGCTGTCATAGGAGCGACAAGCGATACCCAAAGCTTTTCTCCCGATTGGAAAAATATTAAACTCCACAAGGCATATAAGTCGGAGACATATATTTATCCGTGTTCACCTGACAGAGATCATCCCTATCATAAACAAATCTCACAATTGTGTCGCGCAATCGGCAATATGGGCAATGCTGTTCAACATGGCACTATTGGTAATGGCTCTACTTCTATGTACACTAACGATATCATCACAGCCTTAGGCAAACTTGGCTTTAACGTAACAGGATGGACAGACTTCAAACAGTTTATGTGCCCTCCGGCATATGCAAACGCGATAACAATCGTTACAGGAGTGTCCACGACCAACCCTCAAGTAGGTCACTGTTGGATTATAGATGGAGAAAAGGGCGGCAACATCCGTCATCATTATGCCACCAAGACCGGCTCACAACCTTGGGTAGATACAATTCTATGGACCCGTCCAATGGGCACTATGATACATATGAATTGGGGATGGTATGGAAACGGGAATGGATGGTTCAGCAAAGGAGCTGCTGCTTTCCAGCCAAAAGGCTATTCTAATTCCTACACAAGTCTCCAATATGTAATCATACGTAAATAACAAAATATTCACCAATTTCAAAGCCATCTATTATGAACAAGAAAATTAGGACAATCATAATCAGCGCGTTGGCGCTCCTCGCCACAACCTCCTGCTCAGACGACAACAAGGAATACCCTGCTGACACCTACTTCACAGGGACATTCAATCCGGTGCAAGTCGTGAGCGCGTCAGGCACCAAAGAACCCGGCGGTGCCGGAGCCGCAGCATTCAATGTCACATTTGATGCCGCCGGTGACTGGACTATATCCGCCCATGACCTTTTCAATCCCTCGCAGACCGCCAACTGGGTGAAATTCTTCACCAACTCAGGCAAAGAGGGCAGCCATCTCATAGGCGTATATGCCGATGCCAACACTTCGCCCGAGGAACGCGCCGCAACAGTCGAGGTGAACTGCAAGGGCACGTCAATCTCATTCACACTGATACAGCAGGCCACAGCTCCGGTTGTCAACCCCAACCTCTCCATCATCAACCCGGCCAAGACCGTCATTAAAATCGATTACTCTGGCACGCATATCCGGAATTTCACATACTCCTCAGGCGGCATTCTGACTGGCATCGAGGATATTTTCTCCTCCGGCGACTTCAACACGACAATCACCTCCGACGCACGGATGACTCCAGCCGGAATGGCAGTGAACAAGGTCGTTGTAACGAGCAATCAGATGCCTAATACCACTTTTGGAGTAGTCAACGGAAGAATCGCGGTGGCATACAAAGGTAACGATGCCACCCTCGGGAACATTTGCATACCTCACTATTACGGCTACAATGCGTCAAACAACCTGACTAACGTATCAAGCATTGAAACCACCCTCGACCTGGGCTGGACAAACGGCAACCTCACTTCTTTCAAAATCGACAGAGAAAATCACTCCAATCCAATAAAATACACACAGACTGTCACATATGGCAACGAGCTTAACGACGCCAACATAGACCTGGTTTGGTTCCTGAACTTAACAAACCCCGGTTTCATCGATGGTGTTGCCCCGGCTATGAACCTTATGGGAGTCCGTTCCCAGAACCTGCCTGCGTCTGTATCTGAAGCCAATATCTTCCCTGATATAATCACCTACACCTACTCTGACGGTGTGACTGACGCAAATGGCAACACTGTTCCCGGACTGACAATGACCTCAAATATCGGCGACATTGTAGGCGACGTTGTAAAAGTATATTACGCAAACTGACCGGCTCCGCATCGACACAAAACCAAACTCAGAAAACAGCTCCCGAATGTTTGACCAAAAACTTTCGGGAGCTGTTATTTTCAAAACTTTCGGGAGCTGTTATATTCAACACAAAAAGGCTGGCTGAATTTCTACTGCTACGCCAATGTGACAGACGAGATAGGCAACACCCTCCAATGCCTGACATTGACTTGTGACAACAGCAATATTGCGAGAACGTGTTACGCTGTGGTTTTTCAGCATTTTCGGCACAATACATATTTTTTATTGCAAGGTTACTGGATTATTTGTAAATTTGCGACTCGTACCACATAACACATCCGGCAATTCAAACAACACATAGCATGCCAGAAGTATCACAGCGGGGCACGGTGATGCCCGCTTCCCCCATACGCCGCCTCGTCCCACTGGCCAACAAGGCCATCGCCAGGGGCACAAAAGTCTACCGTCTCAACATAGGACAGCCCGACATCCCCACCCCTCCAGAGGGGCTGGAGGCGCTGAAGCATATCGACCGCCAGGTCTTGGAATACAGCCCTTCGGAGGGGTTGCTGTCGTTGCGCGAGAAGCTGCGCGAGTATTACAAGCGTTACAACATAGACGTGGATGTCGATGACATCATAGTCACCACAGGCGGCTCCGAGGCGGTGCTGTTTGCCTTCATGGCCTGTCTTGACCCCGGCGACGAAATCATCGTCCCCGAACCTGCCTATGCCAACTACATGGCTTTCGCCATCTCGGCGGGCGCGAAAATCGTGACCCTCCCCTCTTCAATCGACGAGGGATTCGCGCTGCCGCCGATGGAGAAGTTCGAGAAGCTGATCACCCCGCGCACAAAGGGCATCCTCATATGCAATCCAAACAACCCGACCGGCTATCTCTACACGATGAAGGAGATGCTGCAGCTGCGCGACATCGTCAAGAAACATGACCTCTTTCTCTTCTCCGACGAGGTTTACCGCGAATTCTGCTACACGGGCGCGCCATACATCTCGGCGTTCCACCTCCCCGGCATCGAGGAGCAGGTGGTGCTTATAGACTCGGTGTCGAAGCGCTACAACGAGTGCGGCATCCGCGTGGGGGCCCTCATCACCAAGCACAAGGAGCTGAAAAAGAATGTAATGAAATTCTGCCAGGCCCGCCTCAGCCCCCCGTTGCTGGGCCAGATTGTGGCAGAGGCATCCATCGACACCCCGCCCGGCTACATGCTCGCCACCTACAACGAGTATGTCGAGCGGCGCAAATTCCTCATCGACGAGCTCAACAAGATTCCCGGCTGCTATTCACCGATTCCGATGGGAGCGTTCTACACCGTGGCCCGCCTGCCGGTCGACGACGCCGACCGCTTCTGCGCATGGTGCCTGGAGGAGTTCGAGCATGAGGGGCAGACCATCTTCATGGCCCCAGCGTCAGGGTTCTACACCACCCCCGGAATGGGGAAGGATGAGGTGCGCATCGCCTACGTGCTGGAAAAGGAGGAGCTGCGCAAGGCCATCGACACCCTGCGCCACGCCCTGATGGCATATCCGGGCCGCACAATCTGACGCAATCAATCCCACGCGCCTATTCGACATGACAGTGGGCGACTGACACGTCAGGCTCCGCCACTGCCACGCCAAACAGCCTAATTTCCCGACACTTACACACGCCCAGCCCTTATATTGCCAATGGTTTCGCCAATTTTGAAACCATTGGCAACCTTTTTGGCACAATGTTTGTTTCATTAATGAATCGGAGCAGATAATGACACCAAAGACAGATGTCACACTCCTCCACCTGAAACCCAACCGAAACAAGAAACAAAAACATAAAAACTCTACAACTATGGGAAAAATCATAGGCATCGACTTAGGAACGACCAACTCATGCGTGGCCGTGCTTGAAGGCAAAGACCCCGTCGTAATACCCAACTCTGAAGGCCGCAACACCACCCCCTCGGTGGTAGCTTTCGTGGACGGCGGCGAGCGCAAGGTCGGTGACCCCGCCAAACGCCAGGCCATCACCAACCCCGGCCGTACAATCTACTCCATCAAACGTTTCATGGGCGAGACCTACGACCAGGTGCAGAAAGAAATCGAACGCGTTCCCTACAAGGTGGTGAGAGGCGCCAACGGCACCCCCCGCGTCGACATTGACGGCCGCGAATACACCCCCCAGGAAATCTCGGCAATGATTCTCCAGAAGATGAAGAAGACCGCCGAGGATTACCTCGGACAGGAGGTGACAGAGGCCGTAATCACCGTGCCCGCATACTTCAACGACTCACAGCGCCAGGCAACCAAGGAGGCAGGCGAAATCGCCGGACTCACCGTAAAGCGTATCGTCAATGAGCCCACCGCTGCTGCCCTCGCCTACGGTCTGGACAAGAGCGACAAGGACCAGAAAATCGCCGTGTTCGACCTCGGCGGCGGTACATTCGATATCTCTATCCTCGAGCTTGGCGACGGCGTGTTCGAGGTGAAATCGACCAACGGTGACACCCACCTCGGCGGTGACGACTTCGACCATGTAATCATCGACTGGCTCGCCGACGAGTTCCTCAAAGACGAGGGTGTCGACCTCCGCCAGGATCCCATGGCGCTCCAGCGCCTTAAAGAGGCTGCCGAGAAAGCCAAAATCGAGCTTTCATCGACCACCTCCACTGAAATCAACCTCCCCTACATCATGCCCGTCAACGGTATTCCCAAGCACCTTGTGAAGACCCTGACACGCGCAAAGTTCGAGCAGCTCGCCGACAAGCTCATCAACGCCACCATCGCTCCCTGCGAGCAGGCGCTGAAAGATGCCGGTCTCAAAGCCTCTGACATCGACGAGGTAATCCTCGTGGGCGGCTCGACCCGTATCCCCGCCATCCAGCAAGTTGTCGAGAAATTCTTCGGCAAGGCCCCCTCTAAGGGTGTCAACCCCGATGAAGTGGTGGCCGTCGGCGCTGCAATCCAGGGCGGAGTCCTCTCAGGCGACGTCAAGGATGTGCTTCTGCTTGATGTCGTGCCCCTCTCGGTCGGCATCGAGACCCTTGGCGGCGTGATGACCAAGCTGATCGAAGCCAACACCACCATCCCGACCCGCAAGAGCGAGACATTCTCAACCGCCGCAGACAACCAGCCCTCTGTTGAAATCCATGTCCTCCAGGGCGAACGCCCCCTGGCCAAGGATGACAAGACCCTCGGCAAGTTCCATCTCGACGGCATCGCTCCCGCGCCCCGTGGCATTCCTCAGATTGAGGTGACCTTTGAAATCGACGCCAACGGCATCCTCAATGTCTCGGCAAAGGACAAGGCGACAGGCAAGGAGCAGAGCATCCGTATCGAAGCATCTTCGGGCCTCACCGACGACGAAATCAAGAGGATGAAGGCAGAGGCTGAAGCCAACGCAGCCGCTGACGCCAAGGAGAAAGAGCGCATCGACACCCTCAACAAGGCCGACGCAATCGTCTTCCAGACCGAGAAACAGCTCTCAGAACTCGGTGACAAGATTCCCGCCGACAAGAAAGCCGCCATCGAGACTGCCGTCAACAAGCTCAAGGAAGCCCACAAGGCTCAGGATGTGGCTGCCTGCGAGGCCGCTATCAAGGAAATCGAGACCACATTCGGCGCAGCCCAGCAGGATATCCTCAACGCCCAGGCTCAGGCCCAAGCCAACGCCAATCCCGGTGCCGGAGCCAACCCCGGCTCTCAGCAGGGTCCGGCCGCAGGCGACGACCACGTCACCGATGTCGATTTCGAGGAAGTGAAGTAATCTAAAACATACTGTCATGGACGAAAGAAACACCGTAATCGAAGCCATCCGCAAAGCCGGCGAACCGGTAAACGCTTCCAAAGTGGCCGAACTGACAGGCCTTGACAAGAAAGTTGTCGACAAGGTCTTCGCCCAACTCAAGAAAGATGGCACAATCGTCTCGCCGGTGCGTTGCAAATACACACTCGCCTGACAAACACCGATCTGACATCTCTCCATAAAAGGAGATGACATCAAAAAAACGGAGTCCGGATCAAACCGGCACTCCGTTTTTTGTCATAATATCGGGTCTGGATTGTCAGCGCACGACCACCTTGCGGGTGAATCGGGCGACACTCACGAGATACACACCTGGCATCACCTCGACGCGGGTGTCGCCTACGGCCGCATGGATTGCCTTGCCATCGGTGGCCACAATCCTTACCGGCTTGCCTTCAACACCGGAGACAACAATCTGGCGGCCATCTACTGTGATTGCAGCGTTATCTCCGGCAACCATGCCAAGGCCTGATTTGCTCAATGTGATATAAGAAGCCTCTGACTCGCCACGGTTGTAGACGGCCGTCACATGGTAGGTATGGTCGACCGACTGGTCTGCTCCCATATGGGTGAATCCGGCGGTGGTGACAGGCTCGTCGTTGAGCTTGACACCGTCACAATAGACATTGTAACCGGTCAGGACAAGACCGACTGTGGCATCAGCGTCGACAAAGCAGACATCGTCAAGCATGAACATCATACCATCGTTGGAAACGACGCGTATGGCGAAACGGAGAGCGCCTTCGGGCAGCTCGAATGAGAAATCGCCCCACCCGTCGGTGCGCACCACGCGGTAGCTGTATCCGGGATTGTTGAACGACTCAAGCTGCACGAAATCATCAGGGTCTACAGAGTCCTCCGTGGAATACCACACCTGTATCAGTTCGCTGTAATTGATAGAGCAGTTCTTGCCTTTGAACGTCACGGTCTGGGCTATCCCCTTGAGCAGCGGGGAGATTGCCCAGTCGTCAGACTGCACAAGCTGCGTCGGGCTGTCGCCGATGGCATAAATCGAGCCAAGATACTGCTTCCCTCCCGCTGCCAGATACTCCTTGGCATAGTCGGAGTTGGCAAAGTTGTCGTGTGAGCCGTCAATCACGATGAACGACTCGGGATCCACCGTGCCCTCGTGGTTGGGGACATTGATGTTGCCCAGGTTGCCCGACGGACGATTGTCGCGGTCGATGAAAGTCCAGCCGCCATACTCCTTGGCAAACGGTTCGGAGTCTTCAAACGATTCCAGCCACGGGTCATAGGGGAGCTGCTCGGGCTGGATTGCATCCCACGAGAGCAGGTTGCCGTTTTCGGCAGTCTCTCCGGTGAGGTTGCTGACAGCGGGCAGCAGGCTCTCCTCGCGGGTCACGGTGACCGGAGAAGGGGTAGTGTTGTTGCTAAGGTCAAGGTCTGCATCATACACCACGCGGGCAGAGTACTCCACAGCCTTGTCACCAGCCATCGAAAGGCTCTGGACGAACCTGACACTGGTCTGCTCGCCTGCGGCAAGCGCGTCGACAGTCTCGGCGGCCACCATTTTGCCGTTGCCGTAAAGCTCCACGGTAAACGCCGTGGCATCCAGGCGGCCGACATTCTCAACCACAGCCTCGACCTCGAACTGCTCGCCGGCAACGACCTTCTTGGGAGCCGCGACAGACACGGCTCCGAGGTCATAGTCGGGCATGTCGACAATCTTCATATTGTCGAAGAAACAGTAGACAAGACCTTCAGAGTGGTAGCGTATGATCAGCTGCACATCCTTGCCTGAGAAATCCTCGAGGCTGACAATCTTCTTGGTCCAGATGTTGTCTTCATCATCAGTGTAATCGATCGTGTCGACAAGGCTCCGCACACCATCGCAGACAGCGAAGATTTCAAGCCGGGTCTTGTCGGTGTCGGTTATTTTCCATGTGTAGAGCGAAAGCACCGGATGTGCGGCCCCGGCCAGGCTAACCTTGCCGAGGATGAAGTCGCCGCGCCCCTTACCCGCGCCGAGTGTGGCGCTTGAGCCTACACGCTCGCCGTAGAAGAACTGGCCGTCGCCATCCTGAGAGGTGACTGAATTCATATCACCGTCGGCCTTCATGCCAAACTCACAGCCGTCCCAGGGGTCGATGCCGACAATATAACCCATCACATCATCCAGACAGCTCATCATATACGGCAACTCGTAGGCAGGCCCGACAGGCACCAGTCCGGCTCCCTGCAGGTATTCTCCGGCGACACCGCGGTTGATGGTCTCCACACCCACCTGCACGAATGCCTGGGGAGCATCCTCGGGCTGGGCCTGGAATGTGTAGCTGAGGTCCGTGACCGGCTGTTCGTTGAGAAGCTGCCACTCCTTGCCATCCACGTCATAGAGATAAATGTTGTAGGCAAGGTTGGGCTGATGGAGCGGATTGCCGTCTACATCCTCCGTGGCATGCTCCCAACTCAAGGTTAGCTCGCCATATTTGCCGGGGGTCTCGACAGCCTTGACAGATGCGGGAGGATTGGGCTGGTTGGGGCCGACGAATGCCGATGCCGATATGCCGCGCCCCTTCTCCCCGGCGGCATTGAATGCCTCCACGGTGTATGCGTACCGGCCAGCGGCAGGCACAACGTCAGGGATGCTTACAGCGGTGTTGGGGGCAACTGTCTGCTCTTTCACCACATCGCCGTCGCGCAGCAGGCGTATGGTCATGTCACCGACATAGTCGCCGCCCATTACATTTTTTGCAGCTGTCGTGAAGTTCACGACAGCCGTGAGGTCGCCGGCGATGTCGGGCACGACTTTGAGATTGGTGACCGCATCAGGAGCCGTCGCGCCATAGGGAGAGGATATGGAGTAACGTGAGAGATAGAGATTCCACTGGCCTCCGTCGCTGACCGCGTGGAAACCGATGTAATGTTCGCCTGTCACAACCGGAACGACCGGCGCAGACATTGTGAGTTCTGTGCCGCCAAGCGTGGTTGTATCCACCAGCCGGACAGTCATCGCCCCGGCTTCGGGGGCTGTCCCAATCCATATCTCTATCTTCTCGGGATATTTGTCGCCATAAGCACGTGCCACGGCCTCGAAGTCATATGCTTTCCCGGCTTCGAGATAGATGGCCGGTGAGATGAGCCAGTCATCTGCCTGCTTGTTGCCGTAACCGTAATATGTGCCATTGGAATCCGTGAACTTCCAGGTCTTTCCGTCGTCGTTGGCGTCAACCACCGAATGCTGTCCAAACATCTCCTGGCTCTTCATATCCATCTCGACGGGGGCATTGTAATGGCCGAGATAGAGAGTGTTTGACATCACCGCCTTGGAACTCTTGGTGTCATAGCGGGCAACCACCCCGAAGCTGTAACCGGTAAATTCACCGGGCAGAGCCTGAGACATTGTCCAGCTTACACCGGCGATGCCTGAATCCACCACCGTACCCTCGCTGTCGACTATGTCATACCTGACATCGCCGGGCGCGATATACCCGCCATCGGCAGCTGTCGTCACCGCGTCCCAGGTCAGCGTGAACACGCCGCCTGAATAGACGAGGCATACATTGGCCGGAGCATCGGGTGTGCCTTTTCCGACGTAGCATGACACTTTCGCCTGGTTTGACTCCCCGGCGTCGTTGGTCGCAACGGCAGCAAAGGCGAGATTGCCGCTCTCCTCCATGGTCTTCGACACCTCCACTGTGGAGCCCGCCGTTGAGTTGCCGCTTAGTATCTCAACACCGTCGGCATAAATCTTGTAACCCATAGGACTCCCCGTCACATCGGTGCCGTCGTAAAGCTCCGTGGGAAGGTGAAGGGTGAAATCAGCGTCAAGGGAGCCATCAGTGCAGCTCACCGAGAACTCGGGCACGGCGGGAGCCTTGTCTGGGGCCTGGAAGGGTATATACATCCCAATGATTTCCTCCCCTTGGCCAAACTCGGAGATTACCGCTGACTGGGCGGTCACAGGGTCGATTTCACACAAGCCGGCACCTGAATAATTGCAGTAGGCCAGGATGATTGTGTTGTCCTTATCGTTGTAGGCCGCCGAACTGAGGTAATAGAGGCTCGGACAACCAGTCGCGCCCCTGAGCGACATCGCGCCGGTCTCTTTGTTTATGGCATAAAGATTGCCATCGAGGTCGATTCCGTAGGCGTTGCCAAACTTGTCAATTGCGACTGCGCGCAACGAGAAATCCATGTCGGCGATTTTCACCACCTTCCTCGACTTGATGTCAAGATAGCCCCAATGACGGTAGGCTTCGCCATAATAGTCGCCTGAGAAGCACCCGTAGACACGCCCTGATGTCGGATCATAGGCCACATCCGTGGCTTTAAGGGGGATGTCGTCAAACTCCAGCAGACCAATCTGGGTGTTTGTCTGCGTGTCATACACATAAAGGTCGTAACCCATCACCCATCCGCCGTAGTTCAGCTCATACATGGTGTAGACCTTGCTCTCTCCGTCGTAGAAACTGTAGACCGGCATCGGGGTGTTGAACAATCCGGTGAAATTTCCGCCGGTGGAGACCGGAATCTTGTAGACTCCTACATCGTCATAACTCGTCCAGGAGTCATTGAAAATCATTGTGCCGTAGACATTTAGCGATGTCGACACGCGGCTCGCCGTGGTTGCCGAACGCAATGATTTGGCATTCTTGCTCCTGACTGGTGAAGCCGGCAGACTGAACGCCTGCGACTCCATCGTCACAACTCTTTTCGCCCGGTTGGCCATATCAGAGTTCCGGTTCTCGCCTGAAGCTGTGCTGCGGGCGGTGACAGGGCACTTGCGGGCATCAGCCGAAGAAAATCTCGCCTGAGCCACTGGCGCTCCTTCCGCCTGAACCATAGACCCAAGAGCCAAAGCGCCCAAGAGCAACAGATCAAAATGTTTTCTCATAATGTTACTGAATTGAAAATATGATTAGTGCTATTATTATCCTTCATGAGTCCTGACAGAATCAAAAAAGCAAACCGCAGACATATGCAATCAACATGCACCTACATAGTTACACATATCAAACACAAGCCTTGCGTTTTTTTGCCATTTTGCCATACACACAACTGCCAGCAAAGATAACACATTTACAACCAACATCCAAATAAAACATCCATTTTGCCGCACAATCCCCAACCAAGACGGCAAAAAGGCGACGAAAAGCACTGCATAACCCACAAAACAATCCGGTCTTCCACATGGCGTATCTGACAGCGGAGTTTTTGTCAGAACGCCATATGAAAGGCCGGCTTGTCTCGGCAGGACACAAAACTACGGAATCTCCCTCAGGCAGATTCCGTAGTCGTCAATTATGAGAAAGTGACTATTTTCAGGATTGTCAACAAGCTATGACGTGGCTATCAGGCAATGAAGCCGAAGATGTCTGACAGGGCAACGGTGTTGAAGATGGTGTCATAGAAGTAGCTTACGATACCGAGCAGGATGATTCCGAGAACGGTCACCCACAGGCTTGCGCGCTCACTGCATGTGGAGCGGAATGTCGCTATGCGGGGTTCTTCGGGAGAGATGTACATTGCCTTCACGACCAGCAGGTAGTAGTAGAGGGAGATGATTGTGTTGATCAAGGCGATAAGCACCAGCACATAGATGGCGATTGAGCCTTGGTTGATGGCAGATGTGAAGATGAAGAACTTGCTGAAGAAGCCTGCGAAGGGGGGGATACCGGCCAGGGAGAACATCGCGAGGGTCATCGAGAATGAGAGCCAGGGGTTGGTCTTAGAGAGGCCGTTGTAGTCGGTCATCTCAACCATGCCTGTCTTGTTCTCGATTGCGCCGATGACACCGAAGGCGGCGAGGTTGGAGAAGATGTAGACAAGGATGTAATACATCATCGCGGCCAGGCCCATCTCGTTGCATCCCACCACTCCGAGCATGATGTAGCCGGCCTGTGAGATGGAGGAGAACGCCAGGAAGCGCTTCATGTTGCGCTGACGGATGGCAAAGAGGTTACCGATGGTGATGGTGGCGATAATCAGGGCGTAGAGCATCCATTCCCAAACCTGGCTGTAGAACTGGCCAAAGGCCTGAACGAGGATAATCAGGAAAGCAAAGGCGGCTGCTCCTTTTGAAATCACCGAGAGATAGGAGGTGACAGGGGTGGGCGCACCTTGGTAGACATCGGCGGTCCAGAGATGGAAGGGCACAAGCGAGAGCTTGAAACCGATACCGGAGACCACAAACGCGAGGGCTATGATGAGCATCGCGTCGCCCTGCGAGCCAAGCTGCATGGCGATGTCCTCGAAGTAGAGCGAGCCCGACAGGCCATAGACAAATGAGAGGCCCATCATGAAAATCGCTGAGGAGAACACGGCGGTCAGCAGGTATTTGACGGCAGCCTCGTGGCTCTCATAACGGTGCTTGTCAAACGCAACCATCGCAGCCAGGGGGAGCGACGCGGATTCAAGGCCGATTAGGAACAAGAGGAAGTGGCGTGCCGAAATCATCAGGTACATTCCGAAGAGGGTCACCAGCAGAAGCTCGTAATATTCCCCGCGGCGCACAAGCTGGGAATCTGAGTTGACCCATGAGGTGGCCTGCACGAGCACAATCAGCACACCGACATTGAGGATGTTTTTTATCAGCGCGCATACGGGGGAGGTGACATACATCCCGGCGAATGCCTCGACTGAGTCTGCCGTGCCGCCCCAGATGAAGCTCCACACGGTGAATAGGAGAAACAGCACTGAGGTCACAGCCGAGGTGGCGCCCAGGGCCTTGCGGGGCATGAACGTATCGTAGAGGAATACCAACAGGAACACCACAAGCAGGGCGATTTCCTGTTTCATTGCCAAAAATTGAGAGTAATCCATGTGACAGAATTGATTTCTTCCGTTTCAAGGGTTTGTCAACCGTATCAGTTGAGGCCGATGGCGCGGAATATTTCGGGGCTGAAGGTGAAACGAATAAGGCTCTCGAAGAAGTTGGGGAAACAGCCGATGGCGGCCACGCTGACGATGAGTGTGATGGTCGACAGGCGTTCCCACCAGCTGGCGTCGGTCAGCTCGGCGTGATGGGGATCCAGCACCGGGCCGAAGAGCAGTTTGCCGACTGTGCGGAGGATGTAGACGGCGGTAATCACAATCGAGCAGCAGGCCACGATGGTGAACACACGGTGGAACATGTCTGTATGCTCAAACGATCCGACGAAGATGGTCATCTCGGCCACGAAGCCCGAGAGACCGGGCAGACCGAGCGAAGCCATACCGGCAATCACATAGCCGACTCCGAGGAAGGGAAGAATCTTCATCAGACCACCCATCAGGCGGATGTCACGGGTGTGGGTACGTCCGTAAATCATACCGATGAGGGCAAAGAACAGGGCCGTCATCAGACCGTGGGAAAGCATCTGCATGATCGCGCCGGTGAGGGCGGTGGTGTTGATCATCAGGATAGCGAACAGCACCATGCCGCAGTGGCTTACCGAGGAGTAGGCGTTGATGTATTTGAGGTCGGTCTGGACGCAGGCCGAGAATGCTCCGTAGACAACCGAGATGCCGGTCAGGATAAGGAAAATCCAGGCGAGGTCATTGGCAGCCTGCGGCATGAGGTACATGGCCACACGGAAGCATCCGTAACCACCCAGCTTCATAAGCACACCAGCATGGAGCATCGACACGGCGGTCGGGGCACAGGCATGACCGTCGGGGCTCCAGGTATGGAAGGGGAACATGGCGCCGAGGACACCGAAGCCGACAAAGCACATAGGGAAGAGGAAATACTGCCAGCCTTTGGAGATACACTGTGTCTCCTCGACGTTGCGTGCGATATCGATGATGTTCCAGGTAAGGGCCTGTCCCTCGGGCGCGGAGTGGTAATAGATACCGATGAGGCTGAGCATAAGGAAGGCGGAACCGCCCATCAGCATCAGGGTGAGCTTCATCGCCGAATATTCCTTGCGTCCGGTGCCCCAGACTCCGATGAGAAGATACATCGGGATGAGGGCTACCTCGTAGAACATGAACATCGTGAAGAGGTCGATGCAGATGAAGAATCCGTAGACACCAGTGGAAAGCAGGATGAGCCACATGAAGAAGTGGCGCGCGTCGTCAATCTTCCATGATGCGAAAGAACCGGCGAAAACGATTATCGAGGAGAGTATGAGCATCGCGATGGAGACTCCGTCGACTCCGACGGAAAGCTTGATGTTGAGCGGAGCGAACCAGGTCCAGTCTCCACGGAACAGCATCTCCTCCATGTTGCCTGCCGCGCGAAGGGCGAGGTAGTCGCAGAGGACCCACACGCTCAGGCCCACCAGCAGAATCGAACCGGCCACGGCGACCGTGCGGACCTGCCTGATGTTTTTGCAGATGGCGAAACCGGCCAGCATCAGCAGAGGAATCACCACGAAGTAAATCAGAAGGTTTGAAAACATCTCTGTTTCTGTATTTCTATGATACTATATTTTCACTGTAAGGTCTCGGGGGCTGCCGGTCAGAGTAGGCAGACGGCGGTTATCGCGCCAAGCAGGATGACTCCGACGAGGTAAATCCAGACATACAGCTGGATATTGCCCGACTGGAGGCCACGGATGGCAAACGAGATACGCTGGGTCACCCAGGCCATTCCGTCCATCGAGCCGTCGATGACGTGACGGTCAAACCAGGCGATGGGACGGGAGATGCAGCCGAAGATGATCTTGTGGGTGATGAACATGTAAAGCTCGTCCCAGTAGAAGCGGTGGTAGCACCAGTCCCAGAGACGGGGCAGCGCGCTCCTCATCTTGGCGGGCAGGGGGTTTTCCTTCTTGTACATGACGGTTGCCAGGATGATGGCCAGGATGGCGACCGCGAGGCTGATGGCAGCCACGCTCCAGTCAAGCGCGCCAAGGTTGGTGAAGAAGTTGACCGACTCGAACATCGGATGACCATTCCAGGTGACAAGATTACCGAAAGGCACAAACCCGGCCACGCAAGAGACAACAGCGAGGATGACCAAGGGGAGGGTCATAGTCCAAAGCTGGTCGTGGGGAGCGTGATGACCTTCGGGCGTCTTGTGTTCCTTCCACCAGAAAATCAGGTAGTAGAGGCGGAACATATAGAAGGCTGTCAGACCGGCTACCGCCGACATCCATATATACCAGAAAATCGACTGGCCGAAGACGGCTGTAAGAATCTCATCTTTAGAGAAGAACCCGGCGAAGGGGATGATGCCGGCGATTGCGAGACAGCCAATCAAGAATGTCACATGGGTGACAGGCATATGCTTGCGCAGGCCGTGCATGTCTGTGTAGTCGTTGGAACCGATGGCGTGAATCAGGGCACCGGCGCAAAGGAAGAGCAGGGCCTTGAACATGGCGTGGGTGAAGAGGTGGAACATCGCCGCCATATAGCCCAGGCCGTGATGGAACTCCGGACGGGCAACGCCGAGCGAAACCATCATGAACGCGATCTGGGATATGGTCGAGAAAGCGAGTACTCGCTTGATGTCGACCTGTACGCATGCCACCATCGCGGCATAGAAAGCGGTCAGCGCGCCGACCACCGTGATGATGTTGAGGGCGACCTCCTCCATCAGGTAGAGGGGGAAGAGACGGGCCACGAGGAACACGCCTGCGACAACCATGGTAGCGGCATGGATGAGGGCCGACACAGGGGTCGGGCCTTCCATAGCGTCAGGGAGCCAGATATGGAGGGGCATCATCGCTGATTTACCCATACCGCCCATAAAGATGAGAACCAGGGCCCATGTCAGCACCGAGCCGCCCATGAATACAGGAGCTGGAGAGCTGGCAATCCAGTTGCGGATGCCTTCAGCGGTGGTGAGGTCTACCTGGTAGACATTGGCCATGCCTTCAACTCCGGTCGAAGTAAAGTTGGTGAAATCGAATGTGCCGGTGTAGAAGCTCAGCACGAGGATTCCAATCAGGAAGCCAAGGTCGGCGAAACGGGTGACGATGAATGCTTTCTTTGAAGCGGACACCGCGGAGGGTTTGGTGTAGTAGAACCCGATGAGCAGGTATGATGAGGCACCCACAAGCTCCCAGAAGATGTACATCTGGAAGATGTTGGTGGCCACCACCAGGCCGAGCATCGAGAAGCTGAACAGAGACAGGAATGCGTAGAAACGCTGGAATCCGGTCTCCCATACTCCGTGATGGTCGCGCATGTAGCCGTTGCTGTAAAGATGCACCATAAAGGAGATGGTGGTGATCACCACAAGCAGCAGGGCTGAGATGGGGTCGAGGAGGAATCCGAGACGGATGACCAGCGAATCGGTGAAGGCCAGCCAGTCCCAGTTGAAGATGACGCTCTGCAGGCGCACACCCTCTTCATTGATGAACTCGGACGAACCCGAGAAGAAATAGGTTAGCGTTGTGATGTAGGCCAGCACCATTGTCACTCCCATGCTGAGAGTGCCGAGGATGCCTGCGGTGCGGTGGGCCATCTTGTGGCCTAAAAGTCCCAGCACCAGGAACATCGTCAGGGGCAAAGCCAGGATAATGATAGGTATTACAGGTTCCATATCGGTGCTTAGAATTTCATTTTAGTTACATCGTCGACATCAATCTTCTCGGAGACACGGAAGACATTGATGATGATGGCGATTGCCAGCGCGGTCTCGGCTGCGGCCAGGGCGATGGCGAACAGGGTGAAGAACATGCCCTCAAGCTCCCCGGGGAAGAGGAATCGGTTGAAGACAACGAAGTTGATGTCGACCGCGTTGAGCATCAGCTCCAGGGAGATGAGCATCGCGATCATATTCTTGCGGGTGATGAAGCCATAAACGCCGCAGCAGAACATCAACAGGCTCGGAATCAGATACCAGAGGATTGTAAGTTCCATATTCGCGGGGTTTAATTTTTGTTTTTGCGGGCGACTACCACACCACCGATTATACAGGCGAGCAACAACACGCTGATTGCCTCGAATGGGAGGAGATACTGGCCATGGGCCGTACCCATCAGGGTCTCGCCGATTTCATTCATTGAAGGATTCTCTCCCTGGGGGAGGGCCGACCACAGCTCGCAGCGGCTTACAAGGGAGTAACCTGCGACAATCAGGAGCAACAGCGACCCGGTAAGCCCGAGCGCGCGCTTTCTGGAGGCAAGTTTGGCACTGTTGTCGCCGGGGTGGCTCGTCAGGAGAATTGAGAAGACGAACAGGACCACGATACCGCCCGCGTACACCGCAATCTGCACAGCGCCCAGGAACTCGTAGTCGAGCTTGAAATAAAGGGCGGCAGTGGCGAAGAGGGTGAAGAGCAGGTAGGTCGCGGCGCGCAGAATCTTGCGCGTGGTGACAGCAAGCACCGAGCAGATGACAATCGTCAGAGCGATTACCACATAAACGATGATACTTCCTACTGATTCCATATTATTTTTTTACTTTTTTCTGATTGGTTTGTGGGCCATAGGGAGATCAGGCGTTGCCCTTCTCGGCCTTGAGTTTCGCGGCCTTTTCAAGGGCGGCCTTGACTTTGGCGATTTTCTCAGGGTCTCCGGTGGCCTCGGCGGCGGCGAGGGCCTTCTTGGCCTTCTCGTCAAGCTCCACGGCGGGGGCGGCGGGAGCGGCCGGTGCCTGGGCGGCCTTGAGCTTGGCTGCCTTTTCAAGGGCGGCCTTGACTTTGGCGATTTTCTCAGGGTCTCCGGTGGCCTCGGCGGCGGCGAGAGCCTTCTTGGCCTTCTCGTCAAGCTCGATGGCGGCGGGAGCCTCGACAGCGGCGGCCTTCTTGGCGGCGGCAGCAGCTTTTGCGGCCTCAAGCTTGGCCTGCTTCTCAGCCTCGAACTTTGCTATCTGCTCGGGCGTGGGCTTGGGTTCGGGCTTCTCAGGGAGGTAGTTGAGCTGTTTCACGAGCTTGGAACGGGTGAACACAGCCTGCTCGAAATCGTTGCTGAACTCGAGCGCGTTCGTAGGACAGGTCTGCACACACAACTGACAGAAGGTGCAGCTGCCGAGATCGTAGGTATAACGGTCGAGTTTTTTCTTCTTCTTTCCGTCCCAGGTGTCTACCATCTTTGTCTCGATGGAGATCGTGCCGTTAGGACAGTTCCTCTCGCATGTCCCGCAAGCGATGCACTTGTGGTTTCCCTCATTGTCATAAATGAACTGGAGGGTTGCGCGGAATCGCTGGGCGATGTGCATGTCCTCGCGGTTGTCGGGATATTTCTCAGTGATCTTTGGGGTGACAAACTCCTTGCCGGTCACTTGCAGACCCTTGACAAGGCTGGTCACTCCTTTTCCCAGACCTGAAAAATAATCTTTAATACTACCCATATTGTTTTTTAAGCGATATGATAATGTCTGTTATTATTCTTGGAGGTTACTTCACCTGGCCACCGAGAATGTCGAGCAACTCGGTGGTGATGGCCTGCTGGCGAAGTTTGTTGAACTCAAGCTGCAACTGTTCGTGGAGCTTCTTGGCGTTGTCGTTGGCGCTTTGCATGGCCATCACTCGGGCAGCCTGCTCGCTGGCGCGGTTCTCGGTGAAGATGTCCTGGACAACGGCAAGCAGATACATCGGCAACACCTTGTTGAAGATGGCGTCGGCAGAGGGCTCGAAGATGTAGGGCTTGGCCGACACCTCACCTTCCACTGCGGCGAACGCGCCCGAGGTCACGGGCAGAAGCTCGGCCGACTCCAGACGCTGGCGGCTGACCGACTTGTATGACATGTAGAGGACATCGACGCGGTCAAACTCTCCGGAGAGGAAACCGTCGCGCAGCATCCAGGTGAAGTCGCGCACCTCGGTAGTCTTTGAATCGACTCCCTGCGGGCGCTGTATGTCGACACCTTTAATTTTCGCGGCAGCTTTCGCCATCTTTGCACCGACAGGGATGACCGTGACACGCACATCGTCGCCAAACTCCTCGCGGTAGCCGTTGATTCTGGCGACCAGCTGTTTGAAGATGTTTATATTGTAGGCTCCACAAAGGCCATCGTCGGAACCCCACACAACCACAGCCACGCGACCGATAGTGTCGCGGGGGGTCATCAGCGGCGAATCAAAAGCCGCGTCGGAGGCGAGCAGGTTGCCGATGATAGTCTCCACCTGGTCGCGGTAGGGACGCAGCTGGCGCAACGCGCCCTCGGCCTTATGCATTTTCGCCGACGAAATCATCTTCATGGCGCCGGTGATTTTCTCGGAAGAAGCCACCGAGCCGATTCTGCCTTTGAGTTCTCTTAATGTTGCCATTAACGGTTGTTTTCGGGAATCCGATTAGGTTCTTGTTGGTTGGTAAGTCAAGCTTTCTATGCAAGGCGCGCGTCAGGCGTAACGCTGGGCCACTTCGGTGGCGGCCTGGGTCAGCTTGGCGGTGCAGTCGTCGGTAAGCTGTCCGGCCTTGATGACATCAAGCACGTCGGCCTGATATTTGGCATGGAGAAGCTGAAGGAGCGACAGCTGGAACTCGGCGACTTTCTCCACAGGCACGTCAGACAGCAGCCCGTTGACACCACAGAAAATCACTGCGACCTCCTCCTCCACGGCCCAGGGCTTATACTGGGGCTGGATGAGAAGCTGCTCGTTCTTGCGTCCACGGTCGATGACACGGGCGGTCACGGGGTCAATGTCGCCGCCGAATTTGGTGAACGACTCAAGCTCGCGGAACTGCGCCTGGTCGATTTTCAGCGTTCCGGCCACCTTCTTCATCGATTTGATCTGAGCGTTACCGCCGACACGCGACACGGAGATACCCACGTTGATGGCCGGACGGATACCACGGTTGAAGAGCGCGGTCTCAAGGTAAATCTGGCCGTCGGTAATCGAAATCACGTTGGTCGGGATGTAAGCCGATACGTCGCCGGCCTGGGTCTCGATGATGGGGAGCGCGGTAAGCGAGCCGCCACCCTTGACCATGGGCTTGAGGACATCGGGGAGGTCGTTCATCTTCTCTGCCACATGCTGGTTGTCGATAATCTTGGCGGCACGCTCGAGAAGACGCGAATGGAGGTAGAAGATATCACCGGGGTATGCCTCACGGCCCGAAGGACGCTTCAGCACCAGGGATATTTCACGGTAAGCGACAGCCTGCTTAGACAGGTCATCGTATATGATAAGGGCGTCGCGCCCGGTATCGCGGATGAACTCGCCGATTGCCACACCGGCAAAGGGTGAGTAATAGCGCATGGCTGCCGAGTCGGATGCGGTGGCGGCCACCACGCAGGTGTAATCGAGGGCGCCGTGCTGACGCAGTGTCTCCACGATGGCAGCCACGGACGAAGCCTTCTGGCCGATGGCCACATAGATGCAGTAGACAGGCTTGCCGTCCTCGTAATTCTTTCTTTGGTTGATGATGGTGTCGAGCGCGATCGCGGTCTTGCCAATCTGGCGGTCACCGATGATCAACTCGCGCTGGCCGCGGCCGATGGGCACCATCGAGTCGACGGCCTTGATGCCGGTCTGGAGGGGTTGCTTCACCGACTGGCGGAAAATGACACCGGGAGCCTTGCGCTCCAGAGGCATACGGTAGAGCTTGCCCTCAATCGGACCACGTCCGTCGATAGGCTCACCCAGGATATTGATGACACGGCCGAAGAGCCCTTCCCCTACCGGAATCGAGGCAATCTCGCCTGTGCGGCGCACTGTCATGTTCTCAGTGACCTTGTTAACGTCATTGAGCAGGATGACACCGACATTGCTCTCCTCAAGGTTGAGGGCGACACCTTTCACGCCGTTCTCGAACTCGACGAGCTCGTTGGCGCAAACATTGTCAAGGCCGTAGACGTGGGCGACCCCGTCGCCGACCTCCAGAACGGTTCCTACCTCTTCGAAAGCAACCGCCTTGTTGACATTCTCAAGCTGCTGCTTTAAAACTTCCGATATCTCGCTTGGATTAATCATTTGTCCAAAAGTTGTTATGAGCCATTCTAAGCTTTCACGGGCGTCAAGCCTGCTTCAAAAGCTTCAATCGCAATTGTTTAAGTTCGTTCTTTACCGAGGCGTCGAGACGCTCGTTGTCAATGTCGACCGTGAAACCGCCGATCAGCTCCGGGTCGGTCGAGAAAGAGTGTTCCATCTTCCCGCCATCGAGGTGTCCCTCGATTAGCTTCAACAACCGGTTCTGCTCGGGAGTGTCGAGCGGCTTGGCCGAGACAACCGCCACCCGATAGATTCTGTTCTCCTTGCGGTAGATGTCGCAATAGGCGCGTGAGATGGCTCCGGCCATAGGCAGGCGCTTGTTCTCACGAAGCAGCTTGAGGAAATCGGCATAGACATCGCCGGCCTTCTTGTCGGTGGTGTCGGCCGCACCGTTGGCTGCCGTCTTAAGCAGGGCGATTTTGTCATCGTCACCCACGAAAGGGTTTGCGACAGTCGAATCCAGGGCAGGATTGTCGGCAAAACTCCTACCGAGGTTGCCCATGAGACGGTAAAGTCCCAGGTCGGCCCCTTTCTCACAAGCAAACTTGTAAAGGGCCTTTGCGTAGCGTTTGGGAATCAAACCTTCGTTCATTGCGATATTGGATTACAATGGGGTCCTCAGTTGTCAGTTCTGACTTTCAATTTCATCAAGGTAGCTGTTGACCAGCTTTTTCTGGGCGGCATCGTCTGAAAGCTGTCCGCGGGTGACCTTGCCGGCAATCTCCAAGGCGACTCGGCTGACCTCGTCGCGCAGGTTCTGCTCAGCCTCCCGGCAGCTCTGCTCGATTGAAAGCTTGGCGGCATCCTTCTCTTTCTGGGCCTCCTTCTTAGCTTCCTCGCGGGCGTCCTCTATGATTTGTGATTTCATACGGTTGGCTTCGGCGATGATGTCAGCCTCCTTGCGGCGGGCCTCCTGAATCTGGCGGTCAGCCTCAAGCTGGGCGTTGTCAAGCTGTTCCTTGGCGTTCTGAGCATACTCAACACCCTTGTCTATAAGGTCGGCACGCCCGTCAATGCCCTTCATGATGGCAGGCCAGGCGAATTTCCACAGGATGAAAAACAGGATGGCGAAAGCCACAAACATCCAGATGGTCAAGCCAAAATCAACTTTGAAAAGTTCCATAGTTAAAACAACCTCATTGTTAAGGGTTAAGCATTTGTTTTGCATCGGGAGCCGGACGGCCCCCGACAATAATCAAGCTTTGGCCGGGAAGACACCGCGAGGATGCCTCCCCGGTCAGCAAGGTTTATACGAACAGGGCGAGGATGCAGACGATGACCGCAAACAGAGCCACACCTTCGATAAGAGCGGCAATCACAATCATGTTCGAGCGGATGTCGCCGGCAGCTTCAGGCTGGCGGGCGATGGCCTCCATAGCGGAAGCACCAATCTTACCGATACCGATACCGGCAGCGATTGCGGCGATACCGGCGGCTACGGATGCACCAAGGCCAAGAAGAGCCTCGACTGCTGCTAAAATCATTGCTAACATAACGAAGAGTTTTTGTTTTGGGGGTTTATAACTTTTGTTTTAATTTCATTTTGAAGTTTCCGACGCATGCGCGGCTGCACTATGGGCATCCCCGTGAGCGCCATGCTCCTCATGCTCTGCCTGGGCAAGGGAGATGAAGATGGTGGAGAGCATCGTGAAGACATATGCCTGGATGAAGCTCACCAGCACATCAATCAAAAGCATGAAGACTGAGAAGGCCACTGAAATCGCGGCGGTGCCAGACGCAATGGCCACACCGGCTCCGGCGAAGATGAAAATCAACAACGTCAGAATCAACACAATCATATGGCCACCCATCATGTTGGCGAACAGACGGACTGTAAGGGCCGCAGGCTTGGTGAAGATGCCAAACACCTCTATGAGCTGCATGATGGGGAGCGGACACTTGAGCCAGATGGGAACGTCAGGCCAGAAGATTTCCTTCCAGTAGACCTTGGTGCCGAACACATTGGTCATCACAAAGGTCATGATGGCAAGCACCATAGTCACGGCGATATTGCCTGTCACATTGGCACCTCCGGGGAAGACAACGATGAGTCCCAGTAGGTTCATAAAGAAGATGAAGAAGAACGCCGTAAGCAGGTAAGGCGCGAACTTGGCAGACTTCTCTTTCAGTGTCGGCTTGATCACACCGGCGTATATGAACTCAACGATGGCCTCTATGGCCCCGGTCATTTTGCGGGGAGCCTTGAAGGGATTCTTCTTGTGCCAGCGTGCAAGCTGTATGAGTAACAGCAGCACCACGATGCAGGCGATGAAGATGGCGCAGACATTCTTTGTAATCGAGAAATCCCAGGGCTTGTATTCCTTGCCATCGATTATCTCAACGATTTTGCCTTTGTAATCACCTTCGGTGGCGATTTTGAAAGTAGCGTCTCCATCAACATACTCGTCGCCGTGGGTCACGCGCGATGAAGAGAAGACATGGAGGCCGTCCTTGCCCCACACTATCACAGGGAGGGGGATACGCTTGTGGTGGTTGAAAGGCACTTCCCAACCGTAACCGTCCCCGAGATGCTCGAAGATGGTTTCCTTGATGTCGAACTTATGCTCGTCGGTCTCTTCGGCGGCCTTGTCAAGGGCCTCTTCAAGCCTGTCCCCGCCTACGGAGGAGGCATGACAGGCCGACGCCACCGAAGCGGTGTCCTGCGCGACATTCTCCTGGGCGGCCGAGACGGCCCAGCTTGTCATCAGAACCAGTATAAAAAGCAACTTCTTCATTTTGGAAGCCTGGTGATTGTCTTGTTGAACGGTCAGTAAATGCAAACGGAAACGACATCGTTGTCGACATCGACAATTCCGCCTTCGACTTCTATCTCATGGTGTCCCGAGCCTTCGGCATACTTGATCTTACCTTTGACGAGGGTCGACACCAGCGACGCGTGACGCGGCAGCACTGTGAACTGCCCCATCTCGCCGGGAAGGGTGACCGAGGAGGCCTCTCCCTCGAAAAGCACTTTTTCGGCTGAAATTATCTTGAGAACCATAATTGAGTTGTCGATAGATATTGACCCCGTGGCGCGGGAGCGCCGCGCCCGGGAGGGTTGCTACATGGTTATTTTACCTCGGCGAGGAGCTTCTTGCCCTTCTCGATGGCATCGTCGATAGTGCCGACATTCAGGAATGCCTGCTCGGGATACTCGTCCATCTCGCCCGAGAGAATCATCTTGAAGCCACGGATGGTCTCGCTCAGCGGCACCATCACGCCGGGAAGGCCGGTGAACTGCTCGGCCACATGGAAAGGCTGTGAAAGGAAACGCTGCGCGCGGCGGGCACGGGCGACAACCAGCTTGTCCTCGTCGGAAAGCTCGTCGACACCAAGGATGGCGATGATGTCCTGGAGCTCATTGTATTTCTGGAGGAGCTGCTTGACAGCCTGGGCGGTATTGTAGTGATCCTCGCCGATGATGTTCGGGTCAAGGATACGGGATGTAGACTCAAGGGGATCCACGGCGGGATAGATACCCAGCTCGGCAATCTTACGCGAAAGCACCGTGGTAGCGTCAAGGAAGCTGAAGGTAGTCGCGGGGGCCGGGTCGGTCAAGTCGTCGGCGGGCACATAGATGGCCTGCACCGAGGTAATCGAACCATTCTTTGTCGAAGTGATGCGCTCCTGGAGGGCACCCATCTCAGACGCAAGAGTGGGCTGGTAACCCACGGCAGAGGGCATACGGCCCAGAAGAGCCGACACCTCCGAACCCGCCTGGGTGAATCGGAAGATATTGTCGATGAACAGGAGGATGTCTTTACCGCCACCATCCTGGTCGCGGAACTGCTCGGCCACAGTCAGACCTGTCAGGGCCACACGCAGACGCGCGCCGGGAGGCTCGTTCATCTGGCCGAACACCAGGGCGGCCTGGGACTGCTTCACCTCATCCATGTCGACATCCTCGAGGGGCCAGCCACCTTTGAGCATGTTCTCCTCGAACTTCTTGCCATACTTGATGACACCGCTCTCAATCATCTCGTGGAGCAGGTCGTTACCCTCGCGGGTACGCTCTCCCACACCGGTGAACACCGAGAAGCCGTTATGTCCCTTGGCGATATTGTTGATGAGCTCCATGATAAGCACCGTCTTGCCCACACCGGCACCACCGAAGAGACCGATCTTGCCACCCTTGCTGTAAGGCTCGAGCAGGTCGACCACCTTGATACCGGTATGGAGAATCTCCGTGCCGATGGTCAGGTCCTCGAAGTCGGGGGCAGGCTGGTGGATGGGGCGCAGGTTCTCGCAGTCAAGCTGCGGAAGGTTGTCGATGGCGTCGCCGAGAACATTCAGCAGACGGCCCTTGACCTGGTCGCCGGTGGGAACGGCGATTGGACGTCCGAGGGAGTCAACGCGCAGGCCGCGCTGCAGACCGTCGGTGCTCTCCATAGCCACGCAGCGGACAGTGTCTTCACCGATATGCTGCTCGACTTCGAGAATCAGCTGCGAACCGTCGGGACGGTCAACCTTCAAGGCCGTGAAAATCGGCGGGAGGATGTTCTGGTCGCCCTCGAAGATGACATCGACCACGGGGCCGATCACCTGGGCTATTTTTCCGAAATTGTCGCTCATCTTATTGCGAGTTAATGCGTTTGTTTTGTCAGGGAGAATTAGCGGGTATTACTGGGGGAGCTGGCCGAAATAGAAGCCTTCAACCACAATCCAGACCATCAGGGCGAGGTTTACCAGGTTGATGGGCAGGAGGTATTTCCACTCCAGTGTCAGCAGCTGGTCGATACGGAGACGGGGGTATGTCCACTTGAACCAGATGATGATGAAAGAGATGACGAAAGCCTTGCCGAGGAACCACACCACCGAGGGAATGTAGCCCATGATCTCATTGAAGCCATCCCAGCCGGCGACGCGGAAAGGCATCCAGCCTCCGAAGAACAGCAATGTAGCAACACCTGAGACGATGAAAAGGTTGAGATATTCGGCAAGATAGAAGAATCCGAAATGGATACCGGAATACTCCGTGTGGTATCCCGCAGTAAGCTCGCTCTCGGCCTCAGGAAGGTCGAAGGGGCCACGGTTGGTCTCGGCGGTACCCGCAATCATGTAAATCACGAAAGCGATGATGGCGGGAATATGGGCCGAGAAGATAAACCAGTGGTCGGCCTGGGCCTCCACAATCTTGGCCACATCCATCGTGCCTGCGAAAACCACCATCGTGAGAATCGAGAGGCCGACAGAAAGCTCATAGCTGACCATCTGAGCACCCGAACGTAGCGCACCGATGAGGGTGAACTTGTTGTTTGACGACCAACCTGCGAGCAGGATTCCCAGGACACCAATCGAGGAGCAGGCAAGCAGGAAGAAGATACCGATGTTGAAGTCGATGATCTGCAAGCCGTTGCCCCAGGGAAGCACCGCGAAGCAGAGCACTGACGCGATAATCACCAGGTATGGAGCCAGGGCGAAAAGGAACTTGTCGATATGGTTCAGGGCGATAAGCTCCTTGATGAGAATCTTGAACATATCGGCGATACTCTGGAGAAGCCCCCAGGGGCCGACACGGTTGGGGCCGAGACGACACTGGAAGTAGGCACAGATCTTACGCTCGTAGAGGATGTAGAAGAGCGCCAGCACAGAGTAGACCAGCAGCAGACCGACACCGACCAGCACACACTCCACGGTGGTCGCGAGCCAGGATGGCATGAAATCGTTGAGCATCGTGTCGAACCAGGTCGCGAGGCTGCTGAAATTATCTATTGTGTAATTACTCATGACAAGTAACGTGATTGTATATCAGGGGTTGTTTGGTTTCTAAGTTGGTTCTCCTGTCGTCTGGATCAACGGTCCATGTCGGGCACGATGTAATCCATCGACCCTCCGATTGTGATGAGGTCGGCAATCTTCTGTCCGCGTGTGATGTGGTCCACCACAGCGGCTGCGGGCAGACCCGGAGTGACAAGTTTCAGGCGATAAGGCTTCGCCGAGCCGTCACTCTCGATGTACACGCCGAAGAGGCCGCGACATCCCTCAACCACCTGGAACCAGTGGCCGACGGGAAGCTTGATCACCTTGGGCACTTTTGCGCAGTATTCCCCTTCGGGAAGCATCTCGAGAAGCTGCTCGAGGATGCCCTTCGACTGGAGAATCTCGTCGACACGGTTCTGGAAACGGGCGAGGGAGTCACCCTCGGTGCGCACCACCTGGTCGAACTTGATTTCGGAATAAACGCTGTATGGATGAGTCTTGCGGACATCACAAGCCCAACCTGATGCTCGGCCTGACGGGCCGGTGATGGCCCAGGAGCGGGCATCCTCGTTGGAGAGGACACCGACATTCTTGAGACGGTTGTGGGCAATGACGTTTCCGGTGAAGAGCTTGTTGTATTCGGCGACATTTTTGGGAAGCACCTCGAGGAGGGCTTTGACATCCTTGACGAAATCGGGGTGAAGGTCGGCCATCACGCCGCCGAGGCAGTCGTAGTTGAAGGTCATACGCGCCCCGCAGGTCTTCTCCATAATGTCAAGCACCTGCTCGCGCACACGCAATGTGTAGAACAGCATCGTCGTAGCGCCGAGGTCCATGCAGAATGTGCCGATGAAGAGGCAGTGGGAGGCGATACGCGACAACTCGTCCATCATGACGCGGATAACCTGCGCGCGGCGCGGAACCTCGATTCCGGCAGCTTTCTCAATCGCCAGGCAAAGTCCGTGGTGGTAATTGTGGGCCGAGAAATAGTCGAGACGGTCCATAAAATGGAGGGTCTGCATATAGCCCAGATCCTCACAGAGTTTCTCGACTCCGCGATGGATATAGCCCATATAGACATCGATTTTCTGGATGGTCTCACCATCGACGGCGGTGCGGAAACGCAACACACCGTGAGTGGCGGGATGCTGCGGGCCGATGTTCACCACGAAGTCATCCTCTTTGAAGACCCTCGGGCGCTCATGCTTGATCGAGCCGTCGGGCTGCTCCACCCAAGAGTCGGTGTGGTCGGTCTGGCGTTCGTTCTCAATCGAGACGGGGTTGATTTCAGGATTGGCGTCGTAATCCTTGCGGAGGGGGTAACCCACCCAGTCAATGTTGAGGAAAAGGCGACGCATATCGGGATTGTTTATAAAGATAATCCCGTAGAAGTCATAGACTTCGCGCTCATATATGCCGGCGATGCGGTAAAGGTCGGCAATGGAATGAATCATCGGATTGTCGCGGTCGGTGGTCTGCACCTTTACCGAGACAAACTCCTTTGAGAGCGACGAAGTCAGATAATATACACATCCCAGGGAGGACACCCAGTCCATACCGACGATGGTCACGAGATAGTCGAAACCGCAGTCGTCACGGAGCGACTTCACAAGGTCGTGAAGCTTTGCGTCGGGGATGTTCACCAGCAAAATCTCGCCCTCCTCGAAGGTAGCTTCGGGGAAGAGACGCGAGACTTTTTCCTGCAAGTTAGCCATGTATGTCGTATGATGGTTTATCAGTCAATGTTGGCCGCGGCGACATCCTCGATGGGGTGGGCGGCGAGAAATTCCTTCTGGCTCTCCTGGCGGTTCTTGCCTCCGAAGAAGCGTTCCACCTTGATTTTGCGCGAGAGCTGCATGATCGAGTAAATCATTGCCTCCGGGCGCGGGGGGCATCCGGGACAGAACACGTCGACAGGCACGATGTCCTCGATGCCCTTGGCGACATGGTAGCTTTTGCGGAACGGACCGCCAGAGATGGCACACGAGCCGCAGGCTATGACGTATTTGGGCTCAGCGAGCTGGTCATAGAGGCGGCGGAACACAGGCACCATGCGGTGTACGATGGTACCGGCCACCATCATGAAGTCGGCCTGGCGGGGCGAGGCACGGGCAACTTCCCAGCCGAATCGCGCCATGTCAAAACGGGCGGCTCCAAGCGACACGAATTCGATGCCGCAGCAACTGGTGGCGAAGGTGAGCGGCCAGAGCGAGTTTGAACGCCCCCAGTTGATAAGTTTGTCGAGCGAACCGACAAGCACGTTGGTTCCCGACTCCTGAAGCTCGGTGACGAGCTTCTCGATGTATTCGTTGTCCTTCCAGGCCTCGTAAGGTATACCCTGGGCGGTCACATGTCTCATTTCCATTCAAGCGCTCCTTTCCGCCAGGCGTAAACGAGGCCCAGCACTAAGATTGCGAAAAAAACAGCGACGCAGAGAACGCCTTCACCTCCGAGGGCGCGCATTTTCACGGCCCAGGGGAACAGGAAGACTGTTTCCACGTCGAACATCAGGAAGAGGATGGCGAACAGGTAGTAGCCCACATGGAAGCGGGCCATTGATTCACCGCGGGTAGGGATACCACACTCGTATGCCTCACCTTTCTGCGGATTGAAAGAGCGGGGAGAAATAAGGCCGGCGAGCCACATGGCCAGCCATACCAGCCCTGCTCCGGTGAGCAGCGCCACAATGGCGAACACTACGGCGTCGATGCCAAAAATTCCTAAAGATATCATGAACTATATTGTTGTGATTCCTGGTCTGTGGTGGCCGCCATCAACTGGCTGCGGGCCGCGATGGACAACCTTTAGGGTTAGTAGGGGTGATCCGAGATGCCTAAATCAGAGACAAGGGGAAAGCGATTAGCCTGTCAACAAGACACAACCTTATCATCTGGTTATCAACAATCTGTAATCAGAAGAGCAAAGCCGCGCCCCCTCCGGGGCGGTTTTACGGCTACAAAGATAGGCATTTTTCAGTAATCAATTGTTAAAAACACCGGGGAAATTATCCATATGGCCAATTTTTCTAAAAAAAACGGATGCCCCACCCCTCCGCACCGGACTGCCGGTCATAGGAATGCCGGGTGACAACCCACTGCGCCGCGCCTCACAAAATGGAGCATCTGATGTCCTCCAATCTCTTCTGTCCTCTCCAATACGCCGTCGCCGAAAGGCAAAACCGGAGCCGGACATACGCCGCGGTCGCCCAGAGCCTCCTGAGCGATTTCAACACGCAGACAGTCCCACTGTTCTGCCCGCAACAGATGCGAGAGGTAGCGGGGGCCTGCCTCTACAAGCACGGAGGAGACCCCAAAATCCCGGAAAAGGGTGTCAAAGGGATTATCATCAGACAGCACAGTGGCCGCGGAAAGAAGCGCCGCGACAGGGTTAGTCTTTCCATGGCGGTCAATGATGAACGGTCGTGGCTCCCGTCCAGGCCAGCCCCTGAGGGTGAGCCGAGGATTGTCGGCATTGACAGTGGCGGCGGTGGTCAGAATCGCCTCGTTCTCGGCGCGCAGCTTCATTGTGGTCAGCCTTGTCAGCGGGTTGGAGAACGCATAGGCCGGGGCTCCCTCCCCGCGTCTGGCATCCATGAAACCGTCGGCCGACTGCGCCCATTTCAGCGTTATGTAGGGGCGATGCAGGGTCTGGGCGGTGAAGAAAACCCGGTTGAGGGCTATAGACTCGTCGGCGAGAACTCCGGTCACCACTTCCGCCCCCGATTCCCTTATCATCGCTATTCCCCGCCCATTCACCTTTGGATTGGGATCGCCGGCCCCGACCACCACCCTTGGTATGCCGGTCTCCACGATAAGCCTGGAGCAGGGCGGGGTCTTGCCATAATGGGAGCATGGCTCCAAGGTCACATACATCGTGGAGTCGGCCAGCAGATGGCGGTCGGACTCTCTCACTGAAGCCACCGCGTTGACCTCGGCATGGCCCTCGCCACACCGGCGATGCCACCCCTCCCCTATCACCTTGCCTCCGGCTGCCACAATCACCGCCCCAACCATAGGATTGGGAGCTGTGAATCCTCGGCCATTGGCCGCGAGCCGCAACGCGCGGCGCATATAAGCTTCGTTGATTTCCATATGTCAGACTGTCACAATCCTGGCGCGTTAAGGGTCACCGCCTCCCCCTCGTTGCCATAACGGTCATACGGGGCGACAGCATACCAGTATCCTTTCAGCACCTGCATTGGCAATTCGAAATTGTTTCCGTAGGTCACGCCCACGATGTATCTACCGTCGAAATTGGGGCCATCCTGGGCAAGCGCGTCGATAGGCCCCACATCCATCGGTATGGCGTAACAGACATAGCGTCCGCTCCCCCTGTCAAACCAGCTCAACGAGCGGTCGTTGCGTTTGAGATTCTTAACCTTCTCGGCCTGGGGGGCCTTCTTCCAGGTCATGGGGGGCATCAACGCCCGGGAGGAGTACTCGTTCATCGAAAGCTCGCGGTCAAGTCCGCGGGCCTTTTTGCCGGTCAGGTGGGCGGCGGAATAAAACACCTGCCCCGAGGGTATCCCCTCCTTGCGGGAGGCGAGCCGGGTCACCGCCACCTCCTTGCGCTGCTCTTTCCACGCGGCTTCCCCTGCGGGAAGGCTCGGCACATTCTGGCTCACGAACAGATGACGTCCGAAATGGCGGGCCACTCCGGCCCACCACTCCACAAGCGGCTGGAACGGGTTGGTGGCATGATCCATCGGCCAGTACACCTGCGGAGAGACATAATCCACAGTGCCGTCGGCGAGCCATCTCAACGGATCGCAATAAATATCGTCATACATCCAGTCATTACCCACCGACGGGGGCTCAAGGCCATGTTCGGCCGCTGCCCTGCCGTTGCCTCCGGCAACCCCGGCGGGAGCCACCCCGAACCTTACCCAAGGCTTCTCCTCCTGTATCATTGAGTAGACCTCGGAGATGGCCGTGGCCACATTGGCCCTGCGGCGGTCACCCTCCTCCCTGGGATCGACCCCGTCGGCCACAGGGAATTTCTCGGGATAAAAGTAGTCGTCAAACACAAGCCCGTCGACATCATAGTTCTTCACTATCTCCCGACAGACCTCCACGATATGTCTACGTGCGTCAGGATTCCCGGGGTCGAGAATCGACACACCCTTGACGGTGGTCTTCCTCGGGGCCGCGCGACGCTTCCCTTTCCTGGACTTGGCCCGCGATTTCGGGGAAGGCGCTGAGACCGTCTTGAGCTGGGTCAGCACCCACTCATTCTCGATGGCCCGGCGGTCGGCCGTAGTGGAGGGGAGGGTCGCCGAGGAGGAGAACCTGAAAGGATTGACCCACGCGTGCAGCTCCAGGCCTCGCGCGTGACACTCCCTGACGGCAAACTCCAGAGGGTCCCATCCCTTTGCAGGGGCGGTCCCGCGGCCTCCCGTCAGGTAGGCGCTCCACGGTTCGAGCGACGACTTGTACAGCGCGTCGGCCATAGGCCTCACCTGAAGCAACACCGAGTTGAAACCCGACGAAGCCGCCATGTCGAGCAACGCCGACAGCTCCTTCTTCTGCGCCTCGGCAGCGGCCGGAGTCGCCCCCGAAGTCGACGGCCAGTCAATGCCATACACGGTGGCGACCCACAGGCCTCGCATCTCACATTTCGGGGCAGCATGCCCCACTGGGGCCAACACCCACGACACCACCGACAGCAACGTCAGGAAAAATATCCTTTTCATCTCGCTGGTCTGATTTCAATGGTGCAGCCTGCTGAATGCGCGGCCACCACCGGGTTATACTGGCTCTGTGTACGGGCCACACCGCTGGAGAAGCGTCCGGCCTGCGAGGCAAATAGCTCATAAGCCAGGCGGTAGGTGCCTCTCGGCAGGAAATCTATGAAAATATTGGTCTGCGAGTCGCGGTTCTCTCGATAGAAGCACAGCCCCTCGGAGAAAATCGGCGACGGAAGCTGCTCGACAGGCTCAAGCCCGGCGGCACGCAGATCCTCAATAACGACATATGACAGGTCATCCTCGACAAACAGGGTAAGCTCGACCCTGACGCGGTCTCCGACCTTGAATTCCTCTCCAGGCACCCACTGTTCTCCGTCAGCCACCATCATCGACTTCTCCACCGAAATCTCCTGACATCCTACCGACTTTATGGAGTCCATAGGCAGACGGCGCATCATCACCACACCGCCAACCGAGGGATAGTCGGCCTGACGGTCAACCGTCAATGTGGCCGGAGCCGAGAGCATAGATGTGATCTGCTCGGTGAACGCCCCGGTGGCATACTCCTCAGCCTGGGGCTGCAGCAGTTCGTCACCGATGTGTATGGCCGTTCCTCGGGTGTTGACCTTCAGCGGCTTGCCACTGGTGAGTATGGAGGCTATGGTCTGGGTGGTCATTATGGCATTGCCCCAGTCATTGTTGGTCTTGTTGAGTATGAGCCACTGGCGTATCTTCTCAACGTCATCGCATCCCGGCTCGACGGCATTGAACGCGTCCAGCAATATTGAGGTGATTCCCACCCTGTCATAGCTCCAAAGGGAGACATAACGGTCGAGCTGCTGCCACCACATGCCCCTCTCCGGGGTCGATGTGGCATACTCGCGCAACGACCTGAGAATCTGCCGGGCCGTGGCGTTGTAGCCATGGTTGTTGAGAATCAGGGCATACACTCCCTTCATGGGCACTGTCGCGCCTTTCCATCCGGCGACGGCCTTCTGCACCTCTGACTCAATCACACGCGAGGCGGCCGTCGAGGGTTTCACCTGCGGGAACTTGTCGCGGATGGCCACATAAAGCCAGTAATCAGCCTTGGGATATTTCTTGAATTCCTTGACTGTTTCACGGTCGAACCATGCCAGAGACTCCTTTATCATCTTGTCAAGACGCGCGTCAGACGGGAGCCACCCCATGCGGTTAAGGTCTCCCAGCTCGTCGAGAATCACCTCCGTGGCCCACATCGAGGCGACCGGATAACGGTCTGACCAGCTCCAGGCTCCGTCAACACGCATCTGCGACAGGCGGTCGACCGCCTCGGATATCACCTTGCGGGTCTGACGCTTGTCAAACAGCAACGCGAGACGCTGCATCCTCTCGGTGTCGTCGAGGGCCTCGGAGACCCAAGGGGTGGCATCGAGGAGCATGCTTTTCAGCTCCTGGTTCTTCTCCAGGTTGGAAATGAGAGCGGAGTCGCCGGTCTCGGCCCACTTGCGCAGCACCCTGGCCACCTCGGGATTGTCGCGGAGGATACCCTCGGCCACCGCCGCCGAGAAAAGGGCCGCCGATGCCTCGACGGATGAGTTAATGCCATTCTCCCTGAGGCCGGGCAATGCCGAGACAACCTGCCAGGCGGGATTCTCCGTGAAATTCAGGTAGGCGCGATCGTCGCCCGACATAGCCGGAAGCTGCAACGAGAATGATGCCTGGCCGGGAGCGAGGTAGAACATCTCCGACTCCACAACATCCTGTTGTGAGGGGAGCACCGGCAGCAAGACCTGTTCACCGTCAGTGTAGTCGCCCGACGTGGCCTTAACGCGGTAGACAAGCCCGGCATCCCCGGCAGGGGCCACCACATCCACCGTCGCCACATCCGAACCCTTTGCCGGGAGGGTCATCAGCTTCTCCTGGCGGGCAATCACCTTGCCGGTGGCCGAGGCCATCACCTCAGACACGACTCTGATGTCGCGCAGCGAATCGGTGTTGTTCATCACCGACGTGGCCAGCACCACCGAGTCGGCGGTGCGGAGGAAACGCGGTGCGTTCTGCGACACCATCACCGGCTTGGAGGATATGATTTCAGCCGAAGTCGTGGCGGAGAGCAATTCCTTGTTGTATGCCATGGCCCTCAGAATCCAGGTGGTGTTGGCGTCAGGCACGGTATAGCTGATTTCCAATGAACCGTCGGCGGCAGTGGCCAGCATCGGACGGAAGAAAGCGAGGGGGATTTCAGACGGGCGGTAAGTTTCCTGAGCCTCATCAGCCGTCTCTACCTCAACCTCCTCTGCATGCTCCTTGGCCGACACGGTCACAACCTCGTCGAGGCTGGCTCCTGCGTCGGAGGCAACTCCGTAGGCCATCATCGGGGCACCCGTTACGGCCACGGCCATATCCTCCGCCATCTCTTCCCCTTCGGCAGACTCCATTTTGGCGGCAGCCTTGTACATGACCGCGTTGGTGCCGCGCACACGCAGGTTGCGGAAACCGCCCCCGGTGAAGCTCATACCGTAAAGCTGGAACGACGGCGCTTCAATCGTGAAGCCATCCAGATACTTGAACCTCTTTGTGACCGTACTCGGCAATGTCGTGAAGTTCCAGCCGTTTGACAGCACATCCCAGCCACCTGTGGAGAACGGATCAAGCATCATCGGATTGGCCGCCAAGGCATCGATGGCCTTGTTTGACATATCGAGGAAAACCGCGCTCTCGGCCGTGGCCTTGTCAGAGGGCTTCACCCTGAAGGTGATTTTCTCCTCCTGGCCTGGCATCACCCGGTCGCGGAATGTCTCAATCTCAATGCTTATCGACCGGCGCGAGGCCTCCGCCTCAATCTCGGTCTCGTAACTGAATGACTCAAAGTTTCTGACACATTCGAGAAGCACACGGGCCGACTCTATGCCGGCGGGGAGTTTCCCTTCAATCTCCTGCATGCCCTTCTTCAGTTTGAGCCAGCGTTTGTCTATCACTTTGCCCGGATATGTCGAGACTATCATCCTGACATTGGCATCACCGCAGTCTGACCCGACAATCAGCTTGAATCGGCCATCTGCGTCGGCAGTGATGTCGCCCGACGGCATCCAGAGGGTCTTGGCCACAGGGCAAACTTCATCCTGCGGACGGTAAAGCACCGTCTGGCAAGGCGCAGACTGGTCGGCCATCGCGGAATCAACGGGGGCGAACACCAGTGAATACCTGCCCGATGGCAGTTGCTTCAACACAGGTGTCACATCACCATCGGCCACCAGCCCCTCAGCTACTATGGCCGTGTCGAGGGTCACGGTGTATTTCATTTCCAGAGGCTTGCGGTCTCCATTCGCGTCACGGGCCTCAACCGTGGCCTTGAACGGCTTGGCGAGGTTTATCTGGGCGGGAACCGAGGCTACTATGCCGAGCGGTTTCCCCATATTGAACCTGGCGGTCATCTGGCGGGTCTCCCCGTCGGCCGATGTCACCTCTATGTCACACACGAATATTCCGCCGGGGGCAGGGCTGGCCGAAATGACAGAGGAGGGAATCACCACCGCGAATCTGCCGTCGGCACCGGTAACTGTCTCGGTGGTGTAGAATACCGGAGACTCGGTCTTCCACCACCAGAACCCCTGCTGCACATTCAGCGAAGCCTTGACCTGGGCATCCCCTATCGGGAATCCGGAATAGGCGATTGCCTCCCCGGACACCGACGCGCTGTCGGCCGCCGACACCGGACGGTTGACCTCCAGTGTCCTGACCTCGAATGTGGGCAACTTGTAGTCGCTCACCATAAATGAATGTGAGCCGCAGGCATCTATCACCTTGGTGGCTCCCGGGGCACTGCCGGCCCTGAGCCTGAAGCTGCCTGTGAGCCCGGCAGAGGGGAGCGTGAACTTGCCCTCGGCACGACCCCAGGCGTCGGTCATAAGAAACAGGGTGTCGACCGGCTGATAGTTGACATCAAGCAGCTCCACCCCGACACGCCGCCCGGCGGCAATCACACGGTTCCCGGGCCGGTTGTCATACGCAACCAGGGCGAAATCCACCTCATCGCCAGGGCGGTACAGCCCCAGGGAGGTGAACAGTTCTATGGCAAGCTCCTTCGAGTCATCCACACCGTAAGGGGTCGAGACCGATATTCCGGGAGCATACTTGTCAGCGCCCTTGACCACCGACAGCTGCCCGTATTCCTTAACATCAAGCGATTTCTCTCCAGAAGCGTTTGTCCGCCCGTCAAGACGCGCGGCGGCGTTGCGGCGCGACCAAGGGCGGAAATATATCTCCGCTCCCGCCACAGGAGCGCCGGTCGAGGCATCGGCCACCCAGGCCGACGATGACTCTCCCACCACCAGCGAAGACAGCGACATGTCGCTGCAGCGGATGACACGCAAGCTTCCGTTGTCATATTTCCCGTCAACTGAAATCCTCACGGCATAAAGCCCGTAACCGGGAAACGTCAGTTCGACCGGGGCCGAGGCCGAGAATGGCAGTTCTCCGTCAAAGCTGACGGTCTTGGCATCTATCGCCTTCCCGAGACTCGCGGCCCTGACCCAGTAGTCTTCCGAGGATATTCCGCTGACCGATGTCACATCAAACACCTCCAGCTTCACGGTCTTACCATTGACAGTCGACACGGTAAGTCTAACAGGTTTGCCGGGAGACACCTGTGTCGGCATCTCAAAGCGGGCAGAAGGCTGGCAGAGGCGGTCAAGGCTGTTGCTGACATCATTTGCCGGCAATCCCGACGGGAACCGGTCAAGATAGCCTCTGAGCAGAGCGCAAAACTCCCTGGCTTCCTCCCCGGGGTAGAACTCCTCGGCAGCCTTGTCAAGGAAGAGCCCTGACAACTCATTATCTTTGTTTTCCTCATACAGCCTGATCATCTCGGCCGTGAAAGCCGAGGGCATATTGTCGGCAACCGCGGCGGCAGAACGCGGGGCAGCCATCCGGGAGGTGAACATATGACGCTCCACAAACTCCCTGACCGCGATTTCCGCGACAAACCGTGGCGCGGGACTGTCTTTGTGGAAATCAATCACCGAACCGTATATGCCGAGTATCATCCCGAGCGGGCGGCATGTTGGCCCAGGTCGCAACGTGGGGTCGCAAGGGGTCTCCAAAAGCCTTTCGTTCAACACATTGAGATTCTGCGCGTCGGCGAAAACCTTAAGATTGCCGATACCGGACTCGGCTATGAAATCAAACAATGTGGGATAAAAACGGAGGTCTTGCTCCTCAATCTCCACTATCCCGGCGTAATCCCGCAACGGCAGAAGACGCAAGGCATCGGCATCGGCCAGCGACGCCTGGACGAGCCCCATCACCTTGTCGAGAAACTGGCGCGAGCTCCACTGGCGATAGTCGTCGCCGACTCCGGCGACACTCTCGCGGCGGTCATAAGTCCAGCGGTCTGAAGTGTAGACCTGGGTGTAGATTTTAGCTGACAGGGCGTTGAGCAATGCCTTGGCAGCAGGGTCGGTCTCGGCAGCCGTCAGGTCTGCCACCTGTCTCAGCACAGCGGGCAGCGAGTCGGTGTTGACCTGCGCCTTTGCCAGCCCGAGACGTATCATCGCGTTTACCGCCCCCTTGCCGTCGCCATCCTTGACAGCCGCGCGCAAATCAGAGGCGGCGGTTTTCTCCACCTTTTCCGGGAAAGCGAAATCCGGGTCGGCTCCAAAGCCGTGGAATGGGTTGACAAACATCAGTGACAGTATGAAAACGATTTTTGAAAGGCCGTGCAGGCTCGACTTTTTTAATGATGTCATACCTGTTGGGAGGATTAGGAATTGGTTGAATATGTTGAAACGCCGCAGCGCACCGGTGTTTGCCCTTCTGTATGCTGGTCTTACCATGGGCAAACGCAGCACGCTGCGTCAGATAAACACCAGGCCATGGCCTGAATGTTCACACGATGTCCGTTTATGTTTTCTACGGAGTATGAATCGCCAGCGCAGGCTTACTTTTCGGTAGCCTTCACCTTGGTGCGGAGCCTATGGTGCTGCTTCATCATCTCCCTGTTGAACTGGCGTTCAACGGCTTTCAGACGGAAAAGCTGCTTGTGCGAGAGTATCTCCTTGAATTTGTCCATATACTCACGCTCGAGCTGGGCCGAGCGCACCGCCGCGTCATAAACCGCCTCGGTCGCCTTTTCATATTCAAGGTCGGAAGGATTCTGCATCTCGGCCACACGCTTCTCCATGGCGCGGGCCTCGTCGTTTATCTTCGCCTCGTTGTCTTCCATCTCATCGTAGAGGGGGTAGAACTTGGTCTGCTGTTCACGCGTGAGCTCGAGTTCCTTGGTGAGATAGATACGCTTGTACTGGCGCATCTCTGTCATCCACTGCTCACGTTCTTCCGGAGTCTGAGGGGCACCGTTCACGGTCAGTGAGGCTGAAAGGGACACCCAAATCAACGCTGCCAGCGCAAATATCCTGATATTCATAAGCCGGTCATTTTTAGTTATACGACAGTCTTTAGTCATCCTCGGTCAATACAATGTCTCTTCCAGCGAGTCGGCCGGGACGATGTCGTCGACAGATATGCTGTCGAGATACATGTCTTCCAGCACCTCGCGCCCCGAGACATCGTCGCGCAGGTATTCATATATGAATGTGTCGTCAGACAAGGCGCTTGACAGAATCTCGTTGTTGTCGATGGAGAGGTCGACATTGCCGGTGCCGAGCATGGAGAACATCTTGACCATGCACCATACGCCGGCGAACATCGCCGCCATGTAAACGAATGGCCGCACCCTGTCCCAGAACGAACGGGGAGCCTCGATTTCACGCGGAGTCTCGGCCTGCTCGTTGACGGGGAGCAGGGCCTCCATCCTCGCCTGAAAGTCGGCGAAGTAGCCATCAGGGACGGTCATCCCATCCTTCCGGCCTATGATGTCAAGTATATTTTCCTTGTCAGTTCTCATCGCGGTTGTTTTTGAAGCTGTCGCTTTTCTGATTTTTTGACTGGATCGGAAATGAAAGGTTTAAATCTATGACTAATCTTTTTTCAGAGCCGTTTCACCATTGGCGCCCCCACAGGCCGTGGGGCGTCAGTCATGGTCAGTGAAATATTGCTCGATTTTCTTCACGGCGAGATGATACGAGGCCTTCAGCGCGCCGACCGATGTGCCGAGAATCTCAGACATCTGCTCATACTTCATCTCGTCGTAATATTTCATGTTGAACACGAGTCTTTGCTTCTCAGGCAGGGCCGCCACCGCCTTCCTCAGCTTCAGGGCAAGCGCGTCGCCATCGACATATTCATCGCTCTCTATGAGGTTGACAAGATGGCTTTCCTCATCGTCAAGGCTAAGGCTCAGGCGCTTGCGCTCCTTTGACAGAAACGTTATGGACTCGTTTAGGGCTATCTTGTAAAGCCATGTCGACAGTTTCGCGTCGCCACGGAAACCCTCGACCGACTGCCACGCCTTCAGGAATGTGTTCTGAAGGATGTCGTTAGCGTCGTCGTGGCTCTCCACCATACGGCGTATCTGCCAGTACAGCGGCTCGGAATACTGCCGTATGACATCATTGAACGCATCGCGGCAAGTCTCAGGTTGCCGTAGTCGTTCAATCAGTCGGGAGTCTTCGCGGGGTGGTTCTTTTGCCATCAATGGGGGTTTTGAGCCTCAAATTTAACAATTAAATTCCGGTCTGGCAAAATCGGCTGGCTTTTTTACAATTTATTTACGATTTCAGCCCCTGCTGAGACACATCCATATAACGCACCCCCCTTTTTCATATGTCATAAAAAAATTGTAACTTTGCAGCCTGAAACAACGCGCCCCGGGGCCGGGGCCCGCTTCAAAGACCGAAATGCGAGAGATACTGCCTGCCATATTGCCGCTGGTTTCAGCCCTGCTTCCCGCGAGCGCCATCGCCGGGGAAAACGCTGCCGCCACAGACTCGGTGGGCACCCGGCGCGGTGTCGTGCTCGGCGAGGTATCAGTGACGGCCATAAAGGGGGGAGACCACCCCAACGCCGACGAGGCGGTCACATACATCGGCAGCCAGGCGGTCGAGACATACGACCTTGTCAACCTGCGCGACGCCTCGGCGCTGGCCCCAAACTTCTACATCCCGGCCTACGGCTCGCGGATGACATCCTCGATATATGTCAGAGGAATGGGAACCCGCATCGACCAGCCAGTCGTAGGCCTCAACATCGACAACATTCCTATTATAAATAAGGACAACTTTGACTTCGACCTGGCCGACATCGACCGGGTGGAACTGCTGCGCGGCCCCCAGAACATACTCTACGGCCGCAACACTATGGGCGGACTTGTCAACATCTACACACTCTCTCCGCTCAGCTTTGAGGGGGTGAGGGCAAAGCTGTCATACGGTTCCCGCAACACCTGGCGCGCGTCGGCCGGGGTCTACGGCAAACTGTCGGGCAAACTCGGCATGTCGCTCACCGCCGAGGCCTCCGGCACCGACGGTTTCTTCCGCAACACCCACAACGGCAGCAAGACCGGCCGCGAACGCCTCGGGGCACTGCGGTGGAAGACATCCTTCAGGCCAACAGGAAAGGTGGTGGTGGAGAACACCGCCATGCTCACCCGTGGCCGCCAGCATGGCTACCCCTACCTCAATGTCGCGACCGACCGAATCGCATACAACGACACATGCCATTACAGTCGCCTGTCATTCGTCGACGGCCTCACGGTGAAACATTCTTTCAGGGGAATCACATTCTCCTCGATAATGAGCGTGCAGTATCTCGACGACGACATGGTCCTCGACCAGGATTTCACCGAAGCCGACTACTTCACCCTGCGCCAGAAACGCAAAGAGTGGGCTTTCACGGGCGACTTCGTTGCCCGCGGCCCGCAAACCGGTAAATACTCCTGGCTGACAGGAATGTTCGGTTTCTGGCGCCGCTCCAGGATGGAGGCTCCCGTGACCTTCATGCAGACCGGAATAGACCGGCTGATTGTCGCCAACCGCAACAACGCCAACCCCTACTACCCCATCGGCTGGGATGAGCCGTCGTTCACCCTCGGGAGCGAGTTCACGATGCCGTCTGGCGGCCTGTCGCTCTACCACGAAAGCTCATTGAGGCTCGGGGCATTCACCCTCACGGCAGGACTCAGGTTTGACTGGGAACGTACCGGCCTCGACTTCCGGAGCTTCTGCAACACAGCCTACACCATATACGACAACACCGACCCCGGCATTTCCCCGCTGCCGGTCTACAGCCGCTGCCCGGTTGACATCGACGAGACAGGCAGCCTGTCGCACGACTTCACCCAGCTGCTGCCAAAACTGTCAGTCTCATACCGCCTCCCGGCAGAGTCGGGCAACTTATACGCCTCTGTCACCAAGGGATACAAGGCCGGAGGATACAACACCCAGATGTTCTCCGACTTCCTGCAGCAGAGGCTGATGTCTGAGATGGGGCTGATGCAGCAATATGATGTGGACCAGACGGTGTCATACCGTCCGGAGACCGACTGGAACTTCGAGGTCGGCGCTCACCTGGCATTCCTGGAGCAGTCGCTCACGATGGATTTCTCTGCGTTCTGGATCAACATCGACAACCAGCAGGTCACGATGTTTCCCGAAGGGAGCATCACCGGACGCATAATGGCCAACGCCGGACGCGCCCGCTCAAGGGGTGTGGAGCTGTCACTGTCATACCACTCCCCGGCCGGATGGTTCACACGCGGGGCATACGGGTTCACCGACGCCCGATTCATCGAGTTCAACAATGGCCGGGCCGACTACTCGGGCAAACGCGTCCCCTACGCCCCCTCCAACACCCTCTTCCTGTCGGCAGGATACACCAGAGGCATAAGCGGCTCCCGGTTGGTCGACGGCATATCGGCCGAGGTCAACACCCGAGGCACCGGAAGCATCTGGTGGGACGAGGCCAACACCGTCAGACAGCCATATTACATGCTACTCAACGCCTCGGTGGCAGCCACCCGGAAGGGATTCCGGCTCGAACTGTGGGCAGACAATATCACCGCCACGCAATATGCGACCTTTTATTTCGTTTCAATAGGGAATGCATTCCTGCAGCGCGGCAACGGCTTCTCAGCCGGAGCCACATTGAGCTGGCAACTTGACTTTTGACAACGTATAACAAATCAACAGACATAGATATGAAATTTCTCAAATTCCTCCCTCTCCTGATGCTGTCAGCCTTCATCCTCTCATCTTGCGGGGATGACGGCCCCACCGAGAACACCCAGGCGCTGACCATCCAGTCATCGCTCAACTATGTGTCGGTAATCGACCGCTCGGACAACAGCCAGACCGTGCTGATTGGAGCCGACTACGGCGTGATGGTCAACCTCGACCGCTCCACCCTGCAGCTCCATGTCAACAACTTCCAGTACAGTTCTGACGAACGCGCCATATCATTCACCCTCCCAGAACTGAGGATGGACTACACACAGACCGGCTGGAAAGTCAACGCCCCCTCCCCCATCCAGGTGGAGGCCGGCAGCACCACCGTGACAATCTCAGACGTCAAAGTGGATTTCGTCCTCCGCGCCGACGGCTCGCAGAACCTCGTCACCATCAGCTTCGTGATGGACAACCGCTATGAGGTGACCACCTTCTTCACCCACAACCAGTTCATCGGCGAGACCAAGTCGACCGACATCTCCGACCCCGCCAATGCCCCGTTCACGACCAACCAGTCGCGTTATCTGATTGTCTTCGACGGCAAGACTAAGAAAGCCGAAGTGCAGATCGCATATCCCCGTTTCATGGAGGGCATGCCCGCCAACCTCGGAATAATGAGGTTTGCCGACATACCGATGACCTACACCGAGGATGGCTTCACATTCAGCACCAGCAGCCTCATCCCTGAAATCGCTAGCACCCCCTACCCGGCTTTCGCCATAACCAACCTCCAGGGCACCGTGGTGGCAGGCAAGAGCCTAAGCCTCACCTTCGAGTGTGAGAAATACGACCGCAAGGTGACCGTGACCGGCACCGCCTATTGACCGGCGCCCAAACGCGGCCATTGCATCCATCTCAACCACCGTCGCGGCTTCCTCTGAAATGAGGGGGCCGTGACGTGGCGGTTTTGAAGACAACATCTCTTTTTCCAAAAACTCCTCCAGAACATCTCCCCGAAATGAACAACGATCTCATCAGACGGAAAATTTGCATAGTGACATCGACACGAGCCGACTGGGGCCTACTCAGCAGTGTCGCCCGTGAGCTGCGGGCCTACGAGACTGTGGAACTGCAGATCATCGCCACCAACATGCACCTCGATGCCCGATACGGCATGACCGTCGATGAAATCATCGAAGACGGATTCAAGGTTGACGAGCGAGTGGAGATGAACGCCGGAAACGACTCAGCTGTCGAGACAGCCGCCGCCACCGGGAAATGCCTCATCGGGGTGGCCCGTGCCCTCGGGCGCCTCAATCCCGACATCCTTGTCATCCTCGGCGACCGGTATGAGATGCTCGCCGTGGCCACAGCTGCCACAATCATGCGGGTGCCTATAGCGCATATCGCCGGAGGTGAAATCTCCGAGGGAGCGTTTGACGACAACATCCGGCATGCGCTGACCAAGCTGTCAGCCCTGCATTTCACGGCAACCGACGCATACCGCAACCGAGTGATTTCCATGGGCGAGAACCCGAAATATGTGTTAAACACCGGAGCCCTCGGGGTCTACAACATCATACATGAGCCGGTGATACCCAAGCCAGAGCTTGAGAAATTCATCGGTATCGACATAAACTCGTCGACCCTGTTGGTGACATTCCATCCCGCGACCATGGATCCGGTGCCGGTCAAGGAACGCTGCGAGGCACTGCTGCAAGCGCTCGACGGATTCATCAGCTCACACATCATCTTCACATACCCCAACAATGACCCCGACGGGGAGGTGATAATCAAGATGATAAACGAATATGCCGCCCGGTATCCGGGCCGCGTGGCCGTTGTGCCCTCACTCGGCCGCCGCCGTTACCTTTCGGCACTGCATTTTGTCAGCGCCGTGGTCGGCAACTCCTCAAGCGGCATCGTGGAGGTGCCGACGATGAGGATTCCGACCGTCGACATCGGCATACGCCAGCAAGGACGCATCGCCGCCTCATCCGTCATCCACTGCGAGGGGGAGCATGACCAAATACACCAGGCCATATCTTTCGCCCTCTCCCCGGCCGGCAAACGCCTCGCCCTGGAGACCGACAACCCTTACGCGAAGCGCGACACTGTAACGCGCATTGTCGACACCCTCGTCCACATTCGTCTTGACGAGCTTTACTCCAAGCGGTTCATCGACCCGTATCCAATACTGAATGTGCCGACATTCGCTGATTCCGACGAACTATGACAACATCACCCACAGCCGCATCACGCCAGCCCCTGTTCATCATCCCTGCCCGAGGAGGCAGCAAGGGGATTCCGATGAAAAACATAGCCGACCTCTGCGGACGTCCGCTGATCGCATACACCATCGACGCCGCCCTCCAGTGTCTTGACCTGCTGGGGGCCGACGGCTCCGCGGAGCGTCCCGACAACCGACGCGTCATCGTCTCGACCGACTCACCCGAGATTGCGGCGAAAGTCGGCGAGGAGGGAATCGAAGTGCCGTTTCTGCGCCCCGCCGAGCTGTCGACCGACACCGCAGGGTCGCGTGAGGTGATTCTCCACGCCATGGATTTCGCCGACAGAATGGGGCTGGAATATGACTGTGTGGTGCTGCTTCAGCCCACCTCCCCATTCCGCGACGGCAACCATGTGGCAGAGGCCATCGCCCTATTCGACCCCGCGAAGACAGACATGGTGGTGTCGGTATGCAAGGCTTCGGCCAACCCCTACTACAACTGCTTCGAGACCGACCCCGAGACAGGTTACCTCCACATATCCAAAGGAGACGGATTGCTCACCCGCAGGCAGGACGCACCCGACGCATGGGAATACAACGGGGCCGTGTATGTCATAAATCCCGACTCAATCCGCCGCATGCCCCTCGGGGCTTTCCCCCGCAGGATTCCATATGAGATGCAGCCCGAGGACTCGCTCGACATAGACAGCCCGATTGACCTCACTGTAGCCAGGGCCGTGATGACCTCACGCCTCGACTCCTCCGGGGCCTACGATGCCGCGACAGACTGAATTTCACCTACCCCCGCAGCAATGGACAAGCATATAATCGACATAAACGCCACCCTGATACAGGCCCTTGAACGCCTCAACTCCCTGACCGACGGCGTGATGACTCTCATCGTCACCGACAAGGAGGGATGTGCCGCCGGCACGATGACCGACGGCGACATACGCCGGGCCCTGTTGCGCGGCGTCTCCCTGCAAAGCCCGGTGACCGAAGCAGCCCACAAGGATTTCTCATCAGTTGGGCCCGACACACCTGTCAGCGAAATCAAGGAGGCGAGGCTCAAGGGGATTCGCCTGCTGCCGGTGGTAGACGGCAGGGGCAGACTGCTCCGCGCCCTCGACCTGACCCAAGTGGAGACGATACTCCCGCTGAGCGCCATACTGATGGCCGGAGGGAAAGGTGAACGGCTCAGGCCGCTCACCCTCTCGACACCCAAGCCTCTGCTCGAAATCGACGGCATGCCCATCATCGACTACAATGTGCGCAACCTCTCACGGGCCGGCATAACGGATGTGACCGTCACAACCCGCTACCTCGCCGAGCAGATAATAGACCATTTCTCCAAACCTGTCTTCGGCATCGACGTGAAATGCGTGGTCGAGAATCAGCCGCTCGGCACCATCGGAGCGGCGTCGCTCATCAGCCGCAGCGACGAGGGTGACACCCTGGTGATGAATTCCGACCTGCTGACAACTCTTTCGCTCGAAGAAATGTTTTTATTGCATAAGGCGGAGGAAGCCGACGTGACAATAGCCGCCATCCCCTACTCCGTCTCTGTGCCTTACGCGATTTTAGCCACACAGGGCCGTGAGGTGCTTTCGCTGGAGGAGAAGCCCACATATTCCTACTACGCCAACGCCGGGATATACATTTTCTCCAACAGGCTGCTCAACTCTATCGCCCCGGACACCCCCACCGATGCCCCCGAGCTGATAGAGAAAGCGATGGCCGGGGGAGGAAAGACAGTGTTCTTCCCCATCGACGGCACATGGATAGATATCGGCTCACCTGCCGACTTCCGCCATGCCGAGGAGCTTATGCGCCACCATCGCGCCATGGGGCGGCACTGACCTCCCTGCCGCCAATCCCTCCTCGTCGAAGCGTCGACGGCCATATCTCTCCCCCAACGTTCAACTTTTCAGACAGTTTATTTATGGCAGACTCGAATTTTATAGATTATGTGAAGATACTTTGCCGCAGCGGCAAGGGCGGAGCCGGCTCAAGCCATTTCTACCGGGCCAAGTATGTGCCCAAAGGTGGCCCTGACGGCGGTGACGGCGGACGCGGCGGCCATGTCATCCTCCGTGGCAACAAGAACATGTGGACCCTGCTGCCTCTGAAATACCGCCGCCATGTCTTTGCCGGCAACGGCCAGGCAGGTTCGGGCGGACGCAGCTTCGGCAAGGATGGGGAAGACCAGATAATAGAGGTGCCGTGCGGCACCGTGGTGTTCGACTCGGAGACAGGCCAGTTTCTTTGCGAAGTCACCGAGGACGGCCAGGAAATAAACCTCCTCCGGGGAGGTCGCGGCGGCCTGGGCAACTGGCACTTCAAGACTGCCACCAACCGCGCCCCGCGCTACGCCCAGCCGGGCGAACCGGCCGTGGAGCGCAGCGTCGTGATGGAGCTGAAACTGCTTGCCGATGTCGGCCTGGTAGGATTCCCCAACGCCGGGAAGTCAACCCTGCTGTCGGCCCTGTCTGCCGCCCGTCCAAAAATCGCCGACTATCCCTTCACCACCATGGAGCCGCAGCTCGGCATCGTCGACTACCGTGGCAACCGCTCCTTTGTGATGGCCGACATTCCCGGCATCATCGAGGGGGCGAGTGAGGGCAAAGGGCTAGGTCTGAGGTTCCTACGCCATATCGAGCGTAACGCCGTGCTGTTGTTCATGGTCCCCGCCGACACCGCCGACATCGCCAAGGAATATGAGGTGCTGCTTGAGGAGTTGCGCCGTTTCAACCCCCAGCTCATCGACAAGCAAAGGGTGCTGGCAGTCTCCAAGAGCGACATGCTCGACCAGGAGCTGAAAGATGAGATCGAGCCGACACTCCCGGCCGACATCCCACATGTGTTCATCTCGGCAGTCACCGGCGAAGGCCTCGTGGAGCTGAAAGACGCTCTGTGGAAAGCCATCACCGATGACGCCAACCGCATCGAGGAGACCCCGATCACTCACCGGCCGCTCGACGGACATCACCGCGTAAGGGAGGAGGATGAGTTTATCTTCTCGCCCGAACCGGTAGCCGACGACGAGGAGGCTCCCGACGCCGGAGGCCGCATGGTCGACGACTTCGAGTATGACGGAGACGACTTCGATGACGACGACCTTGACGACATCGACGACCTCGACAACGAGGGGGATTATCCCGAGCAGCTTGACCCCACGACCCTCGACACCTATTCAGACATTTATGACGACCTCTACGAGGCCGGACCCGACGGTCAGCCCCGCAAAAGGAAATAATCGGGAAAAATAACAGCAGTCCCACGATATTATAATCAGCCAACTTTTGGATGTTTGCCGAAAGTTGGCTAATTTTGTAGCTGTCAACAAGGCGGCTCGCAGGCCGTGGCACACCGTCTGACCAACGTCGTGCCTCCCTGCGGATCTCCGGCAGAAACCATAATACCCGTAGGCCCATGTCTGTCAACAAAGTGATTCTCGTAGGCAATGTCGGGAAAAATCCCGAGATACGCTACATCGACTCGCGCCCATGCGCCACATTCTCGCTGGCCACCACCGAGCGCGGCTACCGGGCACCGAGCGGCGCCGAGGTGCCGGAGCGCACGGAATGGCACAACATCGTCATGTGGGACCGCAACGCCGAAATCGCCGAGAGATATGTCACCAAAGGCACAAAGCTTTACATCGAAGGGAAGCTGCGCACCCGCGAATGGCAAGACTTCAACGCCATAAAACGCCGCACAACTGAGATTTACGTCGACACATTCGACATACTCTCGCGTCCTTCAACCACCACCTGACAATCATCCACATTTCCTATAATGAAAAAAGCAAACAACATCCCCCCGGCGGAGGAGGCCCAAATCCACGACATCGAGATGTCGCCCGAGGCCGATCCCATCGAGCTGCCGGAAAACGCGTTCCGCGAACTCGCCGCAGACGAGAAGTACAGGCCGCTGATGCATCCGGCCCGCAACTATCCTGAGGTGACCACCTACTCGGTGACCCTCGGTCTGGTTCTTTGTGTGATATTCAGCGCGGCCGCCGCCTATCTCGGGCTTAAGGTCGGGCAGGTGTTTGAGGCGGCCATCCCCATCGCCATCATCGCCGTGGGCCTCTCCGGCGCGCTCGGCAAGAAAAACGCCCTTGGCCAGAATGTCATCATCCAGTCAATCGGCGCCTGCTCAGGCGTGATTGTGGCCGGAGCCATCTTCACCCTCCCTGCCCTCTACATCCTGCAGGCAAAATATCCCGAAATCACCGTCAGCTTCTTCCAGATATTCCTCAGCTCGCTCCTCGGAGGCGTGCTTGGCATACTATTCTTCATCCCCTTCCGCAAATATTTCGTGAAGGACATGCACGGCAAGTATCCCTTCCCTGAAGCGACAGCCACCACCCAGGTGCTGGCCAGCGGCCAGAGCGCGAGCGCTGCCGGAGGCTCACAGGCCAAGACACTCGTGATAGCCTCGCTCATCGGCGGTATCTACGACTATGTGGTCGAGACATTCGGCTTCTGGGCCGGGACCCTCTCCACCACTGTCAGCGAGTGGGGGCAGGCCGTGGCCGCCAAGACCAAACTCGTGCTTAGCTGCAACACCGGAGCCGCCGTCCTCGGTCTGGGCTACATCATCGGTCTCAAATACGCGTTCATCATCACCGCAGGCTCCCTCTTCGCCTGGTGGGTGCTGGTGCCCCTGATGGGCACATACGGCAACGCCGAGATAGCGGCAATGGCCCCCGAAGCGATATTCGGCAACTACGTCAGGATGATCGGCATCGGCGGCATCGCCATGGCCGGAGTCATCGGCATCATCAAGTCATGGCCCATCATCAAGCAGGCCGTCGGCCTGGCCGGACGCGAGTTCAAGGGTGGCGCCCCCAGCCAGTCTAAACCTGTACGCTGGCAGCTCGACATCTCCATGAAGCATATCGTGTTCTTCATCTCGATAGCCCTCGTGGCCGTGCTGGTGTTCTTCTGGTTCGGAGTGATACATAACTGGTGGCAGGCACTTGTGGCCTGGATTGTGGTGACATTCATCGCGTTCCTCTTCACCACCGTGGCAGCCAACGCAATCGCCATCGTCGGCTCCAACCCTGTGTCTGGCATGACCCTCATGACCCTCATCATAGCGTCGGCCATCTTCGTGGGAATCGGCCTCAACGGCACCTCTGGCATCGTGGCCTCGATGGTAATCGGAGGTGTGGTCTGCACCGCCCTGTCAATGGCCGGAGGCTTCGTCACCGACCTCAAGGTAGGTTACTGGCTCGGCACCACCCCCAAGAAGCAGGAGCAATGGAAATTCCTCGGCACCCTGGTCTCGGCTGCCACCGTCGGCGGCGTGATTCTGGTGCTTAACCAGGTATATGGTTTCGACCCCGACAACGCCAACTCGCTCGTCGCTCCCCAGGCCAACGCAATGGCCAAGGTGATCGAACCGCTCATGATGGGAGGCGACACCCCCTGGATTCTCTACATGGTCGGCATCATCCTCGCCCTGCTGCTCAACTGGCTCGGCGTGCCGGTGCTTGCCTTCTGCCTGGGCATGTTCATCCCCCTGTCGCTCAACACCCCCCTGCTCGTCGGCGGAGCCATCTCCTGGTTCGTGGCCAGAAGCTCCAAGGACAAGGCTGTCAGCGACGCCCGCCGCGACCGTGGCACCCTCATCGCCTCTGGCCTTATCGCCGGTGGCGCACTCTTCGGCGTGTTCGCCGCCCTGACCCGTTTCTGCGGATTCGAGTACGCCTGCCCGCTTGAGGCCGGAACCCTCCAGATTCTCGGCATCGTGGCCTATGTGGCCCTGATTGCCTACCTCTGGCTCGACTCCCTCCGCGCCAAGAAGCTCTGAGCAATAACAATCCTGATATAAAACGAGTGTATGCCGTAGTTGGATTCGTTCAATTACGGCATACATCTTAAGTCACCGACACTTGTCATCGCCCGCCAACACATTGAACCGCAAGATACTCAGCCTGGCGATTCCTTCAATCGCCGCCAACATTACCACCCCCCTGCTGGCCCTGGTCGACACCGCCATTGTGGGCCATATGGGCAGCGAACTCTACATAGCCGCGATTGCCGTCGGCGGTGTGATGTTCAACATGCTCTACTGGCTGTTTTCCTTTCTGCGCGCAGGCACCTCCGGGCTGTCGGCACAGGCCTGCGGAGCCGGAGACAACCGCGTCTCAACCCTTGTGCTGCGCCGGTCGCTCATCGTAGCCATCGGGGCCGGTGTCATGATGGTCATGCTCCAGCAACCGGTGTTCAGGCTTTTTTCTTGGTTTCTCGACGCGGGCACCGAGACCACCGCTCTGGCGTCGCTCTATTTCCACATACTCATCTACGGCGCGCCGGCAGTGCTCGGCAACTACGCCATGTCGGGATGGTTCCTGGGGATGCAGAACTCCCGGATGCTGCTGTGGGTGTCACTCACCATAAACTGCGTCAACATACTTGCGAGCCTTCTGCTGGTCTACGGCCTCGGATGGGGCATAGCCGGTGTGGCGACAGGTTCGCTGACCGCCCAGTGGGTCGGATTCGGGGCCGGATTCCTATTCCTGAGACGTTACCGTCTCACATCCGCCACATTCGCCGAGATACTGCGGTGGGGCGAACTGAAACGTTTCTTCAGCGTCAATCTCGATGTGATGCTGCGCACTGTCTGCCTGATTGCCGTCACCCTGTGGTTCACCCGCGCCGGGTCGCAGCAGGGCCCGCTCATCCTGGCGGTCAACACCCTGCTGATGCAGCTGTTCCTGCTATTCTCATATATGATGGATGGCTTCGCATTTGCCGGGGAAGCCCTTGTGGGGCGTTTTGTCGGCGCGCGCAACTGGATAAGCCTGCGGCTCTGTGTGAGGAGGCTTTTCATGTGGGGCACTATATGGGCGGCATTTTTCACCCTCCTTTATCTCGGCGGCGGTGAAGGATTCCTCGGGCTGCTGAGCGACGACACGGACGTCATCGGAGCCTCGCGCGAGTATTTCGTATGGGCGCTCACCGTGCCATTCGCCGGATTCGCGGCATTCGCATGGGACGGGGTCTTCATCGGGGCCACGATGACGCGTGGACTGCTGCTGTCGATGCTCGGGGCCATGGCCACATTCTTCATCACCTACATGCTGCTCTACCCTACGATGGGCAACCACGCCCTCTGGCTCGCCTTCATCCTCTACCTGTCCATGCGCGGAGTGCTGCAGACCATCATCTATCGCCGCCACCGCTGGGAGTGACGCGGAAATAACGTCACTGGGCGAAAAGCTCGTCGATGCGGGCCTGCGACACCCCATAACGCAGGGCGAGCGCGGCATCAGCCTTGGCATCCTCCTCCCGGTACTGGAGAAGATGCAGGTAAGCGCGGCAATAATACAGTTCACCATCCTCGGGGTCAAGCTCAAGCCCGCGACCTATGTCATCCGAAGCCTCGGCAAGATCGCCTTTGGCCAGTCGACACATCGCTCGGCCTGTGTAATACTCTGCTTTCTCCACTTTCTTGATAAGCTTGTTGTAATACGACACCGCCTCGTCATACCTCCCCTGGTTGCTGTACATCACAGCCAGCACCAGCAGCGTGTTGGGGTCGTCGGGGCGCAGGCGCTCAAGTGTGGCCAGGTCAGATTTGGCCCCCACCGAATCTCCATGCACAAGGCGGAGGTATCCCCTGTTGAAATACGCGTCATAGTTAAGTGAGTCCATCTCTATCACCTTGTCATAGTCTTTCATCGCGTCCTGTTCGCGTCCCATATGGCGCAGGATCTTCGCGCGGTTGTTGAGAATCACTGTCGAGGCCGGGGCTATCGCCCGTGCCTCCGAGAGTGTGTGGAGGGCCAGCGAATCTTCCCCGCGATAAAATTGGAACATACCCACGTTTGACAGCAGCATGACATTCTGAGGGTTGGACGGCTCACTGCGCATCGCCTCGCGCAGCAGCTCCTCGGCGCGGTTCCAGTCCTGTTTCCTGACCGCCTCGTCGGCAAGGTCAATATACTTTAGGTAGTCGCTCGCGGCGAGCAGCAACGCCGGAAGCACAGCGGCAAGAGCCGCGAGGAGTATCTTTTTCATGACTTGTCGTTATTTACGCTTGTTTCATTCGAGTTTCTTGCCGCGCAGAAAGGCAAACACCTCCCGTTGTATCACAGAGTTGAGCAACGCGTTGATGCCGACATACAGCGCAATGCAGGTCACACCCTGGCACACCAGCAACTTCCAGCAGTCGGAAATCAGCAGCGACTCACCCCACAGCACAGCCATTATCAATAGTGTCTCACACAGATATGGCAGACTGTCGGCCAGGAACGACCCAACCGACCGACCGCTGACCGGGGCTGTCTTGACCACCATCACGCCCCAGCTTATGGCCGAGGCGAGTATCTGGCCGGCGAGCAGCAGTTTGATGCCGTAGACCACATCCCCTCCCCTTTCCATCGATATGAATGGCAACGCGGCGAAAAGCAGCAGCAGCGCCGCCCCGTCGCGAAGCACCTCCATGGCCACAACCAGCCGTGTACGGGCCAAGGCTATGACATAATTGTTGTAGAGCGACGTAAGCACAGTGAATATCCCTCTGGCAAGCAACAGCTGGAAGAGGACTATCGACGCGTCCCATTTCTCGCCGAAAAGGCAGTGGAAAACCGGGGTGGCCATCACCGCCAGGAACCCCATAGCGGGAAAAAGCAGGTAGGATGTGAAGCGGTTCATCTTCGAGGTGACGCGGGCGAAACGCCCAGGGTCATCCTGCACCGCCGAAAGCGCCGGCAGGAATGAAGAGGTCAGCACCTGCGACAATGAGCTGATGCCCATCTTGCTCCATTTGTCGGCCTGGGTGTAATATCCCAACGGTGCCAGTCCCGCACGGTTGCCGATGAAAAAGGAGTATATGTTCTGAAACAGCACATTGAGAAACGACGACACCATCATTCCGCTCCCCACGGCGAAAAATGACTTTAACGACCGCCACGAAAATCTCATCAGCGGCAGCCAGCCGGAGGTGAGCCACAACACAAGGCTCTTGGTGAAGTTCAACGCGAGTGTCTGCCACACGATGGCCCACGCGCCATATCCGGCCACGGCGAGCCATATCCCGACCACGGCTCCTGCAAACAGCCCGACGGCGTTGGACACCGCGACCATCCTGACATCCATCTTCTTCATCAGGCGGTTGGTCTGCACGATGGCTGTGGCGTTCAGAATGAACCCAAGGAACATGACACGGCTTATGGGAATGATGCGCCGGTCTCCCTGGAAGCAGTCGGCTATCAGCGGCGCGCTGAAAAACAGGATGGCGTATATGGACGTGGCCACACCGAGGTTGAACCACAACACCGTCGAGTAGTCGAGGCGCGTCGGCGACTTGCGCTGAATCAGGGCATATGAGAAACCACTGTCGACAAACAGCGAGGCGAATGCCTGGAAAACCAGCACGGCCCCTATCAGGCCGAAATCCTCCTGGTCAAGCAGACGCGCAAGCACAATCCCGGTGACAGCATACAGCAGTTGCTGGGAGACCTTGTCGATGACGTTCCATTTCACCGCGCCGGCAGTCCGTATCTTCAGTCCGGTTTCCAATCCTGACAAACGTTACTCCTCCTCGGCCCCCGATTTCACATTCTCAAGCTCAGAAGGGTCTCCGGATGCCTCTTCGGTGATTTTGCCGTCGGCATCCATCCTGAAAATCTTCACACCCATGCTGTAATTCTTCACCTTGCCGGGATTCCCCTTGTAATAAAGCTTGCCGGGGAACATCCCCTTGATGGTCAGTCGGTCGGTCGCCCAGACACCGGTCGTGCCGGTGCCGAAGAAACGGCAAGAGACATCCCCCGCCTCCAGGTTGTCGGCCTGCACGGAGCCGACACCGGTGTTGCTGAACGACGCCTGATCACATTTCCCCGACACGACGAGCTGGCCGTTGCCGGTCTTTATCGCGCCGTCAAACTTGTTGGCGTGTATGTCTTTCACCACCAGCCGTCCATTGCCTATCACCGTGGCCTTGAATTCCGGGCAGGGGGCCACCGACACGACAACCACTGCCGAGTCGCCGTTGTTCTGCACCTGGCTGAGGAATTTTGAATATACCCTGACAACCGGGAGATCATCTGAAAGCTCACCCTCTCCATGAAATTGCTTCTGAATCATCAACCGCCCTTTCTTTGAGAAATCGAATATCAGCTGGTCGGCCAAGGCTTTGGTAGCCTCGTAGACAGCAAGCCCGGCGGAGTCCTCGCTGCAACGGTACTCCACATTTATGCCGTCATCCACCACAAGGCGGTTGAAATCCCCCACTTTCAATTCATATCGGTGGGTATTCTCGGCCGAAAGAGCGGCCACAGCGGCGATGAACACCGCGATGAATGTCGCTAATTGCTTTTTCACAGGCTAATGGTTTGATTGGTTCAGGTTTATATTGTCATGATTCCGAGGGGGACGCATCCTCCTTAGGCTCGGCGAACGCCTCGCCGCTGGCCAATTTCTCCTCCACGGCGGCTATTATGTCGAAAAGCTCCTGCTTGGTGTCGGCCCTCAACATCCTTATGCGGGTCTCGCGGAAGAAAGGAATCCCCTTGAAGAGGGAGCTGACGGCAAGGTGGCGGCGGATATGCAGAATCCCCCGGTATTCATCTATGCGGTCGATGCTCTCGTCAATCTGGCGGCGCAGTATGTCGAATTTCTCAGCCATGGTGAGCTGACGGCGCACCTCCCCGTAAAGCAGCGTCTGCCTCATGTCGCTGAAAATCCAGGGATTGCCAATGGCGGCGCGGCCCACCATCACTCCATCCACCCCGTAGCGGTCAAACGCCTCCACCAATTTCTGGGGTGAAGTGATGTCGCCATTGCCGATGACAGGTATCTTCAAGCGGGGATTGGCCTTGACCCTGGCTATCATCTCCCAGTCGGCCTCACCGTTGTACATCTGCGAGCGCGTGCGCCCATGCACCGTCAGGGCCTGGATTCCGCAGTCCTGCAGCTGTTCGGCAAGCTCCACGATTATCTTCGATTCATGATCCCAGCCAAGACGGGTCTTGACCGTGACAGGAAGGCTGACGGCTTTCACCACCTCGCGGGTGATTTCGAGCATGCGCGGAATGTCGCGCAGCATGCCGGCCCCGGCCCCTTTACCGGCCACCTTCTTGACCGGACAACCGAAATTGATGTCGATGATGTCGGGACGTGCCTCTTCGACCATCCTGGCAGCCTCGACCATCGGGCCTGTCTCGCGGCCATAAATCTGGATGGCCGTGGGACGTTCGCCAGGATGAATCGACAGTTTGCGCGTGGTGGCGGCGATATTGCGTATCAACGCATCGGCCGAGACAAACTCTGAGTAGGTCATATCCGCGCCAAGCTCCTTGCATATCAGGCGGAACGACTGGTCGGTGACATCCTCCATCGGAGCCAACATCACCGGTCTCTGGCCAAGGTCGACATTTCCTATCTTCATAAGCGACTGTTAGAATATTATTTCACCTTTGCATTTGTAAAGTTACGAAAAATCTCCGTCAATGGTCAACCGCGAGGTCAGTTACAGCTACCTAACGACCAATAATTACGCGATTTTAACAAATCACGCCCAGACAGGAGGGGGTCATCCGAGCGACAGCACCGAGCAATTCTCGGGCCTGAGCATCGCGGCCACCTCTGCAATGTCATCAGTGGTGATTGCCGCCACCGCGTCGGCCATCATTCTGGGAGTGCGCACCCGGCCTGTCATCAGCAACGCGCGCCCGGTCGACAATATCCCCTGCTCAAGGTTCTCAGAGGCCACTATCATCTGGCCGAGATACTGCTTCTTGGCGGCGGCGAGCCTCGCAGGGGTCAGCGGAGAGTCGGCCATCATCCTCAGCTCACGGAAGACAAGTTCAAGGCAACGGTCGCGGTCGTCGGGGTCACACCCGAAATAGATGTTGAAGAGTCCGCAGTCGCTGAACATGGTGGTCGAGGCCTCGACCGTGTAGACCAGTCCGCGCCTCTCGCGCAAAGAGATGTTGAGCCGCGAGTTCATGCCAGGACCTCCGAGGATGTTGGTGACAAGGGCGACGGTGTCACGGCGTGAATCGCCCAGCCCCGGCAGGCGCGCGCCAACGACGGTGTGGCTCTGGTGGGTCTCGGTCTCGCGGCGGATGTCAAACCGAGCCACAGACGCAGGCTCACGCCGGTCGAGCGACTGCCCTCTGCCGCGTATGCCGTCAAATCCGCGGCTGACCTTGGCCATCACCCTACGGGGCGACTCCGGGCCGAGGTAATACGCCACCATCCTGCCGCCATGGAAATTGCCAGTCAGGTAGGCACGACACACCTCCGGTGTGAACCGCCCGAGGTCTGCGTCTGTACCCAGTATGTTGTGGCCCAGCTGGCTACCGACGAAAAACAGATCCTCGAAATCATCATACACAGCCTCCGAAGGGGTGTCGAGATAGCTGTCTATCTCATCCCTGACCACCTCCCTCTCCCGGTCAATCTCCTTTTCAGGGAATCGCGAGTTGGCCAGCAGGTCGGCGATCAGGTCAATCGCCCGCGAAAGGTTGCCCCGGGGAAACACCGAGTAGACATTGGTCTCCTCCTTCGAGGTGAAGGCGTTGAGATCTCCCCCGACAGCCTCCATACGGTTGATGATATGTCCGGCGCGCCGACGGTCTGTACCTTTGAAAATGGTATGCTCTACAAAATGCGCCAGTCCATATTCCCCCACCTTCTCGTCGCGGCTGCCGGCATTGACTGCCACACCGAAATACTCCAGCGCGAGAGGAGCCTTGCGGCACACCAGGCGCATGCCGCACGACAAATCAAATATCTCAGTCTCCAGTTCTTTCATCTTTGAAAAGAGGTTGACGCAGATATGTCAACAAGCTCCATCAGTCAATCCGACCGTCAGCCCGCATGAGGGCGATGAGGCGGTCAACCGCATCTGACGACGGAATATTTTTCTCGACAAGCTCCTTGCCCCGGTAGAGACTCACATTGCCGACTCCGGCACCGACATATCCGTAATCCGCGTCGGCCATCTCGCCGGGGCCGTTGACGATGCAGCCCATGACTGCTATTTTAAGGCCGGGATACATCGAGGTGGCGGCCTTGACGCGGGCGACGGTCTCCTGCAGGTCGAACATCGTGCGGCCACACCCGGGACATGAGACGAATTCGGTCTTGGTCACCCTGCGGCGCGAAGCCTGCAGTATGCCCAGGGCGAGCCTGTCAGTAGCCTCGCGGTCCATAGTGGCCGATTTGATTTCCACACCGTCGAGAAGTCCGTTGAGCAGCAACGCCCCGAAATCGGCTGAAGCCCGGATGACGGTCTTCTCCGCCGGGGTGTCGCCATAGTCGAGCGACGCGATGACCGGATTGCGCAATCCCGCGCTCCACAGCTTGTGGATGGCCGACGAGATGTCGGCCACCGGATTGGCGTGGCTTGACGAGACCACCAGCACTCTTCCGGCCAGGCCAGAGATGACCTCGGAATCGTCAAGCGCCCTACGCAGCTCAGCCGCGCCGAGACGGCGGAGAATCGCATCATCCACGTCATCATATCCCAGCACGACAGGCAGCGAATCGCCGCCCACCGGGCCGGTCTTTTCAGTCGGGCGCTTGGCGGGAGCGACCGGGTCATAGCCGGGAGCATACTCCCCATCGACCGACGGGGCAGACTCGCGTGCCGACAGGTATTCGGCGAGTTCCCGGGCCACAGGCACCTCGGCCTCGGGGGCCTCGCTCAACGACACACGGATTGTGTCGCCGATGCCCTCGCCAAGCAGTGTGCCGATGCCGACGGCCGACCTCACGCGGCCATCCTCGCCGTCTCCGGCCTCCGTGACCCCGAGATGAAGCGGGAATTTCATTCCCTCGGCCTCCATGGCCCTGACAAGACGTCTGACCGTCTCGACCATCACCACCGTGTTTGATGCCTTTATCGAAATCACGATGTCATTGAAGCCATGTTTCACAGCCACACGCAGAAACTCCATGGCGCTCTCAACCATACCAGAAGGGGTGTCGCCGTAACGGCTCATTATGCGGTCAGAAAGCGAACCATGGTTGACACCGATACGTATCGCCGTGGAGTTGGCCTTGCAGAGGTCGAGAAACGGCACAAAGCGGTCTTCAATCCTCTTCAGCTCCAGGGCATACTCCTCGTCGGTGTACTCGAGCTTACGGAAAGTGCGTCCCGGATCCACAAAGTTTCCGGGGTTTATCCTCACCTTCTCGACATGGAGCGCGGCCTCCTCGGCGGCGCGCGGATTGAAATGTATGTCGGCCACAAGAGGCATGCGGCAGCCACGCTCACGCAGTCGGCGGCGTATCTCCCCCATATTGGCGGCCTCCCTTACCCCCTGGGCGGTAAGGCGGTCGATGTCAGCCCCTGCGGCGGCAATCCGTTCGGCCTGCGCCACCGAAGCCTCGGTGTCCATAGTCGAGGTGTTGTTCATCGACTGGAGGCGGATGGGGAATCCGCTCCCGATTTCCACGTCGCCCACACGGGTGGTAGAGGTCTCGCGCCGGCTATAATCGAAAACACTCATAGTCAACTCTCGTTACCCGGGTAATCAGTTGGTCTTGAAGTCATATTGGATCTCAGAGAGGGCCTCGTTGGCCTTCACTATCTTGCTGTTAAGCTCAGATGCCCAGGCGGCATATCTCTCGGCCAGGGCATCATCTAACAGGGCAAGCATCCTAACGGCAAGCACTGCGGCGTTCATCGCCCCGTCTATGCCGACCGTGGCCACAGGTATGGCGGGAGGCATCTGCACAATCGAATAAAGCGCGTCGGTGCCCTGGAGGGTGGCCGACAGAGGCACTCCGATGACCGGCAGGGGGGTGATGGCCGCGATCACACCGGGAAGCGCGGCAGCCATGCCCGCACCGGCGATTATCACCTTGACACCCCTCGGAGCCGCGTCGCGGGCAAACTGCGCCACCTCCTCGGGGGTACGGTGGGCCGACAGGGCGAGCATCTCGAATGGCACTTCCATCGAGTTGAGGAAATCGGCGGCTTTCTTCATCACGGGAAGGTCAGAGGTGCTTCCCATTATAATGCTGACAGATGGTTTCATCGTTATGTATGATTGTTTTTGTTGTATGGTTTGGTTTTCAGTCTCACAGGCGTGTGACTTGGAATATCATCGGCAGAATGGCCACCCACAGGAAGCCGTTGAGGAATCCGGCGGCCACCTGGCCGAGGGTATGGCGTCCCATCACCACCCGCGCCGAGCAGACTGCCCCGGCCAGCAGAATCGCAGCGAGGAATTCCCAATGCAGGCTGTATATGCTGTTGCCGCTGAGCATCAGGTAGAAAAGCATGGCACAAAGCCCCCCCATGCCGGTGGCGTGGCCTGAGATTTTCCACCATCTGTTCACAACCGTAAGCACAATCAGCGCCACCGCGCCCCCTATCAGGAAGAGCGACAGCCACGCCGGGGCGTTTATATGGTTGAGATAAACGGCCAGACCTATGAAACAGGCGGTCTCAATGATGTAAGGTAATGTGCGGTCGCGGCGTTCATTGAGCTTCGGGTCGGAAATGACCTTGAGCCTTGACAGGATGAATATGCCTATGACCGGGATGGCGGCGGTGGCCAGGAATGTCTCAAGAATCACCGTCAGCTTGGTGGCGGCGGGTATGAAACAAAGAAATGACAAGAACATCGCCAGGGCGACACCGTAGGTGGCCATCAGCAGCGGAGAGAAGATTGTCGATATGACGCTTGCCGCGCCTTTTATAAATTTCATGTCTCAGTAGATTGTATGTCGTGGTTTTGTTTCTGTCAGGCCGTGATGGCTCACAAAGTCTTCCGCAGCCGCCCCACCGGAAATCCGAGCTTCTCACGGTACTTGGCCACAGTGCGCCGCGCTATGTCAAACCCTTGCCCGGTCAGCCGCCGGGTGATCTGCTCGTCGCTCAAAGGATGGAGTTTGTCCTCTGTCTCGATTATCGACTTCAAAGCGGCGACAATCATCGGAGTGGTGTTGTCGGAATCGGCGTCACCCGGTTGCTCCTCCTTGCGGCGGCGCTCGTTGAAAAACATCTTTAGGGGATATATCCCGTGGGGGGTCATGACATATTTCCCCTGTGTGGCGCGCGACACCACAGAGAGGTCAAGCCCTGTAGCGGCGGCAAGTTCGCGCAACACCATCGGCCTTATCTTCGACTCATCCTCGGTCAGGAAAAACGGCCTCTGGAAATCAAGTATGGCCGACATCACGGTGAATAAGGTCTGCTGGCGCATCCCCACTATCTTTATGAAGTCCGTGGCCTCGTCGCGTTTCTGTTTCAGGAACATCCGCGCGGCGGCCTCGTTTCTGCCAGAAGACTCGGGCAGGAGGGTGTCAGGGGCGAAAGTCTTCTCGACACTCAGCTCTGGTATGCGGTTGAGCAGGGTCAGCGTCAGGCTTCCCTCTGTGTCGGCCTCGACCATGAAGTCGGGACTGACAGCCATAGCCGACCCTCCCCCGGTCGATTCAAGCAGACTCGCCGGCTTGGGATTCAGACGGCTTATCACCGTCACCGCCTCCCTCATCTGCCGGTCATCGATTCCCATCGCCGAGACAATCCTTCGGAAATGCTTCTTGGCGAAAAGGTCGAAATAATCCCTGACCACCTCCAGGGCGGCGAGGTTATCGACAGTCCGGGGCAACCTTTTGAGCTGCAGCACCAAGCAGTCGCGCAAGTCCACTGCCCCGATGCCGGGAGGGTCAAGGCTCCTGACGATTTCCCAGACCCGCCTCACGGTGTCGACCGGGAAGTCGTGTCCTTCAGAGAAGGCTATGTCGTCGGCCACGGCGGCGATGTCGCGCGTCAGATAGCCGTTGTCGTCGAGATTGCCGATTATGTAACGCGCGATGACACGCTCGTCATCCGTCACATTATGCTCGTCGAGCTGCCTGGTCAGTGTGTCAAGGAGGGAATCCTCGCCCGCCCCCACCACAGGCTCGAAATAATCGTCGGGGGAGGCCTGGGAGCTGCGGAACATCTGCTTCCGCAGGTAGTCGGGGATGTCATCCTCCGACCCATAGTCTGCCAGCTGCATGTCGCGGGCCGACTCCGTGAACCGGTCGCCATCCTCGGTCACCGCCGTCTCCATGTCAGCCCCCGGCGATTCAGCGGATGTGGCCTCCAGGGCCGGCATCTCGTCGACGGCGTTGCGCACCTCCTCCTCGAATTCCGGACCCGACATTTCAAGCATCCTCACATAACGAACCTGCAACGGCGTGAGACGCTGCTGCAGTTTCTGTTCCTGTGAAAGCTGGAATCCCTTTTCCATAGGTGATGATGCAAAAACGATTGGTCAGGTTTCAGGCATGGCGGGGCACCCAACAGGCCGGTGTCAGGAACGGCCGGGACGGCGGCGGGTAGAGGGCCGCTTGGCGCTCTCTTTCTCCTTACCCTTGCGGGTGGCTTTCTTGGCCCTTGCGGCACGGGCGGCGGCGACAGCCTTCTCGCCGCGTGAGCTTTTGGCCTTCTTTTCCTTTGCCTGCTGCGACTTGTCCTCTTTCTTCTTGCGCCCCGGCTTCTCGAGTTTGTGGGGAATCGCGCGTGCGGCCTTCTTGGCGGCGGTGTTGCTCAGGGCCTGTTTGAAAGTGACGGTCTTGCCCAGGTCATCCTCGCCGGGGACACGCAGCCTCATGTCTACCAGCAGGAAGTCGAGCTGCTTCTTGTCAAGGTTGGCGTTGGCCACCCTGACCCTCACCTGGTCGCCGAGACGGTAGACGGTGCCGCGGCGGCGGCCGCGTATGCAATAGTTCTTCTCGTCATAATCATAATAGTCGTCGGCGAGGTCGCGCATCGGGACAAGCCCCTCGCAATGGTTCTCGTCAAGCTCGACATATATGCCCCACTCGGTCACACCGGAAATCATGCCGTCAAACTCCTCGCCGATATGGTCTTGCATATATTCCACCTGCTTGTACTTGATGGAGGCGCGCTCGGCGTTGGCCGCAAGCTGTTCCATGTCGGAGGAGTGCTTGCAATCCTCCTCAAGCTTGACCACGTCCACGCTTCGCCCACCCTTGAGATAACGCTCAAGCAGACGGTGGACCATCATGTCGGGATAACGGCGGATGGGAGAGGTGAAATGGGTGTAATAATCGAAACCGAGACCGTAATGGCCCACATTCTCGGTGGTGTAGACAGCCTTCGCCATAGTGCGGATGGCCAGCACCGAGAGGAAATTCTCCTCACCCTTGCCCTTGATGTCCTTGAGCATCTTGTTGAGGGAACGGTTGATTTCCGACGAGCTGCCGGAGGTCTTTATCTTGTAGCCGAAGGCAGCGGCAATCGTCGCGAGGTCGGAAAGGCGTGTCTGGTCGGGGACATCGTGTATGCGGTAGACAAACGGCTTGGCCTTGCGGCGCCCTGCGGGTTTGCCTATGGTGGTGGCCACAGTCTTGTTGGCCAGGAGCATGAACTCCTCGATGAGCTTGTTGGCGTCTTTCGACTCCTTGAAATACACACCCACGGGATGGCCTGTCTCGTCGATGTCGAAGCGCACCTCCTCCCGGTCGAAATCGACCGAACCGTTCTCAAACCTCCTGGCACGCAGTTTCTTGGCCAGACGATCGAGAGTCAGAATCTCCTCGGTGAAATCCCCCTGGCCGGTCTCTATGCGCTCCTGGGCCTCCTCGTAGGTGAATCGGCGGTCGCTCTCGATGACCGTGCGGCAGATGCGGGCGTTGATTATCTCGGCCTCGTCGTCAAGCTCGAAGACACATGAGAATGCCAGTTTCTCCTCGTTGGGGCGCAGCGAGCAGATGCCGTTGCAGAGATGCTCGGGCAGCATCGGTATCGTGCGGTCGACGAGATACACCGATGTGGCTCGGTCTTTGGCCTCGCGGTCGATGACGGAGTTGGGGGTGACGTAATGGGTGACATCGGCGATATGCACCCCGACCTCCCAGTTGCCCGAGGGGAGACAGCGTATCGACAGCGCGTCGTCAAAGTCCTTAGCGTCCTTGGGGTCGATGGTGAAGGTGGTGACCTTGCGGAAATCCTCGCGCAGGGCAACCTCCTCGGGGGTTATCTCGCCGCTTATCTTGTCGGCGGCCTTCTCGACATTGGCCGGATACCTGTAAGGAAGCCCGAACTCGGCCAGGATGGCATGCATCTCGGCCTGGTTGTCGCCCGTCTTGCCCAGGATGTCTATCACCTCGCCGCGCGGGTTCTTGGCCTCCTCGGGCCAGTCGGTGATTTTCACGATGGCCTTGTCGCCGGTCACACCCCCCTTGAGCTTGCCCTTGGGGATGAATATGTCGCAGGCGAGAAACTTCGAGTCGGTCTTGAGGAACGCCATGGTCTTGTCGACCTGCAGTGTGCCGATGAAAGTCTGCTCCTTCTTCTCGACAATCTCAATCACCTCGGCCTCAGGCTCCTGTCCGCGCCGGCGGGCGGCTATATGTATCCTTACCCGGTCGCCGTTGAGGGCGTGGAGAGAGTTGCGTTCGGCGATGAATATCGCCTCGGAGTCCTCGTCGGTAATGACGGAGTTCTTTCCGTTGGAGCGGCGCACGAAGGTGCCGGTGGCCACGCTCGACCTCTCGGGGGCCTTGTATTTGCCTTTCTCCACCTCCAGAATCTCCCCGTCGAAAGCCATCTCGGCCAGGAGCATCGCCACCGACCGTTGGGCGACAGGGGTCTTGGCGCCGACGGCTGCCGACACCTGCTTGTAGTTGAACGTGTTGTTGCCCTGCTTCCATATGCAGTCCTCAACCTTGTTGCGGAGCTGTTGGCGGGCGGAGGCGCTTGATCCTTTTCGGGCCATATCAGTGAGTGTTCAGATTGTTAGTTGTTAAATACAACGCTTAACATCGCGTGAATGTTAAGCGTCATTAAAAGGGCGGGGTCTCAGGCGTCGATATTGGCGTAGCTTGCGTTGGCTTCGATGAACTCGCGTCTCGGCCCCACATCCTCGCCCATGAGCATCGAGAAGATGCGGTCGGCCTCGGCGGCGTCGGTTATCTGCACCTGCTTGAGCAAACGGTGTTCGGGAGACATGGTGGTGTCGCGCAGCTCCTTGTCGCTCATCTCGCCAAGACCTTTGTAACGCTGCACCTTGACTTGCGGCCCGTGCTGGTCGACGAAAGCCTGGCGCTGCTGGTCGGTCCAGCAATACTCCTCGATTTTGCCTTTGGAGCATTTGTAAAGCGGCGGGGTGGCGAGATAGAGGTAGCCCTGCTCGATGATGGGGCGCATGCGGCGGAAGAAGAGGGTCATCAGCAATGTCGCGATATGCGAGCCGTCGACATCGGCATCGGTCATTATTATAACCTTGTGGTAGGCGAGCTTCGAGAGGTTGGCCTCCTTGGGGTCATTCTCGGTGCCGATGGTGACACGCAGGGCGCGGAAGATGTTGGTGATCTGCTCTGAGTCAAACACCTTGTGTTCCATCGCCTTCTCCACGTTCAGCACCTTGCCTCGCAGGGGGAGGATTGCCTGGTAACGGCGGTCGCGTCCGCTCTTGGCGGTACCGCCCGCGGAGTCTCCCTCGACCAGGAAAATCTCACATTCCTCGGCTGTGCGGCTCGAGCAGTCGGCGAGCTTGCCGGGGAGGCCGCCGCCGCAGAGGGGCGACTTGCGCTGAATCTTGGTGCGGGCGTCGTAGGCGGCCTTGCGGGCCTGGGCGGCGAGAATCACCTTGCTGACAATCGCCTTGGCCTCGGAGGGATGCTCCTCAAGGTAGTTGCGCAGGGCCTCGGAGACAGCTGCCGAGACGGCTCCGGCCACCTCCGAGTTGCCGAGCTTGGTCTTGGTCTGCCCTTCAAACTGGGGCTCCATGACCTTGACGGAAACCACGGCGGTAAGACCCTCGCGGAAGTCGTCGCTCGAAATCTCGACCTTGCTCTTCTCGAGGAGCTTGTTGTCCTCGGCATATTTCTTGAGGGTGGTGGTAAGTCCGCGGCGGAAGCCTGTCAGGTGTGTACCACCCTCGATGGTGTTGATGTTGTTGACAAACGAGTAGACATTCTCGTTGAAGGTGGTGTTGTAGGTGAGCGCCACCTCGACAGGCACACCCTGACGCTCAGTGTTGAGATGGATCACGTCGGGAATCAGCGGCTCCTTAGAGGAGTCGATGTATTTCACGAACTCGCTCAGCCCGTTGGCCGAGTAAAACACCTCGCGGCGGGGATTCCCCTCGCTGTCGAGCTGACGGCGGTCAGTGATGGTGAGGGTAATTCCGGCGTTGAGGAAGGCAAGGTCGCGCAGACGCTTTGCCAGGGTGTCGTAGTCGTAGACGGTGACGGTGAATATCGTCGGGTCGGGGAGGAAGGTGACGGAGGTACCGTGTTCGTCGGTCTCCCCTATCACTGTAAGCTCGCTGGTGGGCTTGCCGACCGAATACTCCTGCATGTAGACTTTGCCGTTGCGGCGCACCTCGGCGCGGAGGTAGGTCGACAGGGCGTTGACACAGCTGACACCCACACCGTGGAGACCGCCCGACACCTTGTATGAGCCTTTGTCGAACTTGCCGCCGGCGTGAAGCACGGTGAGAACCACCTCAAGGGCACTCTTGTGTTCCTTCTCGTGCATGTCAACGGGGATACCGCGACCGTTGTCGACCACGGTTATCGAGTTGTCCTCGTTGATGGTCACCTCGATATGGGTGCAGAAGCCCGCCAGGGCCTCGTCGATTGAGTTGTCGACGACCTCATAGACAAGATGGTGAAGTCCCTTCTCGCTGATGTCGCCTATATACATGGCCGGACGCTTGCGGACAGCCTCCAGGCCTTCAAGCACCTGGATATTGCTCGCGCTGTATTCCTGGGCGCTCTTGCCCTCGGCTGATTCCGCGGCACTATCCAAGTCAAAAAGATTCTCTGACATAAAATCGTATAAGCTATTGAAAATCAATACAAGAACCATAGCGTCACGACGCGGCGCGCCCTATGGTTCCACGATACAAAATTACTAAAATTTATTCAATCAAACAAACTTTATCAAAACCAAATGGCCATATGCGCCGACCGCGCACGACACATCCTGGGAATCAACCGATTACGCCACGCGATATAACGCCATCCCGCTCAAAAACGCACCGCCCGCCGGGCGACTCACCCCAAGGGGCGTCGCCTGACGGGCGGCATTTAACGCATTCCCCTTGAAGGGGAACAGGGATTTATTTCTTCACAATCTTGATGGCAGGATGACAGTCGGGAACGACCACATACACCCCTGCGGGAAGAGCATCGAGCGAGACACGGGCATTGCCGTCGACAGCGCCTGCCGAAATCGCCTTGCGGCCTGCGGTGTCAAACAGCTCCACCTTTGTCAGCCGGGGAGAAGCAAGCAGCAGGGTGTTGGCCCCGTCGAAGCTGAATGAGAAATCATTCTCACCCAGCGACGACGCGTCAAGCGCGCTCTGCCAGTTCTGCTCGAAGTCGATATGCGAGACCTCTCCACGGGGAATCTCCAGCTCCTCCACCTCGGCGGCGCTGACCACGAGGTTGTCGCCCACGAAATCCACCACCGGCGAGGAGGGGAGCCCGTAGCGCACGATTCGGCCGTCGGTCCTGTTGATTTTGACAATGGTCACCAACTCCCCGGCATCCTGGGCCTGCGTCTTGTGGCCGGCCGCAATCGAAAGCAACGCGACACACAGAGTCAATATTATCTTTTTCATTCGTTCACTGATTAGTTATGTCAGAGGGCAATCTTGCGGCTGCAAGCCACCTGCGCCCCCTTGACGTTGACCAAAAATATACCGTTGCCCCAAGATGAAGCGTCGACCGAACCGACTCCACCCTCCACCGGGTAAGAGCCGATCAGATTGCCCGAGGCGGTGTAGACGGTGGCCAAACAGTCTGAGGCTCCAGACAGGGAGAGGATGTGGACGGTCGTACCCTCTGCCCACACGCGGATGTCGTCGGCGGCCACGGCCTCAGGGACAGCATCAACGCCCGACATCGCGACAGCCTCCTTGACGCAAGCAGCCGAGTTGACACGTCCGGCACCATATGTGTTGTTTGGAAGCTCACCCATGAAATCCTCGGTGGAAGCCGTGGAGGCGATGATGTCACGTGCCTGCTCGGGGGTCAGCTCGGGATTGGCCTCAAGCATCAGTGCCACCGTGCCGGCCACGAAAGGAGCCGCCATCGAGGTGCCGATGTTGTAGGCGTAGTAGTAGCGTTCACCACCTTCGACCGTGACCCCGTTTGTCATATATTCAATCTGCTCCGTGGTTGCCCCGAGCCCGGTGTAATAATACTTGTTGATCGACGAGACCACCGGGTTTCCGGCCGCGAGGATATGCGGCACGGTGCGGCCGTCGGCTGTCGGCCCGTAGCTCGAGAAATAAGAGTGGTGGCCCTGCTCATAATTGGGCAGCTCGTCCATCAGCGAGTAGCCTCCCGAGGTCCAGTCAAGCCGGTTGCGGGCGTCGAAAGCCCCGACGGTGATGATGCGTTTGGCTGTACCGCCGATTTCCCCCACGGTTCCTTCAGTCGTGCCGTCGGTCCATCCGTTCTTGTTGTTGGAGGAGAACTCGTTGTGGCCGTAATTCCACATATCGACGGTCTGGCCCTCCTCGCCCTCAACAACCACACCGAGCAGGCGTCCTGCCGAAAGCTCAGACACATTGCACTGCACACTGACGTGGGGCTGGCCGTTGAGCGGATTCACCTCGGCGTCGATCAGCACCGTCGCCGACACTCCGCAGTCGTTGATTCCGAAAGAGTCCCACACATAGTCACCATCCGAGGCGGTGCTTATCTCCCTGGTCTCGGCGACGATATTGCCCTTCAGGGAGCTGACCACACAGATTTTCACCTTTATGTCAGAGCTGTTCTTGCCCCAGATATCAAGGTAATGGAGGTTGTGGGTGGCGTTGGCCGCCTGGGTGAGCATCGACTTGAGCTGGCGGTCGGAGGCCGTGAATGTCTCACTGGCGTGAAGACGTTCAAAACCCTCGTTGCCACACGCGCCCACTATGATGCGGCCCGGGCCTGTGACCTGGTCGATGAACTGGTCAAGGGGGGAGGTGCCGTTGTGGGGGCCGATATGGTCGCCGAGACTCATGTTGATAACGCAAGGCTTGCCCACACGGTCGGCATAATCGAAGATGTATTTTATGCCATCGGCGATGGCCACGCTGTTCTCCTGGTCAAAGCTTACAAAGACAATCTCCGCGTCGGGAGCCACGCCGTAATACTCCGAGAAGAAATCACCTCCGGCGGCAGTTCCCATCGTATGGCATCCGTGAAACTCTGTCAGGGTGTCATACTTGGCCTGGCTGATCTTGTCAGGGTCGGCATATTCGACTCCATACCCGAAACCTTCGGGCGGGGTGCCGAATGAGGATCTCTGGTTCCACACGGCCTTGATACGGTTGTTGCCGTCGGTGTCGCGGAACGCTATGTGGTCATACTCCACACCTATGTCGATAAGGCCGACCACTACCCCCTTGCCGGTGAACGGACGCGCAAGGAATCCGCCGGTGTTGTTGTGTACCTTGTCTACCCCGGCGACATCACGCGAGTAGTCGTTGAGGAGGTTCACTCGATTGCCGAGCGTGATATATCTCACCCCCGGAACCTCTCCTGCCTGCGCGAGGACATCGACCGGAATGGTGGCCGAAAAGAACACACCGTGGTCATGGTTAATCACCACCCCGAGCGCCTCAAGCGCCTCGACAGCACTTTTGTCATTGAGGAATATGCACGCGCCCACGGTGGCGGCCTCATCGGCCACCTCGGCGCTGCGCTCTTTTATGTTGACCTTCATCGGGGCCACTCCATGGGTCTTTCCGGCCAGCAGAAGCCTTGCGCCGGGGGCCAGGGTGCGGGCGGCGGCCGGAATGGCCGCCAGCCCTATGGCCGCCGCTAAAAATCCTGTAATCAGTTTTTTCATGATTTTTCTACGACAGTGTTTTTTTCAAATCAGAGACCTGAGCATTCCCCTTTGTATTCAATCACGACGCGTTCGGGGGTTCCGTCCCTGGAGTCGCCCCAGAGCGACTTGTACCAGTTGGTGACATCGGCGTTGACGGTAATGGTGCCGTCGCCGTTCTCAACCACTTGCATGGTGCCCGAAAGACCCTGGTTGCGGTATTCGCCGTTGGGACTGGCAAGCTGCACCGAGCCATAATAGAAGATGTAGTAGGCGGTGCCGCTGTTGGCCTCGGTGTGCTCGGCGAAGTTGATTGACTGGCCTACATACTCGGGCATCAGCTCGATGTAGCACCTTTCGGTGGAATTTTCAAGCGTGGCGGTGTATTTCACACGTCCGCTGCTTGTCGATGTCTTAGCGAAGTCCGTGATATTGATGGATGAGGCCAGATCGCCATCCATGTTGTAATACTCGACGGTGTTCTTGGCCTGGGGAGCCAGGCCCTCACACTCGCCGGTGTACTCGATGGTGACGCGCTCGGGGGTTCCGGCCCTGGAGTCGCCCCAGAGTGACTTGTACCAGTTGGTGACATCGGCGGTGACAGTCAGAGTGCCATCCTCGTTCTCCACCACCTGCATGGTGCCCGAAAGACCCTGGTTGCGGTATTCGCCGTTGGGGCTGGCCAGCTGCACGTTGCCGTAATAGAAGAAGTAATAGGGGGTGCCGCTGTTGGCCTCGATATGCTCGGCGAAGTTGATTGACTGGCCGACATACTCGGGCATCAGCTCGATGTAGCACTTTTCAGTGGAATTCTCAAACGCGGCGGTGTACTTCACACGTCCGCTGCTTGTCGATGTCTTAGCGAAGCCGGTTATCTTGAGGGTGTTGGCCAACGCCCCGTCCATGTTGTAGTAGTTAAGCTCGTTTTTCGGGCCGGGAGTCGGGAAGAGGACTTCCAGGCCATCGACATCGACTGGAGTGCCGTTGTAAGATGCGCGCAGCGATGTGCCGTCGTCAAAGCGGGCTTCCAGCTCCATAGTCACCACCCCCTTGGTGTTGCGCGACGTGGTTACGGTGCCCTCCGACACCAGTTCGTTCACAGCCGACACCTCGCCGTCGGTCCACTCGTAGATTTTCACGGTGGCGGCGGGAGAGTCGCCCGCCAGGTTGACATCGGCGGCGAAAAGTCCGGCATTGGTGAAATCGACCACAACCATGTGGCTGCACTCCTTGAGGTCGGCAAGCGCGCCGGCGTTGTCGGCCGTGCCAAACAGGAACTGCACATGGGCGTTCTCCCCCTCGGGAGCATACCTGAACACCGGGGCAAGCGTCTCGGCGCGGTAGACCTGCTGGCCGTCAGCACCGGTCAGCAGGAAGCCGGTGGTCTCCTCACGGATGTCAAACGACACTTTGGCCACATCTTCGATGACATACTCCACTTTCGACCCGTCATTTAGCTCGACGGTCATTGTCTCCACCAGTTCGGTGTAGGCATAGGCACAGGTGGCCATGGCGGCGCCCCCAAAGGCCAGCAGCATATTCTTTATTTTCATATTCAATACTGATTTCTTACTTCAAAACTACTTTGACAGCCTTGTTGTCGACGGTAAGCACATAGACCCCCGAGCCGAGGCCTGAGGCATCAAGCACCTGGGTGGCGTCGCCCGACATCACCATACGGCCATTGAGGTCATAAAGCGCCATAGGAGCATCGCCGGCGTTGAGAGCCATGATCTCACGTCCGTTCACGACAACCTGCAGTCCTACGATTCCGTCGGCTACTGTGGCCACGCCGCTCAGTTCTTCTTCGAGGGCTTGACGGTCATACATATACTCGATGGGCTTGTTCTGCCACAGACCCGTGATTTTGTATTCCGCATCGTCTCGCAGGTCGATTTCAAAGGAATAATTGACATAATCCTCCGTGTCGACACGTATTGTGCCGCTCTGCACGGGGGCGAACAGGTCATACACATAGGTCATGCCCTCCTGGAAATGGCGGTAGCTGGAGCCACCGTCCACCATCGACCATCCCTGGCCAATGCTCATAGGCTCGTAAGTGCCGCCAGCGGCAAGCTCGTTGGAGTTCCAGCGGCGCTTTACCACAGTGTAAAGACCCGGCTTCACGACAGCCTCGTCAAGCGGGGTGAAGAACTCGACGCGGAGCAGGTCGGCGGCCACGCCGGGCTCAGAGTCCCTGCCTGCGGGTGAACCGAGGTCGAGGGTGAATGCTCGGCAACCGGCCTTCTCGCCACGGTGCCACAGACGGCCCACCTCGAGGTAATCAAGGTCGAGCTCGACATCATCGGTGAGATTTGACACAGTGGGGGGTACCGATGCCGACGACATGTCATAGATTATGGTGCCGCCGAGGTTGGCGGTGACATGGAAACCGAGGTCGGTGTATGCGTCGAGCGTACCGGAAATCTGCTTGGTGGCGGGGTCAAACTCAAGCGTCAGTGTGCCGGACTTAAGGTAGCCGTAAACATATTCGCCGCCATTCTCGCGGATGCGGATATATGAGCCGAAAGGCACCGACACATATTCCCCGATGTTGTATTCAATCTCGCGGCAGGGATACCATGTCTGTCGGTCAAAGGTCAGAGCGTCTTCATACACACCTGACTCGATGGTGTATTTGTCCTTGGCCATACGCTTGTGGGCAATCATCATTGACAGGTTGATACCATCTCCGGTGAGCGCGCCAGTGGTCTGGTCGAAGGTCGACGAGTAGAAGTTGAGGTAGGTGACTCCGTTGTCAGAGTAATCGGTGATGCCGTAATAATAGGCGATGCCTCCGGCTTTGATTTCAGCGTCGATGACATCCTTTCTGAGCATAGGAAAAGAGGCCGGTTTCTCATTCACATCCGAGATCGGGAGACGGCCCACATATTTGAGCTCGCGGGTCTGGCCCGACACCGGGTCGGTGACGGTTGTCTGCAGGGTGTAGATTCCATCGCCGTCACGGCTCACCTCCACCGGGGAGGAGACTGTGGTCGAGGCCGGACGGCCCGCCGTGTAGTATGACAGCTGCGAGGCGTCGGGAGACATGGTGAAGGGGGTCATGTCGTATGACACCCCGTAGGTGCCAGTCTGGAGAGCCAGGGGGGCAGACGCCACGTTGTAGAGGTCGAGCGTCAGCACATACCCCTCCTGGAGAGAGACAGCGCCGGTCTTGTAGTTGTAGGTCGCGTCCTCCTTGTCGGAGAGCATCAGGTAATAGTTGGGGGTGGCATAGGATTTGTCGTCATATAGTCCCACGACTTCATAAGACATCTCCAACGCGTCAGCCGCGGACGCGCCCAATGCGGGCCCCGCGAGCAACATAGCGAGTAACAATTTTCTCATACGGAAATGTTGATAGAGTGATAATAGAATTAGTGTAAAAAAGTGCTGAATGATTTTGGTCGAGAGAAAACATCAAACCTCAGTAATCCAAAGCGACACGCGAAGCAACGTTTTTTCAACCAAAACAACAGGTAATTGTCAGAAATAATGGCTGTCTGTACAACAATAGTTCGGTAAAATTTGCATATTCAATTGAATATCAATAAGATGCAATAACAATTCAATATCAATGCAAACTATTGTGTATCAGTGCGATACAGCTATGCCTGCTCAAAAATTACCGAACTGTTGTACAAGATTTTCCGATTTATTGCCTCAAAGCTAAACATTTTTTCGCTTTTTACCCCCCTCCGAATTGTTAAAATGCATTAATAATATCTATGTGTGTCGTTCTGTATGTTATTCAATCGTTGACTGACAGCGGAAAAGGCCGGAAAATAAAACGAGGCCATATTGCCAACCATTGAGGCAGGAATGCAACAAAATGCCAGAGGGGGGATGCCTCAGCTCAGATGGGCGAAAATCTCATTGTAAATGCGGTCAGTGGCCCCGAGGTTGTCGCGGATGTACTTTCCGGCGGCGGCGCCGGCTGTGGATAGCGACTCCTTTGAGGAAAGGAGCGACTCCACTGCTGTCTCAAACTCCACCTGGCCGACCACTGAGAAACCGCCCCCGCATGAAATCAGGTCGCCGGCCTCCTTGAATTTCGCGTGGTTGGGCCCGAAGATGACTGGCATGCCATATACGGCCGCCTCGTTGAGGTTGTGGATGCCCGCGCCAAAACCTCCACCAATGTAAGCCAGGTCGGCGAATCGGTAGAGTGTGGAGAGCTTGCCGAATGAGTCGACTATTATCCCCCTGACCTCGGGAAGCCATTGTGGCAGCTGGCCGTTCTCCTTGCGCGATTTCTTGATGAACCCTATCCACTCCGAGAGCAACATCACCTTGCCGCCGGTGAAGCGGTTGCGCAATGCCTCCAGACGGGTCTCGTTGAACTCGTGGGGGGCGATGATGAATGCTACCTCGGGATGGGCGTTGAGCCAGGGAACGTAAATGTCTTCGTCGGCCTCCCATGAGCTGCCGGCGATGAAGCGGGTCCTGGCGTCGGGGGCGAAGCCGGGAAAGCCGGGGATGTCGACTGATGAGCGCATCACATCGGTGACGCGGTCGAAACGGGTGTCGCCGGCAACCGTGACATTCTCAACCCCTATCACCCTGAGCAGGCGGCGCGAACGCTCGTCCTGGACGTAAAGGCGGTCGAAGCAATGGAGCATCCGGCGGAACATGCCGCCGATGTTGCGGAAAAAGCGCTGGCCGGGGCGGAATATCGAGGATATGAGGTAGGTAGGTATGCCCCGGCGGTGAAGCTCCTCAAGATAGTTGCCCCAGAACTCATATTTGATGAATATCGCAATCGAGGGACGGGCGATGTCGAGGAATTTCCTGACGCGGTGGGGGGTGTCGAACGGCAGATAGACCACGGCATCGGCGAAATGGTAGTTTTTCCTCACCTCGTAGCCCGAGGGGGAGAAGAAGCTGAGCAGCACCGGCACTTCGGGATGCTCGCGCTTGAGCCGCTCGATCATCGGGCGGCCCTGCTCAAACTCGCCGAGCGACGAGGCATGGAACCATACGGCCCCGGGCTTGTCGCCGAGCTTGCGGCGCAGCAGGTCGGCAGTGCGGTGCTGGCCCCGGAGCATTTTTCTCACTTTGCGGCTGCGGAGCGAAACCACCTGGGCGGCGGCTCCGTAAAGCGAGATGGCAGTGTTGTAGAGCAGGTTCACTCTTTTCGGCGGATTGGTGTAGGTCTATCTCTTCAATTAAAAGGTCAGGCGGCCGGGTGTCAGGCCTGGGGCACCTCGATGGAGGCGAGGGCCTTGCGGATGCGGCTGATGGTCTCTGGGCGGCCCATAAGCTCGGTGATGTCAAACATGTGGGGGCCTTTGCACTGCCCTACCACGGCCAGGCGGAAGGCGTTCATGACGTTGCCCATATGGTAGCCGTTGTCGGTGATCCATTTCAGCACCACCGGTTCGGCTGCGGCCGACGAGAAGTCATCGAGGCCTTCAAGCACTCCGATGAGCTGCTCCATTATCTCGGGAGTGCCCTCCTTCCAGCGTTTGCGTATATCCTTCTCGGCATATTCCTCGGGGGCCTTGAAGAAGAATCCTCCCTGATCCCAGAGGTCGGGGAGCAAGTCGGCGCGGCCCTTGACCATGTCGATGGCCCGGGCGGTGTAGTCGGCCGAGAAGTCGTCGGGATTCACCCCGTTGGCCTCCATGATCGGGCGGAACATGGCGGCAAGCTCGCTGCCGGGGGTGTTCATGAGGTATTCGTGGTTGAACCATTTTCCCTTCTCGAAGGCAAACCGGGCGCCTGATTTCGAGCAGTGGGAGAATGAGAACTTGTCAATCAGCTCCTGCATCGACATCACCTCGGTGTCGTCGCCGGGGTTCCAGCCCAGGAGGGCCAGGAAGTTGACCAGCGCCTCGGGCAGGTAGCCTTTCTCGCGGAAGCCTGACGAGGTCTCGCCGCTCTTGGGATCATGCCATTCCAGGGGGAAGACAGGGAAGCCGAGGCGGTCGCCGTCGCGCTTGGAGAGCTTGCCTTTGCCGTCGGGCTTGAGCAGCAGGGGGAGGTGGACAAACCGGGGCATCGTGTCGGTCCAGCCGAACGCCTCGTAAAGGAGGACATGCAGGGGGGCCGAGGGGAGCCATTCCTCTCCGCGGATGACATGGCTGACCTCCATCAGATGGTCATCGACGATGTTGGCCAGATGGTAGGTGGGGAGGTCGTCGGCGCTCTTGTACAGCACCTTGTCGTCAAGGATGCTGGAGCTGATGGTGACCTCTCCGCGGATGAGGTCGTCGACCTTCACGTCGCGGCCCGGCTCGATGAGGAAACGGACAACATAGGGTGTGCCCTCGGAGATGAGGCGGTCGACCTCCTCGCGGGGCATCGACAGGGAGTTGCGCATCGACATGCGGGTCGACGCGTCATACTGGAAGTTGGGTCTCTCGGCGCGGGCCTTTTCAAGTTCCTGTGGAGTGTCGAATGCGATGTAGGCTTTCCCCGCGTCAAGCAGGTCTTTGACGTGTCGGCGATAGATGTCGCGGCGCTCGCTCTGCTTGTAAGGGCCGTATGCGCCACCCTCGCGCACCCCTTCGTCAATCCCGATTCCGAGCCATTTGAGCGACTCGTTGATATAGTCTTCCGCTCCCGGGACAAAACGCTGGGAGTCGGTGTCTTCGATTCTGAGAATCATGTCGCCGCCGTTCTGGCGGGCGAAAATGTAGTTATACAAGACGGTACGCACACCTCCGATGTGGAGAGGCCCCGTGGGGGAAGGGGCGAAGCGCACCCTGACTTTTCTTTGTGTCATTCCGGTTTATCTCTTGACGGAAGGCCACTGGGGCGCCTCCGGAATTTGGCTGCAAAATTAGCGATTTTTTCTTAAAAAACATAAATCCGCCCGATATTTCGACGGAATCGGCGGTTATGTCGAATCCTCAGCGACATCATCGCCGGGGCCGTCACTTGTATATGAAGCGGCGTATCGAGTGCTTGGGGGTCTTCTCGAACTCGTCGGGATGGATTTCGATTTCCGAGACGCGGGCATAGGCCGGGAGGGCCTTGTTGAGCGTAGGCAGCAGCGCCGCCACTTTGTCGTTGGCCTGGGCCTCCGACAGCCCCTGCTTGCGGGCCGTCTCATAGTCGGGATGCACCAGGGCCACGAGCCGCCCCTTGCGGTCGACCACGACGCTCTCCCCCACCAGCGGGAGGTCGTTGAGCACAATCTCCACCTCCTCGGGGTATATGTTCTGGCCCGACGGGCCGAGTATCATGTTCTTCTCGCGGCCACGGATGTAGAGGTAGCCGTCGGCATCCATCGTGCATATGTCGCCGGTGTTGAGCCAGCCGTCGGCAGAAAGCGCCTCGCGGGTGGCCTGCCCGTTCTTGAAATAGCCTTTCATCACGTTGGGGCCTTTGAGGTAAAGCACGCCCGGCACCTCCCGGGGGTCGGGGGAGTCGATCCTCACCTCCATGCCGTCGACCACACGCCCGCAGGAATGGGGCCGCTGGGTGGCCCACCACTCGTAGGTCACAAGCGGGGCGCACTCGGTCATGCCGTAGCCTATCGTGAACGGGAACCGGATTTTGCGGAGGAACTCCTCGACATCGGCCGTCAGCGGCGCGCCGCCGAGGATTAGCTGCCTGAGGTTGCCGCCGAGCGCGCCGACGAGCTGCCTGCGGATTTTAGCATAGACGAGTTGCCTTATTCCGGGAATGGATGTGAGCAGCCTCACCACCGGCTTTTTGAGCAGCGGGAACACTTTTCCCCTGACTATCTTCTCAATGACGAGCGGCACCGTGATGACAAGCTGCGGCCTGACCTGGGCGAAAGCCTCGAGAAGCACTTTCGGCGAGGGGACGCGTCCCAGGAATGTGATGTTGCATCCTTTGCAGAGGGGAAACAGGAACTCGAAGACAAGCCCGTACATATGGGCCAGCGGGAGCATGCTCAGCATGCCGTCGCCGGGATGGAGGAACTCAATCTGACCGAGGGCGAATCCGATGTTGCCCCAGAGGTTGCCGTAAGTGATCATCACCCCCTTGGAGTTGCCGGTAGAGCCTGATGTGTAGTTGATCAGGGCCAGCTCATCAGAGACGGGTTCATGGTAACGGATATCCTCTGCCTTGTATCCCTCGGGGTAGAGCCGGGTGAACATGGTGTCGAGCGCATCGACCGCCGACTTGATTTTGTCGCCTCGGTCAGACACCACCTCGAGGTCGCCGAGCAACAGCACCCCATCCACCCCGGGCATACGGTCCATGTCGAGGTTGTCGGCGATTGACCGCTCGGTGAACAGCAGACGGGCCTCGGCATGGGTCACCAGATGGACGATATTGCCGGGCTGGAACTCATGGAGCAGCGGCACCACGACCGCCCCGTAGGTCAACGCGCCCAGAAATGTCACGGCCCACTCGGCGGAGTTGCGGGCGCAGAGGGCGACCCGGTCGCCCGGCTTCAGGCCGATGGCCTTATATAATATGTGGAAGCGGGCGACACGCGCGGCGACTTCGCCATATGTCAAGGTGTTTCCGTGGAAATCGGTCAGCGCGTCGCGGCTCCAGTTGGCGGCGAGGCTTTCGGAGATGGCTCTTATGAGGCGGTCATTCATCTTTTTCACAAGTTTTATCGTTATGCATATGGATACATAACAAATTTTTTCCGTACTTTGTCGGCGACAAAGCGCGTGGATTTTTCAGACGCCTTCGGCCTACCGCCGGTTTCCGCTAAAGAAACCAACTTCCAGGCAGTCCTGAAAGCAAAATTCCCGCAAAATTAATAAAACTCACTAAATACCGCAAGATGAACCGCAAATATCTTCAATTCGCCGGAGCGCTGCTGCTGACGGCATGCTCCGCATCTGCCGCCGGGGACAGCTACACCGTCAATGTCGCGATGCCCCCGGCCGCCAACGGCGAGACCGCTTTCATCGTCAACTTTGACAACGGCGAGAAAATCGACTCAGTGATGGTCGAGAACGGCAAGGCTGTCTTCAAAGGCACCGTGGAGCAACCTGTGCTGGCCCGCGTGCTGGTCAACGGCCAGCGTTACGGCAACTTCATTCTCGAGCAGGGCGACATAACACTCCAGAGGGGCGGGGCCGTCAAGGGCGGCTCTCTCAACGGCGAGCTTGAGAAAGCCATGAAGGGTGTCGAGGCCATACAGGCCAAAGCCGCCAAGCTGCCCCAGGACTCGACCTACGCCAACCGCATGGCCATCCTCGAGAATGAATACAACTCCTACATGGACTCGGTGGTGGCTGCCAACGCCACCAACCCCATCGGCTACATGTTCTTCATCAACCAGGCCTACGACTACGACCTGCCGCGCCTAAACAAGGCCCTTGAGCAATATCCGGCAATGAAAGGCTACCAGCGCACCGCCAAGCTGGTCGAGGCCCTGCAACAGAAGGAGAAGACCCAGCCGGGCAACAAGTTCATCGACTTCACCATCACCAACGACTCCATCTCGCAGAGCCTGTCTGACTATGTCGGCAAGGGACGTTACACACTGGTCGACTTCTGGGCGAGCTGGTGCGGCCCCTGCATCCGCGAGACCAAGGTGCTGAAGAAAATCCGCGAGGAGTTCCAGGGCAAGCCCCTTGACATCCTCGGAGTGGCCGTATGGGACGAGCCTGCCAACACCGAGGCCGCCATCAAGCGCCACGAGCTGCCATGGCCACAGATAATCAACGCCCAGTCGGTGCCCACCGACCTTTACGGCATATCGGGCATCCCCTGCATCATCCTCTTCGGACCCGACGGCACCATCATCTCGCGTGACCTCCAGGGTGAGGAGCTGACCAAGTCGGTGCGCGCCGCGCTCAATCCCGCCGAAGAGAAGCCCCAGGCCGACTGACCCCGGCCGCCAGCAACTTTACCAATGCACAAGGGGTGTGTCGCATCTGCGACATACCCCTTGTGCGTTTCCCGTATGGCAGCCTGTCAACGCCGGCGCAGGAGCAGAGCAGCCACCCATGGCGACACACAGGCCGAGAGCATAGCCCCCGCGCCGTCGGCGAGGAAGTCAAGCATGTCGCATCCGCGGCCAAGCCCCATCCACGACTGCAACAGCTCTATCGCGCCACCGAAAAGAGTGGCGCAGGCCGCCATGGCCAGCAACGGTATGAGTGAGCCACAACGGGGCATCTCACCCGTCTGCTCGTAACGGCGCTGATGCAAAAGCTCGCGGTCGACGACGAGCGCGAACACGAGACCGCCGAACATCAGGGCATGGGCAATCTTGTCGGCATGTTCAAACAGCCCCACCTCGGGGTCGGGCAGCGGATTGGGGGCGAGCGTAAGCCATAGGATGGCGATCACCACCACCGACGAGAACAGGCCGGGACACATCTGCGTGAGATATTTCTGTAGCATAAGCGATTCTTTAAGAGAGATGAGCCGCAAAGTTAAGGATTTATCTCAAAACAGCAAAACCACATTCCACAATCGGATGGTTAAAAATTATGTCTTAAAACATAAAAATTTTTAAGCCCGTTTTTGCCGTTATTTCAATGGAAAATCGGTACATTTGCGACAAACAAAACTTTCAATCAATATTCACCGAAAAATCTCAACCACCATGATCATCGGAGTACCTAAAGAAATCAAGAACAACGAGAACCGAGTGGCAGTAACCCCCTCAGGCGTGCGCGAGCTCGTATGCCACGGCCATAAGGTATATGTCCAGCACACGGCCGGAGAAGGCTCGGGATTTCCTGACGAACTTTATGTCAAGGCCGGAGCCGAAATCCTCCCGAAAATCGAGGATGTCTACGCCATCGCCGAGATGATCATAAAGGTAAAGGAACCCATCAAGCCCGAGTATCCCCTCATCCGCCGCGACCAGGTGGTCTTCACATACTTCCATTTCGCCTCAGACCGCGAGCTGACCGAGGCCATGATACGCTCGGGAGCCGTCTGCATCGCGTACGAGACCGTGGAGCTGCCCAACCGCCAGCTCCCCCTGCTCATCCCGATGAGCGAGGTGGCAGGCCGCATGTCGATCCAGGAGGGCGCGCGCTTCCTTGAGAAGCCCCAGGGAGGCATGGGAGTGCTGCTCGGAGGCGTTCCGGGAGTGAAACCCGCCAAGGTGCTGATCCTCGGCGCGGGCGTCGTGGGCCGCAACGCAGCCCTCATGGCAGCCGGCATGGGCGCCGACGTCACCATCACCGACATCTCGCTCCCCACCCTGCGCTATGTCGCCGACGTCATGCCCAAGAATGTCAAGACCCTCTACTCCTCGCGCCACAACATAGAGGCCGAGCTGCCCGACACAGACCTGGTGATCGGCTCGGTGCTCATCCCCGGCGCCAAGGCCCCCAAGCTCGTCACCCGCGACATGCTCGCGCTGATGCGCCCCGGCACACTGCTGGTGGATGTCGCCATCGACCAGGGCGGATGCTTCGAGACATCGACCCCCACCACCCACTCCAACCCGACCTACACCATCGACGGCATCATACACTACGCCGTGGCCAACATCCCCGGCGCGGTGCCCCGCACCTCCACCCTGGCCCTGACCAACGCCACCCTCCCCTACGCCATCCGACTGGCCGACAAGGGATGGCGCCAGGCCTGCAAGGAAGACAAGGCCCTCGCCCTTGGAGTAAACATCGTGGAGGGGAAAGTAGTGTTCCCCGCCGTGGCCCAGGCATGGGATCTCCCCTGCCACGAGCTGACGCTCTGACGCCACCGGCCTGCAGGCCACACCAAGAAAAGAGAATCATTTACCGTCTCTAATCCTGTTCAGACTGTATCAGGCCGCCCCGCTCTCCCCCGCTCCGACGGGAGACCCCGTGGCGGCCTGACTCGCAGGCATAAGCGCGCCTTACAGTTTCGACTCCACAGCCCGCCAAAAGGGTGCCGCAGATAGCGGTTTTCAAAGTTTTTAAGAAAATTATCGCGAAAATCGACTCTGATTAGAAATAAATCCGTATATTTGCGAAAACAAAAAATCTTATCACGAACATAAACCCGACTGACAATGAAGCAACCCGACATTGACTGGACAACACTGGGATTCGGCTATGTGCCGACCGACTACAACGTCCGCTGCTACTACCGCGACGGGAAATGGGGCGAAATCGAGGTCTCCTCATCTGAGACCATTGAAATGCACATTGCCGCCACAGCCCTCCATTACGGACAGGAAATCTTCGAAGGCCTCAAGGCTTTCCGGGGAAAAGACGGCAAAGTCAGGGTTTTCCGCCCCCTGGAAAACGCCCACCGCATCCAGGAATCGGCGCGCGGCATCAAGATGGCCGAAATCACCGACGAGCTCTTCCTTGAGATGACCCGCAAGGTGATAGCCCTCAACGAGCGCTTCATCCCCCCCTACGGAAGCGGCGCGTCGCTCTACATCCGCCCCTTGGAAATCGGCATGTCGGCCCAGGTAGGCGTGAAGCCCGCCAGCGAGTACTGCTTCATGATGCTCGTGACCCCCGTCGGCCCATACTTCAAGGAGGGATTCAAACCCACCAACATCTGCATAATGCGCGAGTATGACCGCGTGGCCCCGCGCGGCACAGGCCGCTGGAAAGTCGGAGGCAACTACGCCGCCAGCCTCGGGGCAGGCGAGCGCGCCCACGAGCTCGGCTACTCGGCCGTCCTCTACCTCGACCCCAAGGAAAAGAAATACCTCGACGAGTGTGGCCCCGCCAACTTCTACGCCATCAAAGACGGCAAATACATCACCCCCGCGTCAGACTCCATCCTCCCCTCAATCACCAACGAGTCGCTGATGCAGCTCGCCCGTGACTTCGGCATGGAGGTCGAACGCCGCCACATCACCGTTGACGAAATTCCCGACTTCGAGGAGGCAGCCGCATGCGGCACAGCCGCCGTCACCTCCCCCGTAGGCGAAATCCACGACCTCGACAACGACATCAAATATGTCATCGCCAAAGACGGCAAGCCCGGCCCCGTGACCACCCGCTTCTACGAGACCCTCAGCGCGATACGCCTGGGCGAAATCGAAGACAAGCACGGATGGAACATGGTCCTCGACCTCTGATTCACCGACCAGACACAGAGCCACACACGCGATGTTCGACTACCAGAGAATCATCGACAGACACTATCCCGAAGGGTCACCCCTTCGGGATATATATTTGCGCCATTGCAGGCAGGTGGCCGACAAGGCCCTCTCCATCGCCCGCGCCAAAGCCCTCACCCTCCCTCCCGGCGAGATAGAAGCCGCGGCGATGCTCCATGACATAGGCATATTCCTATGCGACGCCCCCTCCATATGTTGCCACGGCTCAGAGCATTACCTGCGCCACGGTATGCTCGGGGCTGACCTGCTCCGGGCCGAAGGCGCCCCCGAGGAGCTGGCCCGAGTGGCCGAGCGCCACACCGGCTCGGGCATCTCCCGCGAGGAAATCATCTCCGACATGCTCCCCCTGCCGGCCGACCGCTGCTTCATGCCCGAGACCACCCTCGAGAAACTGATATGCTACGCCGACAAATTCTTCTCCAAATCGGGCGACATGGCCGAAAAACCATTGCCCCGGGTGATGGTCGCCATGGCCAGATTCGGGCCGGAGCCATTCGCCAGATTCAAGGAGCTTCACCGCCGGCTGGGCACTTAAATAAAGTTAATAAACTTTAATATTCCATTTATGCCTCATTCCGCGCCTCCAAGCCGCTTGGCCAGGCGCGGATTTTTCATTAATATTGCGTAAATTTGCAGTGTAGAGTATGGCGGCGCGGACGCCGCCGACCTGAGCCATCCCTCTCCTGTCAAATACCGCGCCAGAGCGTGGCCGTCACGGCCACAGCCCTCTCCACCGGCAGACCCGGCCACTCTCTCCCGTCGACTGGCCGTGTCTCGCCCCCCACGACAACGTGGCGCGTCCCCGGGAAGACCGCTTCCGGCCCGCAGCAGGCCGATAGCCCTTTCCTTTTAGCCCCGCTAATAAAAAAACAACATAAATGACAGGTAAATGGAATTATTTACCCCTGACACAAGAAGAACAGCGCATCGAGACGGAGCTTGCAAAACGCTACGCCTCGATTCCCCCTGTGAGCCAGTTGCTGGTCGAGCGAGGGATTACTTCAGTGGAAGAAGCTGACCGCTTTTTCCATCCCCAGCTGAAGAATCTCCACGACCCGTTCCTGATGCCCGACATGGACAAGGCTGTCGAAAGGCTCAACAGAGCCATGGGGTCAAAGGAGAAGATAATGGTCTACGGCGACTATGATGTCGACGGCACTACCGCCGTCGCCCTGGTCTACAAGTATCTCCAGAACTTCTACTCCAACATAGATTACTTCATCCCGACCCGCTACGAAGAGGGCTACGGGATATCATCCGAGACAATCGACGAGTTCGCCGCATCAGGCGTGAAGCTCGTCATAATCCTCGACTGCGGCATAAAGGCCAACCAGGAAATCGCGCACGCCAAGGAGCATGGCATAGACTTCATAATCTGTGACCACCACGTCCCTGACGACGAGCTGCCGGGCGCTGTGGCCATCCTCAACCCCAAGATGCCAGGGTCGACCTACCCCTGCCCCCACCTCTCGGGCTGCGGCGTGGGATACAAACTGATGCAGGCGTTCGCCATCAGCAACGGCATTCCGCAGACCGACCTCGAGGGGATGCTCGACCTGGTGGCAGTCTCGATAGCCGCCGACATAGTCCCGATGGTCGACGAGAACCGCGTGATGACCTACTGGGGGTTGCGCCGCCTCAACTCCAACCCCAACATGGGCATCAGGGCCATAATACGCATCTGCGGCCTCGCAGGCAAGGAAATCACCATCTCTGACGTGATATTCAAAATCGGGCCGCGCATCAACGCCTCGGGCCGTATGCAGAGCGGACGCGAGGCTGTCGACCTGCTGGTCAGCCGCGACATCGCCGACGCGTCACAGCGCGCCCGCAACATCGACCAGTACAACAAAGACCGCAAGGAACTCGACAAGCGCATCACCGAGGAGGCCAACGCCATCCTCTCGCAACGCATCGAGGCCGGAAGCAACAAGAAATCGATTGTCATCTTCAACAAAGACTGGCACAAGGGAATCATCGGCATAGTGGCCTCTCGCCTGACCGAGCTTTACTACAAGCCATCGGTGGTGCTGACCCTCTCCAACGGCCTGGCCACCGGCTCGTCGCGCTCCGTGCAGGGATTCGACATCTACTCCGCTGTCGACTCCACGCGCGACCTGCTCGAGAACTTCGGCGGACACACCTACGCCGTCGGGCTGTCGCTCAAGGAGGAGAACATCCCCGAGTTCACCCGCCGCTTTGAGGAATATGTGGCGGCCAACATCCTCCCCTCACAGCTCAAGCCAACCTATGAAATCGACGCCCTGCTGACATTCTCCGAGATAACCCCCGAGTTCATCGCCACTCTCCGCCGCTTCAACCCATTCGGCCCCGGCAACCCCAAGCCGGTATTCTGCTCGCGCAATGTGATGGACTTCGGCACATCCAAGCTGGTAGGCCGACAGCTCGAACACATAAAGCTCGAACTGGTCGACGACACCTCCGGGAAGGTCTTCAACGGCATCGCCTTCAACAAGGCCCACCTCTTCGAGGCCATCCACGCCGGCAAGCGGTTCAACATCTGCTACACCATCGAGGACAACAAACACCAGGCCGCCCAGAACGCCATCCAGCTCCAGGTCAAGGAAATCGAAATAATCGACTGACCTCCCCACCGCGACCTAACAACGAAGCTATCACACTAACAATCTTTTGCGACCCACCCAACCACACAACGCGGATCGCAAAAGATTATTCGTATACAAAGGTTATTCGTATATTTGGAATAGGCAAGGGAATAATCCAAGCGAAATGTCGTTCCAGCAATCATCCAGGGAACTGTTTCCGCAACCATCCAAGTGAAGTGTCTCAGGAATTATCCAAGAGAGCGTCCCTGGCTTTATCCAAGTGAAGTGTTCCCTGAATAATACCATATGCATGATTCGCCCACGAATCCTACGGATTCGATGCCGGATATGTGTCCGGTTTTGAAGTTATTCGTATCAGGCAAATATGTTTAACCGGCTGTCTCGAGCGACTTTATGCATTGACCGCCCCCTGTTTATGTGAAGGTGTCAGCTGGCCGAGGAAAAAACAAAAACGTATGACACCGTGCCTTCCGGCAAAGTGTCATACGTCATACGAGGGATTTGTGGCAGTTCAGCTTATGCCACTACGCTGTGTTTGTCCGTTCCTCTCAGGCTTCGGGCTGGAGAGGCTCGATTTCGGCAAGGTTGCGCGAAAGGTCGTCGGCGGAGAGGGAATAGTTCTGGAGGTCGCCGGCGAGGAACTTGTCGTAGGAGGCCATGTCGATGAGTCCGTGGCCAGAGAGGTTGAAGAGTATCACCTTCTCCTCGCCGGTCTCCTTGCAACGCTTGGCCTCACGGATGGTGGCGGCGATGGCATGGCATGACTCGGGAGCGGGGATGATGCCTTCGACACGGGCAAAGAGGGTTCCGGCCTCGAAGCTTTCAAGCTGGTCGATGTCGACCGCCTCCATGAGCTGGTCTTTGAGCAGCTGCGAGACAATCACCCCGGCGCCATGGTAGCGCAGGCCCCCGGCGTGGATGTTGGCCGGGGAGAAGCTATGGCCGAGGGTATACATGGGCAGCAGGGGGGTGTAACCGGCCTCGTCGCCGAAGTCGTATTTGAATTCACCACGGGTGAGCTTGGGGCAGCTGGCAGGCTCGGCGGCCACGAAACGGGTGTGGGTCTTTCCCTCCTCGCCGGCGATGCGGTGGCGCATGAAAGGAAACGCCAGTCCGCCGAAGTTGCTGCCTCCGCCGAAACATGCGATTACGATGTCGGGATACTCGCCGGCTTTCTCCATCTGCTTCTCGGCCTCAAGGCCGATAACGGTCTGGTGGAGGGCGACATGGTTAAGCACCGACCCCAGGCAATATTTGCAGTTGGGAGTGGTCTGGGCCAGCTCCACGGCCTCTGAAATTGCTGTTCCGAGCGACCCCTGGTAATTGGGATTGACAGTTAATATGTCTTTTCCCGCGCGGGTCGACATCGAGGGGGAGGGGGTCACCTGGGCCCCGAATGTCTGCATTATGCTGCGGCGGTAAGGCTTCTGCTCATAAGATATTTTCACCTGGTATACGGCCGAGTCGATGCCATACATGCTGGCCGCATAGGCCAGAGACGCGCCCCACTGCCCCGCGCCGGTCTCGGTGGTGATATTGGTGATGCCCTCCTGCTTGCAGTAATATGCCTGGGGTATCGCCGAGTTGAGCTTGTGTGAACCCATCGGTGAGACACTCTCGTTCTTGAAATATATGTGGGCGGGGGTGCCGAGCGCCTTTTCCAGGCCATAAGCCCTCACAAGCGGGGTTGAACGGTAATATTTGTATTTTTCCCTCACCTCCTCGGGGATTTCAATCCATACGTCAGACTGGTTGAGCTCCTGGTCGCAGCATTCTTTGGCGAAAATCGGATACAGGTCCTCAGCCTTGAGGGGCTGTTTGGTACCCGGATGGAGCGGGGGAAGAGGCTTGTTGGCCATATCGGCCTGGATGTTGTACCAGTAACGGGGAATTTCCTCTTCGTCAAGAAAGTAGCGTTTACGTTTCTCAGTCATAACGATTTATTATTTATCGGCTTCTGGAATAAAAGCCATTGAAACTTTCGAGTCGGCTTCTGTCACGGATTCCATCAATACACGACCCGGTTAACTATCACTCGCAAAGTTACGTTTTTTCAGTTATATACAAGCGTATATGTCAAAATTGACCCTATATTTTTATTCATCTTCATTTAAAACGTCAAAAACAAAGCGCGACAACGCCCCTCGCCGGGTTTCACCTCACTGCATGTTGGCTTCAGGCCTGTCATAACCCGGCAATCTTGTCGCGCTAATCGTCACGAGTTAGCATTTTGCATACTTTTAATTATAATTTGCGCCCCCAAATTCTAAAAATGTATTTAAATTTTAAAAAAATTGTTGCATTTCTAAAACTTATTACATATTTTTTAGGAATCTGAATTTAGAACACACCGGTCATGTGACGCGTCTTTCGCCGGGTTGTATAAAAGCCATGGATAATCTAAACCAGACCTGGGCCCAGGCCAGCTATTCATTATCTTATTAATCATAGTCACATGAAGAGTCATATATGTTTGGAGCCCCCACCTACTTCTACCTCAAGGATGTGGACAACGAAAGCAATGTCCTTAACGGAGCAAGCTCAGTGGCCGCGTCAGTCGGCACAGTCAACGGTGTCAACGTCACCTTTCCCGAACTTGACATCTGGGCAATCGGAAACTTCAACAAACACCACCATCACCCTCTCGCGCGGCACTTCAGCCATCGCCAATGTGGAAGCCGACGACACCAACGCCCCGTGGTATACTACAACCTGCAGGGTGTGCGCGTGGAGAATCCCGCCAACGGCGTGTTCATCCGCGTGCAGGGTTCACAGGTTACAAAAATAGCAAAGTGATCTTCCCCATCTGAATCCGGTTAAAAACCGACGGGACGGCCTTTCAGAAAGGCCGTCCCGTTTTTTTCATCGTCGCATCGAAAGGGGTGGCAGACGCGGGTGATACTGACGCTGAATATCAGGCGTCGTCGAGGTCTGAGGCGTCGCGCTCAAGAATCGATGCCGCCAGCGAGTCGCCGGTCTGCACTATCGACACCAGGGGGTAAAGCTTGCGGGCGACATCGTAGCTCTTGCAATCCTCGAGGCTGTGCTGGTTGACACCCCACGCGCCCATGTGCCAGCGGATGGCCAGCATCTCGGCGTCGCTCATCTCCAGACCACTGCACAGCACCACCACAAGCGATTTCTCGCCGTGGCCCATCGGGAAATTCTTGTAGGTGAGCTTATACCCCTCGGAGTCTTCCCACTGGCCGAGGGCGTTTTTGCGCTTCTTCACCGAGCGGCGGTAGATGTCGGCCTTGCAGACATCATGGAGCAGCGCCGATATGATGATGCTGTCGCGGGTCACCTCCTTCTCGAGGGTCGGGTCGAGGGGTTTCATCGCCTCCCATACGGCGAGGGCCGATTTGGCCACATTCAGCGAGTGGAGCGTCAGGCCCCCCTCCACGTTGAGATGATGGTTGGCCGACGCAGGGGCCTCGAAAAAGCCGAGGCGCTCGATTTCCTCCAGGACATAGTCCACCCCCTCGCGCCCAGTGGACCTGAGCATCTCTATGAATTCGGCCTTGACGGCCTCTTTGTCTATCTTCATCGTATCTTGTATTTTTCAGTTCTTGACTTGAGCGCTGGCGGCTCACCACTCCAGGGCTACCGCCACCGACTCCATACGGGCGGCAATCGGCGGAGTCAGTTTCGCCAGCTTTATCCGTCCGTCCGTAACAGCCGGGAAATCACCGGTTATGCGTTCTTTGAGCCTAAGCAACACATTCTCAAGCAGCGCCGAAGGCTCGGCCATCACTTGCGACACCACAGCTACCACCCGCGAATAGTCCAGGGCGTGGGCCACATCGTCTGTGACGGCGGCCTGCTCCATGTCATATCCAAGCGTGAGCGACACCTCAAACAGATTGCCCACCACACGCTCCTGGGGCAGCACGCCGTGAAACGCCTGCATCCTCAGCCTGTCTATCTCGACATATCCTTTCAACATATCGGTCTTGCTATCTTTTCACCCACAAAGTTAGTCAATTTAGCCGGAATCATATCCCGAAATATGACGGAATTTCGTAACTTTGTTGCTACGTTTCCAATCAGACCATAATGTATTTCGCTTTAGACAACATATTGCCTGTGGTATGGATCTGCCTCGGTGTGGCCCTGACAGCCATGATTTATCTGCTTGCCGCATACCGGCGTTTCACCCGCCTGCGCCCCCCCGAGGAGGCCCCGCTTCCCGACGACGACCGCCTGCCCGGGGTCTCGGTGGTGGTCTACGCCCGCGACAATGCCTCGGAGCTGCGCGAGACCCTTCCGGAGATACTCGCCCAGGAATATCCCGGGGAGAAGATGGAGGTGATAGTGGTCAATGACGGCTCGGTCGACGAGGTGACCGATGTGGTAAACCATCTCGGGCAGAGCCACTCCAACCTCTACATCACATTCGTCCCCGACGAGGCCCACAACCTCAGCCGCAAGAAGCTGGCCGTCTCGCTCGGCATCAAGGCCGCCAGGAAAGAGGTGGTGGTTATGACCACTGCCGAGTGCCGCCCCGCCTCCCGGCAGTGGCTGCGCCACATGGCCGCGCCGTTTCCCGGCTCCGAGGTGGTCCTCGGATGGGCGGCCATCGACAACCTCCACGGCCCCATGCTCAGGTTCGACGAAGCGGCCCGAGGCACAACCTGGCTCTCGGCGGCCCTCAACGGCCATCCCTACCGTGGCATCGGCTTCAACCTCGCCTACCGCCGCGCCACATTCTTCGAGGCCAAGGGGTTCTCGCGCTCGCTCAACCTCCACAACGGCGACGACGACATTTTTATCCACCAGATCGCAAACCGCGACAACACTTCGGTTGTTTTATCTCCTGACGCATTGATGTCGGTCAGCTTCCAGAAGCCCAAGGCCGCCTACCACGACCTGCGCCTGCGCCATTGCTTCACCCAGAGACGGCTCCCCAAAGGGGCACGCCGCATGATGGGAAGCGGCACCCTGGCGATGTGGCTCTGGCTGGCCTCGGTCGCCACAGGGGTTGTCTTCTCGCTGCCCAACTGGTTTCCCTCCTGTCTGTTCGCCGCCACGATTCCGGCCCTGTGGATTCCGCTGACCGTAAACTGGCTTCGCACCGGACGCACCCTGGGCATCTCCCTCTCCCCCGCCCTGCTCTGGTGGGAAATGCTTTGGCGATGGCTCCCCGACCTGCGTTGCCGCATCGCATGCGGCTCAAGCAACCGCCGAAATTTCACCTGGCACACCAAAAAGATAAAATGACCTCAGCTTTGCAAAGATACCTCCGACTTGCCGCCTGCCTGCTTCTTACCGGTCTGCTGCTGGCATCCGGCGGCGACGACCTCTACGCCAGCTCCAGAAAGAAAAAGACCACCCGCAAGACAACCACCACTCGAAAACGCAAATCACGCAAAAGCCGCAAATCACGCAAGTCGACCGCCCCGGCCCTCCCGGTGGTGGTACTCGGCTCGACAGGCCCCATCGACGCGCCTGAGCCGTTTGTGACGCTCCCGCAGGTCAAGGATGCTCCCGACGGCCTTGACGGCCGCACGATCGCCCTATGGCCCAGCCACGGTAAGTATTACGCAGGCTCCTGGGTCTGGCAGCGGCCACGCCTGTTCGGCACGGTCGAAGACCTGCTGTCGCGCGCGTTTGTCGACCCCTATGTGGTCCCGATGCTGGAAAACGCCGGGGCATATGTCATGATGCCACGCGAAAGGGATTTCTCCCACCGCGCGCTCATAATCGATCATGACTGGAGCAACGGCGACGGACGCTTCGCCACCATCTCCGGCCGCCACCAATGGGAGGCATTGCCTGACAGCACCGGTTTCGGCCATCGCGGCGATTACCTCCTCGAGGGGGACAACCCGTTCCTCATGGGGTCTTCGGGGGCAGTGAAGACGGTCGAGCCTGAGGATTCAGCCGACATGTCGGTTGCCCAATGGTATGGCACCGCGCCAGAAGAGGGGGACCGCGCGGTGTATGTCTCCTACAAGTCATTCCCCAACAGCGCCACCGACGCTGTCTATACCGTCAACCATCTCGGCGGCGCGTCGAAGGTGACCGTCAACCAGCGCATGGGGGGCGGCACATGGGTATATATCGGCACATATCCTTTCTCCTCCCAGCCCGGCAGCCAGCCTCTTGTCACCCTCTCCAACGTCTCGGCCGACGAAGACGCGGTCGTCTCGGCCGACGCTGTGAAAATCGGAGGCGGCATGGGACAGGTGGCCCGCCAGAAAGGCTCCGGCTCACCCCGCGTGTCGGGATATCCGGCATTCCTCGAGGGAGCGAGATATTATCTCCAGGGTGCTGGATTCCCCGAGGAGGTCTACAGCCCCAACAAGGGGGAAAACGACTATATGGACGACTATATGTCGCGTGCCCTGTGGGTCAACTGGCTCACCGGAGGGTCTGAAATGCTGCCCGACTCGCTGGGCCTCAAAGTGCCTGTCGACATGGTGCTGGCTTTGCACACCGACGCCGGAGTCAAGACCGACTCGACCACTGTCGGCACCCTCGGGCTATACTCGACCGACGGGGGAAACCCGCTGGGCAACGGCACATCCAGGTATGCCAACCGCGACTTGACCTCGGCCGTCACCTCGCAGGTGATCAACGATATCCGCCGGCTCTACGACCCGGCTTGGACCTCGCGCGGCAACCGCGACCGACGGTATTACGAAGTCAGGGAGACGAAAGTGCCCGCCATGATCATGGAATTGCTCTCCCACCAGAACTTCGAGGACATGAAGCATGCCCTCGACCCCGAATTCCGGTTTCTGGTCGGACGCGCCGTCTACAAAGGCATCCTCCGGTTCCTGGCCGAACGTTACAACCAGCCATACACCGTGCAGCCACTGCCTGTGGAGGCGTTTGCCATCCACGCCGACGGCGACGGGTATTACACCCTGACATGGCGCCCGGTCGACGACCCCATCGAACCTTCGGCGAAGCCCGCCTGCTATGTGATATACGAGGCCACCCCCGACCGCCATTACCATCCTGTTGCCAAAACCGACATCCCATCCTGGACAACACGCGTGGATGACGACAAAATCCACGCCTACTATGTCGTGGCGGCCAACGACGGCGGTGTCTCTTTCCCCTCCGAGGTGCTGGCCCTGTATGACAACGGCCACCGCATGCCGTCGGTGGAGATTGTCAACGGCTACACCCGCGTGTCGGCCCCGCAATGGACCGACGGCGAGGATTACGCCGGATTTGATTTCGAGGAGAACTACGGTGTGCCCGATGGCCGCGACGTCCATTTCATAGGCGCGCAATATGACTTCGACCCGCAGTCGGTACTGTCAGGTTCCAACCTCGGATTCGGGGCGTCGGCAGACACCGAGGCCACCCGTGAACGCCGGGGCAACTCACATGACTACACCATCATCCACGGCGAGGCCTTGAAAAAGGCAGGCCGGGGCTTCGTCTCCTCCTCCCTGAAAGCCTTCGAGGAGGGGAAATCCACCCACAAGGCTGTCGACCTCATCCTGGGGCTGCAGAAGACCACCCGCAAGGCCGGTTCGCGCGGCCGCTATTTCCAGACATTCCCCAAAGCCCTGCGCGACCGCCTGGAGAGATACCTCCATGACGGAGGCAAGCTGCTTGTCTCCGGTTCTTACCTCGCGTCGGAAATCATTGAGGCTGACTCTCTCACCCGCGACTCGATGATGACATTCGCCGTCAACACCCTTGGCTACCTCCCGTTCACTGAGGGGGTCAATGATTCCATACCCAAGACTCCGGTGGCCACCCGCTCGATGGAAATAAAGGGGAGTGAAATCATGCCGGGCATGCCTGTGATACGCACATCCTCCCTTGCCTCTTTCCGCAACGGCAACTGGGCCGGGGCCGGGAATCCACAGGCCATCATCCCGGCCGACAAGCAAGGGCTGGTGATTGCCCGCTATGCCGACACGGGCTATCCCGCCGCAATAGCCGTGGATAACGGCGACAAGGCGGGGCGCGCCGTCATCGCCTCATTCCCGATAGAGGCAATGGAGAATGAGGCGGCGCGCGAGGGATTCGTGGGCAGCGCGGTCAGCTACCTCATCGGGCCGGAGGCTCCGGCACCAGCCGCTGTCAAGCCCACCACTGCCCCCGTTTCCGACCTGAAAGAGAAACAGGGGAAAACCGACAAAAACAAGAAGAAAAAAAAGAAGAAAGAAGATAAAAAAGCCTCCAAAAATAAAAAAAAGCAGCAGCAGGCAGCCTCGGAGGTGAAGGACGGCAAATCGCCGGTGCCGAAGCCTGCCAGACGCGACCCGGACACACCCCGCGCAGTGCCTCACCGCAGGAAATAACCATCACACTCTTTCTCCCCCAATCATAAACCCACGAAAGCCATGGAAAAAATCTCTCACAAGACAATATCCGTATCTCCCACCATATCCACCCCGCGACTGATAAGCCAGCTGAAAGCGGCCTCCAAGGAGGGGGTGAAATACATTTTCATCCGACTCGACGGATATGACATTGACCTGTCCGTTGAGAGCCAGAGGAGAATGCTGCAGGTGGCCCGCGACACAGACGCGGCGCTTCTTTACAGCGACTACCGCGTTCTCGACCAGGACGGCAAGTTGACACCCCATCCGCTCGCGCCATACCAGGAGGGGTCGGTCAGGGATGATTTCGACTTCGGCCCCATAATTCTCGTGAATGTGGAGGATACCGCGCCGCGCCATGGATGGGCATACGACAGCCCCGCCCCGTCAGACCACAGCGGCCTTTACGCGCTCAGGCTTTTCCTTGCCGGCACACGCGGGACTGAACACATCCACCACCTGCCGGAGTACCTGTATGTCAGCTCTGAGAGTGACCTGCGCGCATCGGGGGAGAAGCAGTTTGACTATGTCAACCCACACAACGCCTCGGTGCAGAAAGAGCGCGAACAGGTCTTCACACGCTATCTGACCCGGACAATGGCCATACTGCCCCCGGCTGAAAAGGGCATCGACCTCGCCGAAGGGGATTTCCCGGTGGAGGCCTCGGTCATCATTCCGGTGCGCGACCGCGCCCGTACCGTGGCCGACGCAATCGCCTCGGCGCTGTCGCAGGAGGCCGGGTTCAGCTTCAATGTGATTGTCGTGGACAACCACTCCTCTGACGGCACCACCGACATCGTGGCCGGCATCGCCGCCTCAGACCAGAGGGTGGCGCATATAATCCCCTCACGCTACGACCTCGGAATCGGCGGTTGCTGGGACCTGGCCGTGCGCGACCCGCGCTGCGGGCGTTTTGCCATACAGCTCGACAGCGATGACAAATACAAGGATGCCACCACCCTTGATAAAATCGTCAGCTGCTTCCACCAGGAGAGATGCGCCATGGTGATTGGCTCTTACGAGCTCACCGACTTCGACGGCAATCCGATACCGCCGGGGCTTATCGACCACAAGGAGTGGACTCCTGACAACGGCCACAACAACGCCCTGCGCATCAACGGGCTGGGTGCCCCCCGGGCATTCCACACGCCGGTTCTGAGGAGCATCGGGGTGCCGAATGTCAGCTACGGCGAAGACTACGCCCTGGGGCTGCGCATCTCGCGCGAATACCGGATAGGCCGCATCTACGAGTCGCTGTATCTCTGCCGCCGTTGGCAGGGCAACTCCGACGCCAACCTCAGCCAGGAACGGGTCAATGCCAACAACATCTACAAAGACTGGCTGCGCACCGTCGAACTTGCCGCCCGTCGCCGGGTCTACCTTGAAGTCTCGGCGCGATACCGCGAGCGGATTCTCGACATCACCCGGAGGCTTGAACAGTTCCACGACTCGCAACTCGCCGCCTGGCCTCTGGCTGAAAAGAATTTCGCCGGACTGGAGCAGGTGGAGACACGCGATTTCCTCATCGAGGAGAAGGATATGAAGGCCACGTTCAATCCCTGCCGGGCCATCTCGTCGGGGGCCAGGACAGATGCCGCCTCTGTGGCCGCCCGCCCCTGCTTCCTCTGCGCGGGAAACAGGCCGGAATGCCAGCAGGCCCTCCCGATACTGCCGGGATATTCCCTGCTTGTCAACCCCTACCCCCTTTTCAGCCATCATTTCACCATCGCCTCAGACACGCACCAGCCCCAGCGGCTCAATGTCAGTGAGCCTGATGGGTCGAGCCGTTACTCCACAATGTTTGACCTCTGCCTGAAGATGCCCGACTGGCTGGTCTTCTACAACGGCCCGAAGTGCGGGGCCTCCGCCCCCGACCATCTGCATTTCCAGGCGATACACTGCCTGGATGACGCAGAGCTTACCGACACCGACAACTGGTATGACCTCCCCTATGAGAAACATATCTTCTTCGCCCCTGACAAGGAGCAGCTCGACCGCCGGATGGAGGAGATAATGACCGAACTCGCCAGTCTGCCTGAGAACCTCGGCGAGGATGAGCCACGGGTGAACGTGTTCATGAAAAACCATGTCAACGATGATGGTTACTACACCCCCGAGACCTCGGGAGTGGAGGTGATGGTGGTGCCCAGGCGCGCCCACCGCCCGGCTTGCTACGGCACGGGAGATGGACAGCTTATGATTTCCCCCGGGGCGATAGACATCCTCGGCTCCATCGTAGTTGCCCGGGAGGAGGATTTCAGGCGGCTCGACGGGGAGACTCTGGAAAAGATTCTGCACGAAACCACATATTTCCTTGACGGAAAATGACCGCGTATACAACAACCAGGCAACCGCTCCCCGACCGCGAGCCTGTAATCCAGGCGGGCATCCTCGGGGCTGTAGGCACGCGGCATATGCTCCACGGGCCGTTCGGGCGCGCGGAGCAACCCGACGGCAGCCTGCTGCTCACCCCTCTCTCCGCCGACGCCTCTTTCACCATCCCGGAGGTGAGGATAGGCATCGGATTCCATTGGGAGCGCATCGAGCCTCAACGTTTCCACGGGGCTTTGCGCATCCATCCAGACGGCCTGATGGTGAATGAGGTCGCCCTGGAGGAGTACCTCCTCAGCGTGGTCTCATCCGAGATGAAGGCCACCGCCCCTGTCGAGTTTCTGAAAGCCCACGCCATTGTCTCACGCTCATGGCTCATTGCCATGCTTGAAAAGGGGCGGATGGGAAACGGCGAGACATCACATAGCGCGCATACCCGCATCTCATTCGACGAAGAACAGGACTGCCGGGAAATCACCAGATGGTATGACCGCGAGGCCCACACACGGTTTGATGTCTGCACCGATGACCACTGCCAGCGATACCAGGGTATCTCAAGGGCCGCGTCTCCGGCGGTGGAGCAGGCCGTCAGGGAAACCCGCGGCGTAGTGCTGGCCTACGACGGAAAGGTATGTGACGCGCGTTTCTCGAAATGCTGCGGCGGAGCCACAGAGGAGTATTCATCAGCCTGGGAGGACGCGGATGTGCCATACCTGCGCAGCGTGTCAGACACCGACGTGGAGGGGTATTGTTTTTGCGCCACCGATGATGCCGGGTTGCTGGCCTCAATCCTCAACGGCTATGACCTCGACTCACCCGGATTCCACCGTTGGGAGGAGTCGCTGACACAGGATGACGCGGCCACGCTAATAGCCGGGAAAACCGGGATAGATGTGGGAGCGGTCGTAAGCCTACGCCCCCTGTCGCGCGGAAAGTCGGGACGTGTCACCCGCCTGCTGGTCAAAGGCACAAAAGACTCGCTGATTATCGGCAAGGAACTTGAAATACGCCGTGTGTTGTCGCCGTCCCACCTCAAGTCATCGGCTTTCGAGGTCATAGCCCTCGGAAAAGACAGCCGACCCGCGAAAGACGGCCAGGTCCCTGAGAGATTCATATTCTCGGGCCGGGGCTGGGGCCATGGTGTCGGGATGTGTCAGATCGGGGCAGCCGCGATGGCCGCGCGGGGTGCCGGCCACAAATCAATTCTCAATCATTATTTCACAGATGCAGAACTCATCACTCTCTACCGCTGACCGCGTCAGCCGCCGCCAGTCACCCTGGTGGTGGGTGCCGACCCTCTATTTCGCCGAGGGGTTGCCATACATGGCGGTGATGACCATATCGGCCATCATGTACAAATGTCTCGGGATAGACAACACCGCCCTGGCCTTTTACACCTCGTGGCTCTACCTGCCGTGGGTGATAAAACCTTTCTGGAGCCCCTTTGTCGACATCATCCGTACCAAACGGTGGTGGGTGGTGACGATGCAGACGGCCATCGCCGTCGGGCTTGCCCTCATCGCATTCACATTGCCGACATCGGGCTTCTTCCAGGCCACCCTGGCGGTGTTCTGGCTGGTGGCGTTCGCCTCGGCCACCCATGACATCGCCGCCGACGGTTTCTATATGCTGGGACTTAGCGAGCATCAGCAATCAATGTTTGTCGGCATCCGCAGCCTGTTCTACCGTGTGTCGATGGTCGTCGGCCAGGGAGCGCTTGTCGTGCTGGCGGCCTGGGTCAACGAGCGATACACCACCCTCACAGGGGGATGGATTGCGATTTTCGCCATAATGTCGGTGTTTTTCTTCGCCGTCGCCATGTATCACTGGTTCATATTGCCGCGCCCGAAAGCCGACACAGACCGCGCCCCGCGCAGCGGAGCCGAGGTGCTGGCCGATTTCTGCGACACATTCGTTGACTTCTTCCGCAAGCCGGGAGTGGGCGTGGCCCTTCTCTTCATGCTGCTTTACCGTCTGCCCGAAGCCTTGATGGTGAAGATGATTCCACCTTTTCTGCTTGACACCTCGGCCTCTGGGGGAATGGGGCTTGACGCCGACCAGGTAGGCATCGCCTACGGCACGGTGGGCGTAATCGGCCTGATGCTCGGGGGCATCACAGGCGGACTGGCCGCGGCACGCGGCGGATTGAGGAAATGGCTCCACCCGATGGCCTGGAGCATGTCGCTCACCTGCCTGACTTTCGTTTACCTCGCGTGGTGGCAGCCCACGTCGCTGTGGGAGGTCTACGCCTGCGTGTTCATCGAGCAGTTTGGCTACGGATTCGGCTTCACGGCCTATATGCTTTACCTGATTTACTTCTCGACAGGCCGCTACAAGACCGCCCATTACTCCATCTGCACCGGCTTCATGGCCCTCGGCATGATGATTCCCGGACTCGTCGCCGGGTGGCTGGCCGACCATCTCGGCTATCTGAATTTCTTCCTGTTGACAATCGCCTGCTGCGTCACCACCATCGGTGTCTGCCATCTCATCAAGGTTTCGCCTGAATTCGGGCGGAAAGAGAAAGACCGGTGAACCGCCGACCGCCGGAGACACCGGCGTGGCTGTCAATCAAACCATACAAAATGACATTGACATGAGACATTTCATATTCGCATTGCTGATTGCTGTGATGGCATGGCCGTCCCGTGCCCAGGAGCGGCAGGAGTTCCGGGTAAAACCCGGGGTGGAGGTTCTGCGCGACTCCGGTTTTGAAGCACTGAGGGGGAAACGTGTGGGACTCATCACCAACCCGACCGGTGTTGACAATTCTCTCAAAGCGACCATCGACATACTCAAGGAGGCTCCGGAGGTGGAGCTGGTCGCGCTGTTCGCCCCCGAACACGGCGTGCGCGGCGACATCACGGCTGGCGCGACCGTGGGCAACACTGTCGACCCGGCCACCGGCGTGAAGGTCTATTCCCTTTACGGGGCCACAAAGAAACCCACGGCAGAGATGCTAAGCGGAATAGACGCACTGGTTTATGACATCCAGGACAATGGTTGCCGCTCATACACATTCATATCCACGATGGCCATAGCCATGGAGCAATGCGCGCGCCTGGGCAAGGAGTTCGTGGTGCTTGACCGTCCGAATCCCCTTGGTGGGAACAAGGTGGAGGGGCTTTGCACCGACCCTGACGAAATATCGTTCGTGGGCTACCTCCCGGTGCCATACATCTACGGCCTCACCCCCGGCGAACTCGCGAAGATGATTGTCGGGGAGGGGATGCTGAAAACCGACAAGCCGCTCAACCTGACCGTGGTCAGGATGGATGGATGGGAACGCGGAATGCTCTTCGAGGACACCGCCATGCCTTGGGTGCTCCCCTCCCCCCACATCCCGACCCCGCAGACAGCCATATATTATCCCGCCACCGGCATCGCCGGCGAACTCGACTATCTCTCTATCGGGGTAGGCTACACATTGCCGTTCCGCACATTCGCCGCGCCGTGGATAAACGCTTCGCGTCTGGCCGCTAAACTCAATGGAATGGATATCCCGGGAGTGGCTTTCAGGCCGATACACTACAAGCCTTATTACGGCTTCAAACGGGGCGAGAACCTGCAGGGGGTGGAGCTGTACATCACCGATTACGACGCGGCCCCGCTGACCCTCATACAATTTTATGTGATGGAGGCCCTCGCCGAGCTTTATCCGGCCCACAAGGCCCTGGCAGACGCGCCGGTGAAACGCCTGTCTATGTTTGACAAGGTGACAGGCTCGAAAAAGGTCAGGCCGGTGTTCTTCAAGAACTACAAGGTGGCCGACCTGCTGCCGCTCTGGAACCGCGACCTTGAGTCATTCAAGGCATCCAAAGAGAAGTATCACTTGTATTGAACCACTTCATGTCGACACTAATCGCTGATTGCGGCTCCACCAAGGTGGAATGGGCAATCATCCACACTGACCGGAGCGACAACGCCCCAAACGACACAAGCGTATTCCGCACCACAGGTTTCAATGCCGCCATCACCCCAGCCGACGAGATTGCCCGTCTGCTGTCAGAGGAGCTTGCGCCTGCAATCGCCGGGGCCAATATCACGCGCCTTCATTTCTATGGGGCCGGATGTATCGGAGGCGACACAGACCGCCGTCTTCTCTCCCTGATGCGCGCCATCCTCCCTGATGCCGAGATCGAGATTCAAGGAGATCTGCTGGGAGCTGCGCGCGCCCTGTTCGGCCACAATCCGGGCATAGCCTGCATACTCGGCACCGGCTCTAATTGCGGCATGTATGACGGCAATGCAATCACCCTCAACACTCCCCCTATGGGATATATCCTCGGCGACGAAGGCTCTGGGGCCGTCTTGGGACGCAACCTCGTCAACCTGGTCTTCAAACATCCCGGACTGCTGCCCGATGAGATTGTCACAGACTTCGACACGACATACGGCCTGTCGAAAGCTGACATCATACAACGAGTCTACCGTCAGCCGGGCGCAAACCGTTTCCTCGCGTCCTTCTGTCCTTTTATCAGCAAGCATATCACCCATCCGGCAATGCGCAGGCTTGTGGCCGGTTCATTCCGTGATTTCCTCATCGCCAACCTGCCCGTCTCGGCATCTCCCGAGGGCCAGACCACGGTTGACTGCGCCGACATGCCGATAGGCTTTGTCGGCTCCATAGCATACCATTTCTCTGACATGCTGGCCGAGGCATGCGCGGCTTTCGGGCTTGACGCTCCTGTCATCCTACCTGCCCCTCTAAAGGCTCTCGCGGCATACCATCTGTCGCGGTAATTTAACTGGATGTTCCTGTGACCCAACAAAAATATATTGCTGGCCGCAAACGTGTATAACAGACTGTTTTGAGCGAGTTCTGAAATAACACCCCACATATTGTTCGCCCGCAACACCACACATATTGTTCTATTGTTCGCTCATGAATCCGTAGGATTCGTTAACTATTAGCCGGGGGTTGGCGGCCGACAGGCCGGTAACCTGTGAATAGGGTCTCACGCAGATTGCGCAGATACGCAGATTTCTCGCGGATTAAAGGTCGCTTCGCTCCCGGATAAGCCCGCAGATTTCACGGATTCCGCAGATTTCACAGATTTGGTCGCTTTGCTCCCGAGGGAATTCTATGAATGAAAATTTATTATTGGTGGCGGGTGAACCTAAAAAAAGGAAACATCCTATGGCGTTGACGCCATAGGATGTTTCCTTTTTTATCTTGCCGTCACATGGCCCGAGGGCCGGTGAACGCTGTCATTCAAGTGATGATTACTTCACGTTGACAGTCATCTTGGCCATACGGTTCCAGTCGAGCTTGTTGAAGACTTCGGTTACACCGAGACCTTCGGTTGTGATGCTGGATTCGGGAACGCCGTTCTGAACGAGGGCCTTCTTGACGGCCTGTGCGCGACGCTCTGAAAGCTTCTGGTTGAAAGCCTTGGAACCATCCTTGGATGCGTAACCCTGAACGAGGACGGTAGCACCTGCGTTCTCCTTAACCTGAGCAGCGGTCATAGCGATTTCAGGCTGCTGGTTGGCCTGGATGTAAGAGGAGTTGACGTTGAAGAAGACGTAGCGGATGTTGTCAAGGTTCTTGATAACCTGCTGCACTTCTTTCGGACGACGGTTGCAAGCGTCGAGCTGAGCCTGGAGGTCGGCGAGCTGGGCGAGCAGAGCCGCGTTGCTTGCGCCGCAAGCCTCAAGGTCGCCGCGGAGAGCGTTGATCTGGGCGTTGAGGGCGTCAATCTCAGCCTGGTCGAAAGGACGCACGAGAGCGAAGTGGTGGGTGCCGTTCGAGTTCTTGAAGTGGTAAGTGACACCAGCCTGGAGCTCGAAGTACATGTTGTTCACGTTGTAGTGTGAATCGTAGCCGAGGTTGCTGAACTTGTCGGCAGCCACGTCGCCGTTCATGTTCCAGAGGAGGGCGGGCTTCAGAGAGATGGTCCAAGCCTTGGCCTCGCCGAGGTTGAAGTTGAAGTTAAGACCTACCTTGGTGGCGAAAGAGTTGCCATCATCGATTCCGGTCGAGTGGGGATAGTAGGAGTGGAGCCAGCCTGAACCTGCCACAGCCTCGATCTCAAACACACGGGGTGCGCCGGTGTAGCTTGCGAAGAGGTTCATCAGGTTCACGGCACCGAACACACCTACATACTGATGATCGAATGCGTTTGCAGACTTCACACCTGTCCAGGAGGAGGTGTTGACACTCCACTCGCCTTCAACGCCGAGGCCGAAGGTCGGGGTGATCTGCTTGCGGATTTCCGCGCCGACGATGCCACGGCCGGTCTTGAGGAAATCCTCACCGGTGGCTGTCTTGGTGGCAAACACGCCGCCACCCTTGAGGGTGAACGACCAATTGTCAGAGAACTTGTTGCCTGCGTCTGTAACCTGAGCCTGCGAAGTGCAAACTCCCAGAGCGAGAGCAGCTAAAAGAATTGCCTTTTTCATAAGAGATGTTTCTTGTTGTATGCTGGCCGCAAAGTTAAAAAAAAATTAACACTTTTCAAAATCTTTCTAAGCTTTTTTTGTGATTATCAACGATTATCGACTTTCAACACCTTTGATTGGGCTGTCGCCAAACCGTCATAACCATTATTCAGGCTTATCAACACTTTTTAAACAAAGGTCGCACTGACAAAGTTTAGAATCCGGTCATAATTTTTAACTCCATGGCATTTTTCCCGTAGGGCAATCCTTTGGAAGGCAATATAGACGGTCCAAAAACGGCAACCCGCATCGGCTGCTGAAGACAGCTGACGCGGGCAGGCATAATATTTTGGGCATCCACCAGGGGGGACGCGTTGGCTCATTTTCGGCGGCGCACCGACTTGGTGGCCGACGACGAAGATTTCGGGGCGGCCTTTGGCTTGGATGCTTTCTTCTTGGGTTTCGCCTTGGACGATGATGTCGCTTTGGACCTCGAACGCGAAGAGCGTGTGGAGCGCACCTCCTTTTTCGGGGTCTCCTCATCTGCCTCTGCGTCGCCGTCACGGGAAGCGATGGCGGCTTCCTCATCCTTTGCGGCAGCGGCAGCCTCCTCGGCGGCTTCGCGGGCCTCACGGGCGGCGATCACCTCCTCACGGGAGGGTACCCAGAGTTTCTTGTCAAACTGCTCCAGACGGTTCTGTATGCTGTCTTGGGCGCGCTGCCTGTCATCAGGGTCGGGATAGAGCTGCATCATCGACTTGTTGGCGAGGTTGCGGGTCTTGTATATGTCCCCGTCATACATATTGCGCGAGAAATAGTCGGCGTAGGTGTATTTCGGCAGGTTGTTGTCATCGTTGACGAAGATGTATTGCTGCGTGAGATAGGGGCGCAGGTTGTCCATCTTCACCCAGAACATCGGGTAGCGCACGGCCTCGCCGCCGAAGTCGTCAGAGCGGTGGAGCACGGGGCAGATGGCCTCGACAATGCGGCGGGTCTTGTTGGTGCGTGAGTCAAACTCCCACTTCTCAAGGACGAAATAAGACAGCACCTCATTGGCTGGGACATCGGCCTCCTCTATCAGGTATTTCGGATTCTTCTCGCTGGAGCCTTTGGCGGGGGAATAAAGCACGTGAAAGCGGTCGAGCATGTCAGACACCTTCACCTTGTACTGGTCGGTGAAGATTTCCTTGCCGTCGAGGTATTCATAGACCGGCATACGGTTGTCGGCCACCAGGCGCATTATGATACGAAACAGATTCTCCTGGCCGTCGACCACCTCCTCAGGATAATACAGGGGGGTGTTCTTGGGGTTGTCAAGCTTGAGGTCGCGGTAGATGACCCGCATCCACATCTTGTCGGCATCGGAAGTCTCCTGGGTGGCGAACCGCTGCTGCATGCGTTCGGTCACACCCGGACTGGCTTCTTGCTGCTTGTCGCGCGAACGGTCGGCACCCCCGCGACGGACTATCGAGGAGCTCGATGAGCCCCCGTCGGTGGTCTGGGCGGAGACCTGGGTCATTGCCGCGAACATGGCGACGGAGGCCAGGGTATATCTTGCAAATGCTTTCATATTCAGAGGGGGTATGTCTTGTTCTTTACCTTTTCAGTTTACGATTACCTCTATCGGGGCGAGGTCTCGGGTGATGCCGTCGGGGCCGACAGCCTTCACCCTCGAGATGTAGAACCGTTTTCCTCGGCTGAGACGTCGGAAAGAGTCTTTCTGACGCTGCGAGAACTGGTCGCCCTGCGACACCTCGGGGATGGCGTTGCCCATCGAGTCGAAGAACACCGTCTCGAAGCTCAGCACCTTGAACTGGATGTTGAGCAGGTCGTCGTCGATGGCGGCCTCTATGCCGGGGGCGTTGAGCAGTAATGCCTTTGACAGGCCTCGGCCTCCCCCCTTGTAATGGCTGGTGTTGCCGTTGGCATCCTTGTAAGCGATATAGGGGGATGGATCCGGTAATTTGCGGACACGGAATTTGGTGGAGGCGACAGTCATCTGACGGCCATCCATCTCGGCGTTCACAGTCACGGTGGCCTCCTCTCCGACCTTTGACGGACGCGCCACCCAGTGGTCGCCGCTTTTGGTCAGGGAGCCGTTGGTCATCGTTGCCGATACCCCGTTCATCGCCACGCCGGGCACTGAAATCGAAATCGGGTTGTCGATGCCGGCATACAGCACATTCATCATTGTCGCCGACACGGTAGCGGTGGGCTCAATGACGGTGTAGCTCGACTGAAACGGATGGTGGCTGACTGAGCCGTCGGCACGTGGCACCTCAAGGTAGCCCTTGTAATCGAATGTGCCGGTCGCGCCGGGAGAAATCTCATAAAGGCCACGGTCGTTGCCGAGCTTGTTGCCGTTGACATACACCACGGGGCGCGCGGTGGTGTCGACGGCGGCGAGGACGATATTGGCCGAATATTTGCCGCCGCGCATCACGAAGCGGCTCTGGGGGATGACGAAAGCGTTAAGCTCGTTGACCCTGACATCGCCCGCGTCGACATTCTCGAGGAGAGCCTGGAGGGCCTCACCCTCGGCATATTTCACGTCATTCTGAAGCTTGGTGAGCAGGGTGACGGCTGCCACCACAGGCTGGTTGTTGAATTTCGACTCCTCCCAGGTCTGGCGGCCGAGGGTGCCACGGCTCAACACATCATCGGTGGAGAGGGCCGTGAGAATGTTTTCACGCTTCACCGAGTCGGTCATCAACGACGCGATATACTCGCGGTAGCCTTCGATGGTGTTGCGCAGATGCCGACCCTGGGGACGCGATCCGGAGAGCATCACAATTGAAGCCGCCTCCAGGTTGTCGCGGTTCTGTATATCGCCAACAGAGCCTCCCTTGCCGTCGGCCTCCCTGACAATCATCTCTTTCAGGGAGTCGATTTTTAGATACACGCCGTCTGTGACGCGGCGCACCTCCTGGGCCTTGTCATACCACACCTGCCCCTTGTCGGGATTCTGCTGGGCGAAAGCCTGCAGAGAGTGGAGGATGGCGGCGTTGCGCTGCTCCACGTTGCTGTTGGTTCTCTTCAAGCCCTCCTCGACCTGGGTGAAACCGTTGAGCACATCGCTCGACACGTTCAGAGCCAGCATTGCGGTCAGGACGATGTACATCAGGTTGATCATCTTCTGACGCGGAGTGAGCTTGTTGTTACTGGTACCCAATGGTTAAGCTTTTATAAGGTTAAAGATCTGTCTTTTCTGTCATGTCGCCGCGTCAGGCCTGCGGAGCGGACGGACGGCGCTGTGTGCCCTGATACTGCGGGGGCACAGGCTGGGCCTCATCCTGTGGGGCCGCAGGCTCCGGAGCGACAGTGGCCGGCTGCTGGGCCACGCCCTGTTGGGCGGCCGCGGCGGCTGCCAGAGGATTGGCGGCATACATGTTGATGGTCATGGCGTTGATCATCTTCTCATACACGGAGTTGAGCTGGTGCATGTAGAGGGCCATCTTCTCTGTCTCCTCGCAATAACGAGCGCTCTGCGACGAGCTGCGCTCATACATGTCGCGTATCTCCTTGATGCCGGCGTTGACGCGGTCGATGGCGTCGAGCTGCGAGCTGACACTCTTGAGCTGAATCTCGTAGATGGTGTTGAGGCCCTGGATGTTGCGGTTGAGGCCCTGCATCTGCTCGACATATCCGGTCGACGAACGGGTGATGTTCTCCGAGTTCTCGGTTATGGCGCGGTAAGACTCCAGCAGGACATCGCTGACGGTGTTGAGCGAGCGGGTGGTCTCCTGGAGATGGCGCAGCTCCTCTGCCATGGCCGAAACCTGGTCGAGGTAGGTCTGCGTGGCCGACACCATCGAACTGACTACCTCAGCCGGGGTGGAGTCGGAGGAGAGAACCGGGGCCTGCACGGGGCCAGACTGCGCGTGGCCACCCTGCACAGCCGCGCTGTTCACGCTGCCGTTGATCACGACACCAGAGCCTCCTTTGAAATCAGGACGGTCTTCGGGGTCGCCGGTCTCGAACACGGGGAAGACTTTCTCCCATTTGTAATCGCGCGCGGGGCAGTCGAAGGCGGTGAGGGTGAACATCAGCACCTCAGTGCCCATGCCCAGCGACAGCAGGAAGTTGCCGCCGGGGAGGTGGAGAATCTTGAAGAGCGCGCCCCAGATCACGATGGCCGCACCGATCGAGTATGCGAAATTGAAGAAACGCTGCCCTTTCTCCGAGGATATCCAGGCCGAGAGGCCGCGCTTATATTGCTTGTATTTTCCCATTGATTCAGTTCTGAGAAATATGGATGGTGGCTTTTGTCTGAAATACTATTTGCGGGGTGGAGGGGAAGATTATTTGCCTGTCTTCTGCCCCTTTGCGAATCCTATCTGGGAGCGCACGCAACGGAAGCCTATGTAAGAGCGCTGCTCATTCTGGAACTCCCACATGCGGATGTCGCTGCGGATGTTGTGGGCGACATCCTTCCATGAGCCGCCGCGCACGATTTTGCGTTTCATGCGGTAGGGGTCCTCGACAGCCGCGTCATAGCGGTATTCGGGATTGAGGTCGGATGTGAGGTCCTGGACGGTCTCTACAAACGCCGTGGAGGTCCACTCACTGACATTACCAGCCATGTCATAGAGGCCGAAATCATTCGACGAATATGTGCCGACACGCGAGGTGATAAGATGGCCGTCCTTGACATAATTGCCGTCGTTGGGCTTGAAGTTGGCATAGAAGCAGCCCTTGTCCTCACTCATGGTCAGGTCCCCCTCCCAGGGATACATATTGTCATTCTCCCCTGCACGGGCGGCAAACTCCCATTCAGCCTCGGTCGGGAGGCGGTAAGGCTCGATGTAGACCCCCTCCTTGCCGAGCGAACGCTTGAGGAAGTCGGTGCGCCAGTTGCAGAAAGCGTTGGCCTGCTCCCAGCTGACCCCCACCACGGGATACTCGCTGTAACCGCCATGGCTGAAATACATGCGGACGTAAGGCTCATTGTAGGCGTTCTCGAAGTCGTTGACCCAGCATGTGGTGTCGGGATAGACATTCACGATGTAGGTGTTGAGGAAGTCATAGTCGCCGGTGAGGCCGCGTGAGATGGTCTGACGCACGATTTCACCCTCGTCGTTGACATAGGCGGTGTCCTTCGAAATCTGGGGGATGTCGGTCGGGGTGGCCAAATCAGTGTTGTAGACCCTCTTGCGGGGGTCGAGGCGGTTGCGGCGCTTTGCGGCCTCGGTGTGGTTGAAGACCTCATAGCGGTAATTGAGCTGCTCGGGGTCAAGCTCGCGTGCCCCGGTTATGGGGTTGGTGCGGTAGACACTCTCTATGGCCCTGAGGGCATCCTCGTCGGGATTGCGCCAGGGAATCGGCTTCGACCAGTTGAGATGGGGGGTGATGGGGTTGCCCTGCTTGTCCTCCTCGATCTTGTAAGCCTCGTTGCCTCCGTAGGCGGGGTCGGCGAGGCGCTCGCGGATGATTGAGTCACGCACCCAGAAGACAAACTGCTTGTATTTGGAGTTGGTCACCTCGGTCTCATCCATCCAGAAGGCGTCGACAGACATGCCTTTGGTGTCGGCGGCGAGGTTCCAGGCGCTGTCGGCCTTGGCAGGCCCCATGTCCATGGAGCCACGGCTCACCAGCACCATACCGTAGGGGGTTGGCTCACCCCAGGAAGTTCCTCCCACTCCGGTCACTTCGCCGCCGGCGGAGCCACCACGGCGCCCGGAGGCGCAGCTCGCGGCTGTCAGCAGCAGCAACAGGGCGGGAAGGAGGTATAACGAAAGCTTCTTCATATTTCTGAGTAGTTGTGGTCTTTGTTATGGCATCCAGGCCGGCGGCCCGGTGGTATCACATGATGCGGACGCTGCGGTGGCGGTTTCGGTTCTTCTCCGAGAAGTCGAGTTTCAGGCTGTAGCCTGCGAATATCTCGAAACTGCCCGAGGATGCGCGGGCAATGGCCGATGTCGGATAATCATAGCTGAATCCTATGTAAAATCCCTTCAGCTCGGCCGAGATGATGGCGTAGACGGCGTCTTTCCAGCGGTAGCCCACTCCCAAGGAGAGGAACTTGTTGTAACGGCCGCGCAATGTAGCCTCCCAAGTGGTGAAGGTGAAATCGGTCTTGACCAACGCAGACGGCATCACTTCAAATAACGTGTTTTTCACCTTAATATTGCTTCCGGCCATGAAATATAAGGTTCGTCCGATCTGGAACTCGTAGTTTTTCTCCTCTGAGTTTTCCCCGGAGTCGGCGTTGAGGCTCACCGCCGGGGCGTTGAGGTGGGTGCCGGAGACCCCGAGCCAGAATTTGGGATGTGAGTAGAAGACTCCCGCGCTCACGTCAAAGGCGTTGCCTCGTATGTCTTGCTTCGGAATCGCGTCGTCATTGGGCTGGTGGAAGTCATCCTGGTCGGGTATGTAAACTTCGGTGCCTTTGAATGACTGGTCGACAAATCCAAACTGCGCGCCAATCGAGAGCGTGCCCTTGAAAAGCCTTTGCTTGTAAGCCACCTGCGCCCCGAGGTTGAGGTTCTTGTAGAGGCCCATCGATTCCTGCTGCATCACCAGGCCGACACCGAAGCGTTTCTTGAACAGCATGAACGGCATGTCGGCGGCGACGACAAAGGTCTTCGGTGCGCCCTGGATTCCGACCCATTGGAGCCTGGCTCCGCCTCGTATCTTCAGCAGGTCGGTGGTCCCGACCGCCGCGGCGTTATAATAGTTGGGGACCTCGAAATATTGCGAGAACTGCGCGTCTGACTGGGCGCGGGCCGGGAACGCCCCTATGAGAAAGCCCCCCCAGAGCAGCAGCGGAATCAGCAGGTTGTCAGCTCTTAACCGTCTTTTCATAATTTTCATTCAAAATAGAAAGAGAGGACGACCATCTGGGTGGTTGCGCGCTTCACCGAGAGGTTGACATTGGTGCGCAGGGGATCGTCGACGAGGTCGGGGCGGTCATGGTTTATGCAGTCTGTCAGCCCGAAGCAGAATTTCAGCTCCGGGATGAGCTTGAAATACGGCAGGTAGATGTCACAGCCGAAGCCGACCGAGAGCATGAACTCAGAGGATTTCGTCTTGATGAAATCGATGTTCTTCTTGGCCACATCGACCGATGGTATCACGCCGCCGACAACATAGGGGCGCAGGTTACGCATCCTCTGGGCGGCGAATTTCAGCTCGACGGGAAGCACAATATAGGCCGACTTCAGGTCCTGGCGCTCGCGCACATCGTTGGCCACGTCGTAAAAGTCTATCACCCTGTTGCCAAACCACAGGCCCGGGCTGACCCTCAGCGAGAAATAGTCGTTGAGGCGCAGCTCGGCGAGGCCGTTGACGCAAAAACCGGGATTGTAAGCCGGCTGAGACATGAACCATGTCTGCCCCTGGTCGGTGACAAAACCGTTGTGGTGGAAGCTCATGCCGAATGTGTTCATCCCCACGGAGAAACCGAGATGGAAACGGCGCATGTCGGCATACGGCCGGTTTTGCACCTTGTCGTTGAGCTTCTTGGCCGACACCGGCACTGACGCGCAAAACATCGCCGCGACCAACGCCGCGACCAACGCAATCCTGCCGGCCAGGCCCGATGTCTTTCTTTTCTCACTCATTGATTTATTAACGCCGCCTGAGACTCTTTATTGCCGCCCGGAGCAAAAAAACGGGCTTCCAGTTAATGAATGTTAAGCCCGCGACCGCATGCCCTACGTTTGGCGTTAATCTATTAACTTTGCCTAAAATTGTGAAAAATGAAGAAATTAAGGATACAGATACTGCTGATCGCTGCCGTTATTGTGGCAGGACTCGGGTTAACTTCATGCCAATATGACAGCCCCGACGAACGCTGGTACCTCAACGGCACATGGCAGTGCATGCAGTATCCCGACGAGACCCTCACATTCTACATAGATGGCACCGGCTACTGGCAGAACAACTACACCGGTGAATACGAGGACTTCGATTACTACTGCGACGGAGACTACCTCTCGTTCAGATGGTATCCGGCCTACGGCCCTTCATACCGCGAAGACTGCTACATCTACGCGGCCAACTCAAACGCCATACAGATCTCATATCCACCAAGCAGCGGCTACGGACCCCAGACGCTATATTACTCGCGCATCTATTGACACTGACACCCCGGCCCCGCCGCGGCGACATCCTATCCCGAGTGCTTGAAACCTCGTAAAAAACAAGAACAATGGAAAAATCACGTCAAAACCGCCCCAGCCTCTCCCTCCCGTTCCTGACGCTGACCGTGCTTTTCGTGGTCTGCATCATCATCGCCAACCTTGTCGAAATCAAGACCGTCAGCCTCGGCCCGGTGACCGTAACCGCCGGCCTGGCCGTCTTCCCCCTTTCTTATATAATAAACGACTGCATCGTCGAGGTCTACGGATTCCAGCGCGCGCGCCTCGCCATATGGCTCGGCTTCGCCATGAGCCTGCTGGCGGCAGTGATGCTCAACATCGCCTTGTGGCTCCCAGGCGGCCCGGAATGGCATTCCCAGGAAGCGATGGAGGCAATCTACGGCTCGGTGCCACGCATAATGCTGGCCAGCTTCGCGGCATTCATCTGCGGCTCGATGGTCAACGCCTATGTGATGAGTCGCATGAAACGCTCAGCCACGGCGTCACAGGCCACACCGTCAGGCGCCACCTGGCGCTTCTCGCTCCGCGCCATTGTCTCGACGCTCTGGGGCGAGGGGACCGACTCCCTGATATTTTTCCCGATAGCCTTCGGCGGCGCCCTGCCCGTGTCGACCATCATATCGCTGATAATATCGCAGGCGCTGCTCAAGACCCTCTACGAGATAATGGTGCTGCCGGTGACGGTGGCCGTGGTAAAACGCCTCAAGCGCATCGAAGGCGGAGAAATCACCGACACATCCTCGACCAATTATTCCTGGTGGCGGCTCACCGACATCTGAATCGGGCCTCCGCTCCCCCTCCAGCCCACATTCACCACAATTATAGGGCTTTATTTAATTTTTTTCATCCGAAATAGCTTCTGTTTCAGAAAAAATCACGATATTTGCAGTTGCATTTTGGCCCGCAGCCGCCTGGTTTCGGCCTAAACCTCTACGGTTCAACGGTTTGCCCCGCCAAAGCGCTTACGACACGCCCCAAAGGCAACCATTCAATATAAACTCGATATACCCCGCTATGACGAAAGCAGAAATCGTTAACGAGATTTCAAAGACAACCGGCATCGAACGTGCCGCAGTTCTCGAAACAATCGAAAAGTTCATGGAAGTGGTCAAGGACTCCCTCGCCCACGGCGAACCGGTTTTCCTGCGCGGCTTCGGCAGCTTCATCATCAAGACCCGCTCGCAGAAGACAGCCCGAAACATCTCCAAGAACACCACCATCATCATCCCCGAACACAAAATCCCCGCTTTCAAGCCCGCGAAAGTGTTCATGGAAGACCTCAAGGACCAGAAATAAACCGGCCCTCACGCAACGGAGTCTTCTCACACCACCTGAGACAATTAACCGATAGCTAACCATTTAAAGTTTCTTACAATGCCCAGCGGAAAAAAGAGAAAGGGCCACAAGATGGCCACCCACAAGCGTAAAAAACGCCTGAGAAAGAACCGTCACAAGAAGAAATAATCCTTGAACTGTTCAGGCTTATTGAAAACGCGATATATAAAACAGAACAAACTTTTCCCGACGGCCGCCGACAACCCAACGGCTGACAGCCGCGAAAAAAGTTTGTTCTCGCGTTTTTGAAAAAGCCCCATCCCTCTCCCACAACTCAACCCCAAATCCCCTTAATGAACGAATGAAAAGCGAACTAATCGTCGACGTACAGCCTCAGGAGGTCTCCATAGCCCTCACCGAGGATGGCCGGCTGGTCTCCCTGCAGAAAGAGAGCCGCAACCTGGCCTACGCCGTCGGTGACATATACGTGGCGAAAGTGAAGAAGCTCATGCCGGGCCTCAACGCCGCCTTTGTCAACGTCGGCTACGAAAAAGACGCGTTCCTTCATTATCTGGACCTTGGACCCCACTTTTCTTCCTATTCCGAATTCCTCAAGCAGCTCCTCGACGACCCCAAGGCCCCCATGCCCCAGGTCCAGAAGATGAAGCTGCTGCCTGACATCGACAAACACGGCACCGTCACCGACCAGCTCACATGCGGACGCGAACTGATGGTACAGATTGTCAAAGAGCCGATTTCGTCGAAAGGCCCCCGCCTGACCACTGAAATCTCATTCACGGGCCGATACCTTGTCCTGATTCCGTTCTCCACCAAAATCTCCATCTCCCAGAAAATCAAGACAACAGCAGAAAAACTACGCCTGCGCCACCTCGTGGAAAGCATACGCCCGAAAAACTTCGGCGTAATCATCCGCACCTCGGCCGAAGGAAAATCCGTGGCCGAGCTCAACCACGAGATACAGACCCTTCGCAAATGCTGGGAAGACACCGTGGCCAAAGCCCGCACCGCGCAAGTGCCATCGCTGATTTTCGAAGAGGAAAGCCGCATCGTCGGCGTCCTGCGCGACGTGTTCTCCCCCTCGTTCGAGAACATACACGTCAATGAGGCGGAAGCATTCACCCAGATACAGAAATATGTAAGCCTCATCGCCCCGGAGAAAAAAGAGATTGTCAAGCTCTACACGAAAGAGACCCCGATTTTCGACAACTTCAACATCACCAAGCAGATAAAGTCGTCGTTCGGCAAGACCGTCTCATTCAAGTCAGGCGCATACATCATCATCGAGCACACAGAGGCCCTGCATGTCATCGACGTGAACTCCGGCAACCGTGCAAAAGCAGGGAACGACCAGGAGACAAACGCCCTGGAGGTAAACCTCAGGGCCGCCGACGAGATAGCCCGCCAGCTGCGCCTGCGCGACATGGGCGGCATCATCGTCATCGACTTCATCGACATGAACAAGGCCGAACACCGCCAGGCGCTCTACGAGCATATGCGCCAGATAATGGCCAACGACCGCGCGCGCCACAACATCCTGCCGCTCAGCAAATTCGGACTGATGCAAATCACCCGGCAGCGCGTCCGCCCGGCCCTCGACATCGTGACAGCCGAGACATGCCCCTCATGCTTCGGCAAAGGGGAGGTGCAGCCCTCGCTGCTCTTCACCGACACCCTCAGGGAGAAACTCGCGTATCTGACCAACGACCTTAAAATCAAAGACTTCATCCTCTATGTGCATCCCTTCGTGGAAGCCTACCTGAAGAAAGGGCTGATTTCGCTCTACCGCCGCTGGCGGCTCGAGCTGGGAGGAAAGTTCAAGATAGTGGCCGACCAGTCGCTCGCCTACCTCCAGTACAGGGTCATAGACTCAAACCGCAACGAGATAGACCTCAAGGAAGAAAAAGACCTCGACAAGACATCGACGGCAAAGACAAAATCCAAGGCCAAGAACCGGGTCAACCAGTCAGCCTCAGCAGACGACAAAGACTGACACCTGACTGACCTCAACCCGGCGGAACCGCCAGCCCAGGCTGTGCCACCAGCGGCACAAGCCTCCACCGACAAAAAAGAGCGCCGCAGCCCCCCGACGGGCCGCGGCGCTTTCATTCCCACAGACATCACCCGCAGACACCACCCGACGCGCCATTTCCGCTTTTTTAGAGAAGAGGAAGGGATATGTCGCGAATTTTTCGTACTTTTGCAGACATAATCCACACGAGCTAAAAGATGCAGGAAAAGATCGTCATCCTCGACTTCGGGTCGCAGACCACCCAGCTCATAGGCCGAAGGGTCCGCGAGCTGAACACCTACTGTGAAATCATCCCCTACAACAAGTTTCCACACGACGACCCGTCGGTCATCGGAGTGATACTCTCAGGCTCACCGTTCTCGGTGTATGATGAGAAATCATTCAAGGCCGACCTGTCAAAAATCCGCAAGCGCCTGCCGGTGCTGGGCATATGCTACGGCGCCCAGTTCATGGCCTGGACCGACGGCGGCAAAGTGGAGCCCGCAGGCACCCGCGAATATGGCCGCGCCCATCTGGAATATATCGACCCCTCGGAGCCCATCTTCAAAGACATCGAGCCTGGCACACAGGTATGGATGAGCCACGGCGACACCATCACTGAAATCCCATCGGGATTCCGCCGCATCGCCTCCACCGACAAGGTGGAAATCGCGGCTTACCGCGTCGAGGGTGAACAGACCTGGGGAGTGCAGTTCCATCCCGAGGTCTACCACTCGGTGAAGGGCACCCAGCTGCTCAAAAACTTCGTGGTCGACATCTGCGGCTCCAAGCAAGACTGGAGCGCGGCATCCTTCATCGAGACCACCGTCAACGACCTGCGCCAACAGCTTGGCGACGACAAGGTGGTTCTCGGCCTCAGCGGCGGAGTAGACTCCTCGGTGGTGGCCGTGCTGCTCAACAAGGCCATCGGCAAGAACCTCACATGTATTTTCGTCGACCACGGCATGCTCCGCAAGGACGAGTTCCACGATGTGATGCGCGACTACCAGGGCCTGGGGCTGAACGTCATAGGCGTTGACGCCTCCGCCAAGTTCTTCAAGGAACTCGAAGGGGTCACCGAGCCTGAGCGCAAACGCAAAATCATCGGCAAGGGATTCATCGACGTCTTCGACGAGGAAGCCCACAAGATAAATGATGTAAAATGGCTCGCCCAGGGCACCATATACCCCGACTGCATCGAGTCGCTGTCAATCACCGGCACCGTCATCAAGAGCCACCACAACGTGGGCGGCCTCCCCGAGAAAATGAACCTCAAACTCTGCGAGCCCCTGCGCCTGCTGTTCAAGGATGAGGTCAGGGCCGTGGGCCGCGAGCTCGGCATGCCCGAACACCTCATATCACGCCACCCCTTCCCCGGCCCCGGTCTGGCTGTACGCATCCTGGGCGACATCACCCCCGAGAAAGTGCGCATTCTGCAAGACGCCGACAAAATCTTCATCGACGGGCTGCGCCAGTGGGGACTGTATGACAAGGTATGGCAGGCCGGTGTCATCCTGTTGCCGGTGCAGAGCGTGGGAGTCATGGGCGACGAGCGCACATATGAACGAGCCGTGGCATTGCGCGCCGTCACCTCGACCGACGCCATGACCGCCGACTGGGCCCACCTCCCCTACGAGTTCCTGGCCGAGGTCTCAAACAAGATAATAAACCATGTGAAAGGGGTCAACCGCGTGGCCTACGACATCTCCTCGAAGCCGCCAGCCACAATCGAGTGGGAGTGACCCACACCAAACCCATTTCCGGGTTGGATTGTTCTCTCTTACAATAACCATCCACATTACAACCTCGACAAATGGAGAAAACGACTTTCAACACCAACGACACTGACAAGAAGGCTCCGACACCCCAGTCGCCCCTTCCTCCCGAACCTCGCGACCAGCAGGCCCCGCGCCAAACCGGCACATACCAGCCTGGGCCGCATCCTGAAGCACAAGGAGGAGGGCAGAGACCTCGCCCCTATCCCAACCCGGCACGCCCAGGACAGGCCACATATCCCGCCCCCCAGCCCGGCTACCGTCCGACTGCCCCAGTCGACGGACCGGCATATCCCGGAGGCAACGGCCCGCAATATCCCGGTGGAGGATATCCCGGTGGAAGATACCCCGGAGGTCCCCGCCCAATGACACCCGGCCGCCAGGGAGGCAAAAGCGGCGGAAGCCTGGGACTGATAATCGGCATCGTGGCCGTGGCGCTGGTGATTGTCGGAGTCGGATGCTGGTGGTACTTCGGTTACCGCAACTCACACCCCATCCTCACGGATGACATCGATGTGGAAGAGGTGGCCGAGATACATTATCCCGACGCATCCTCATCCCCATCCCAGACGGAGCCACAGCAAGCGACATCCTCCAACGCTGCCGCCACGCCACAGACATCAGCTTCGGCATCCTCGGCTGCTATGGGCGTTGGAACCGGCTCCGAGGCGGCATCCCTGTTCAACCGTCCCCTGACCTACACCGGCACGGTGACACCCGGCGGTGTGGCCTCGCTCAACATCATCCTATTCCAGAACGGCCGCCTCGAGGGTTCCATCGATTATTCCGGAGGAAAGTCGATGCCGCTCTTCGGCAGCTACACATGGACTGACAACGGCCATATGATGAACATCAACTTCACCGTAAGCTCCCCGAAAGACAAGACCTACTCTGAAAGCTGGATGGGCCAGTCGTCACTCATCAAAGACGACCTCGCCCACACCCTGACATTCAAACGAATCAACACCTCGGCCGGGCAATCGATGACCGCCTCTTTCGCCCTGCGGCAATAGTGACGCATGCAAAGTCTCCCGACTGGACCATCGGCCACTGGCACCCATACCCCCTCCTATGTAAACACCTGCAACACAGCAAATTGCATAGGGGGGGTGAAATCTATGCCCCTTTGGCTGACGCTGGCCACCCTGGCAATGGCCATAATCTTCTTCATCATGCAGCTGTCGGTCTTTTCCAGGGCCAGCATCCTGTCGGACGGCTACTCATATTTCGACGCCTGGGAGACAATCAAGGGGGGGCATACCGACCCTTTGCGCACCCCGGTCTACGCGATTTTCGTTGGGGTGCTGAAAGAGTTGGCCGGCAAGGACACAGCCCTGCTCATCATTCCCGCGATACACTGGCTGCTTTACCTGGTGGCACTGCGAGGTGTATGGCAGATAGATTGCATGCTCGGTGTCGCACGGAAAGCAAACATCTCCGTCATCCTCGCGATGATGCTTATTCCGGGCTTCTGGTGCTTCAACCACCTGACAATGGCCGAAACCTTCTCGGAATGCGGCGTAATACTGCTCGTATGGCTTTCCGGACGCTACCTGCTCTGCCCGCGACGGGCCACATTGGCCCTGTCAGGCCTCACCATGGCCACGCTTGTGTTCACCAAGCCGATGTTCATATTCCTCATCCCCCTGATGACGCTGTTCTGGCTCATGGTATGCCGCCACAGGAAAAGCCACCTGCTGACCGCCGGTTGCTCCCTGGCCATCACTCTCTGCCTCATCGGGGGCTACATTTACTGCATGTCGCACACCCACACCAGGCCATCATTCACGATTGCATCGTCATACAACACCTACTACTGCATGCGTGCCGAGGGGCTGATTGTGCCGGATGAAATCGAGAATCCACAGCTCAGGGAGCGTTTCAGGCCTATGTATGACTCGATTCCGGGGGGATGGCTGAAAACCCAGCCTTACTGGCGGGAGATGCAGTGTTTCAACTGGCCTGAACTTGATGCTCTGACCGGCACTGCCTGGAAGAACCATCCGGGAGAAGTGGTGTCATCGACCATACGACGTTTCGGCAAATCACTGACGGGCAGCCAGTTTCACAGCCTAATCGACGAAATAGGTCTGTCTCCGGAATATGACCGGCTGTACGGCCAGTGGGACGGCATATCCAGAAACCAGGCAGGAGGCTTCATCTACCCCCTCCACCGCTGGCTCTGGTTCCCGATATGGGTCGGCCTTCTGGCCATGGCTGCATTCATCGCCATATGGACATGCCGGTGGCGACGCTCACGCCATCTTCCGGCGTTGGCCGCACTCATCGCCGCCATATACCTGACGGCCTACATCACCGCCGTGGTCGGAGCCCAGGACTCCTGGGGCCGCATCATGACTCCCGTCCTCCCGCTGCTCGCCATCATGGCCGGCAGCGTCGGCTCAACCATCATAACACATTTCAGACAACAGAGATAGTGAAAAAAGACGACAACACAAAAGAAGCTGAAATCCATACATCAGACAAGACTGGAGCCACGCTTAACACAAGTCATCGCAGCGCTGCAATTTGCATAGAAAAAGGGGATTCCATGCCCCTTTGGCTTACCATAACCACCGTCATACTTGGCCTTCTGTTCCTCAGCCTCCAGGGCCTCATCTTCCGCCACGCAAGCATGGAGATGGACAGCTGGTCATACCCATCAGCATGGTGGTCGCTCATGGACGGACACATAGATGAGGCTCGTCCGCCGGTCTACTCCGCGATTGTCGGGATTGTATGGGAATTCCTCACTATGGGCTACGGCAACATCCTGCTCCCCGTGATACAATGGGCTTTGTACATCGCCGCGCTCCAGCTCTTATGGAGGATAAACACCTGGCTTAAAGTGTCGAAAGCATTCAACGCAGCCGCCATACTATCCATGCTGCTGATCCCCGGGTTCTGGATTTTCAACAACATCATCATGGCCGAATCCGTGTCGCTCTCAGGAATGATATTGCTCGTCTGGCTGACCGGGAGATATGTCCTGACACGGAAAAACCGCTATCTGCTGTTCTCAGGACTTATGCTGGTGGCTCTGATATTCACCAAACCGATGTTCATCTTCTTGATTCCGGTGCTGGCCGTGCTATGGGGAGTCATTGCTTGGAAAAACGCCAGACAGACAGTGACGGCACTGGCCATACTGGCCATAACCGGAGGTCTGATATGGGCTTACACCGCCGAAATGAAACGCACCTACGGAGTTGCGTCACTCGCCATAGCGTCTACCCACAACAGATATTGTTGCCTCCGAGCCGACGGGGCCATAATACCCGAAGAGATATCAGACCCCGTGACCAGGGAGAAATACCGTCCGTTGTATGATGAAGACCCCGGGGTGCAGAATCCCGAGAACAGGTATATGATGGAGGTCTACATATTCACCTGGCCTGAAATAGAGCGGCTTGTCAAAGAGGCTGAGCAACATCATCCCCACGCGGAAATCGACGGGATTATCTACCGCATAAAGACATCGATGAGCCAAAGCCAGTTCTTCTTCTACCTGTTCGGCTACTATGACGATGTCGACTCGATGTTCTATGACTGGAACGGCCTGAGCCGCAACCGTGACGACGGCTTCATTTTCCCATTCCACCGCTACCTGTGGTTCCCCTTATGGGTCACCGCCGCGATATGGGCCGCTTTCACTCTCATATGGCTCGCCCGCTGGCGCAAGACCCGCCGGTTCCCGGCAATGGCCTATTTTGTCTCGGCTAACATTCTGACCTGCTACGTCACAGCCATCCTGGGAGCCCAGGATCTTTGGGGCCGCATCATGACACCGGTCAGTCCGCTCATACCCGTGATGGCAGACAGCGTGGCCTCAATAACATACGGTTATGTTAAAAAAACATTATCGGGGAGGCGGTTGGGGCGACGCGGATTTGCTTCGTTGGGCAAAGTTGCGTAAATTTGCATTGTGAACCGACCGACCGACAACTCTCATATGTCCCGCGACTGGAGATGGAGCCTCGTCGCCATAATCATGGCGATGGGTTTCTTTGTGTTGTCTTCTGCCGACATCGCCGCCCAGTCGGTTGTCAGGCGTTCCCACAGAGTCCATCACCGCCAGGCCACTCAGGCCCTGGCCGATTCGGCGGCTGCAAGCACGCTTCCCGACTCCATACCGCTCAGCGGGCCCATTGGCGACCGCCAGGCAGTGGTGGTGGAGGAGAGCTTGTCGGTCAACGGCGACTCGCTTGTGGTCACACCTGTCGACACTATCGGAGTGATGACAGCCGGGGAGAGCTACGAGGCAGACTCCCTGCGCCGCAGCGCCCGCAACGAGTCAATCATCCGGCGGCTGAGCGACATCCCCGAGGATGAATGGGTGCCCAGGGCGGTGGAATTCAATCCCGACCCCACCAGGGCAGTATGGCTCTCGGCCCTGTTTCCCGGCCTGGGACAGGTCTACAACCGCCGTTACTGGAAACTCCCCATCATCGTGGGCGGCTATCTCGGGCTGGGCTACGCGACGAGCTGGAACAACCAGATGCTCACCGAGTACACCCGCGCCTACGCCGACCTGCTCGACAACGACCCCTCCTCCAACAGCTATATGGATTTCTTCGCCCCCAACGTGAACGAGTCCGACATCGACAAGTCTTGGCTGCAGAGCCTGCTGCGCTCGCGCAAGAACTTCTTCCGCCGCAACCGCGACCTGTGTATAATCAGCATGGTAGGTGTCTACCTCCTCGCGATGGTCGACGCCTATGTCGATGCCTCCCTCTCCCATTTCGACATAAATCCACATCTCTCAATGGATGTCGTCCCGACCCTGATACAGGACGGACGGCAGAGGTATCCCTCAGTGGGCCTGGCTTGGGCCTTGAATTTCTGACCCGCCCTGGGGATACGCCAAACCAACCATGTCTAAAACCGTCCCATTCCCGATGACGTTTCTCAACCGCCTGAAAACTCTGATGCTCTCCGCCACCGCCGCCGGTGTGGCGGCTTTCACGGCCGACGCAGCCCCGTCGGTGCTGACCCTCTCGCAATACCCCAACGATTCCACCATCATCCTGCCCGAAAGTTTCGAGACCGACACCCACAATATGATGGAAAACTGGTATCTCCAGAACTACACGGCCCTTGACGCTGATGTCGACCGCAAACCTGACGAGGAGGTCTCCGACGAGGAGATAACACGCCGCCTGGCCGCCATCCCGACCACCATCGAGATGCCGTTCAACTCCATCGTCAGGGCATACATCGACGCTTACACCAAGAAGAACCGCCGCCTTGTAGAGAACATGCTCGGCATGAGCCTCTACTATATGCCGATTTTCGAGCAGGCTCTCGAAAGGGAGAACCTGCCTATGGAGCTGAAATACCTCCCGGTGATCGAGTCGGCCATGAACCCCGACGCGGTGTCACGCTCTGGAGCCACCGGCCTATGGCAGCTGATGCTCGCCACAGCCCGAGGCTTCAACATGGAGGTCAACACCCTCGTAGACGAGCGACGCGACCCGGTGGCCTCCTCGGCGACCGCCGCCAAGCTCCTCAGGCAGCTCTATGACATATACCACGACTGGTCGCTGGCCATCGCGGCCTACAACTGCGGCCCGGGCAATGTCAACAAGGCCATGCGCCGATGCACCGCCGAGAAGAAAGACTTCTGGTCGATATATCCCTACCTTCCCAAAGAGACACGTGGCTACCTCCCGGGATTCATCGCGGCCACATATGTGATGACATACTACAAGCACCACAACATCTCCCCGGCCCTGGCAAAGAAGCCGATTCTCACAGACTCGGTGCATGTCAACCGGCGCGTCCACTTCCAGCAGATAGCCGACGTGCTGCAGATTCCCGTGGAGGAATTGAAAGTGCTGAACCCCCAGTACCGACAGGAATGCATACCCGGCGACCTGCGCCCCTACCCGCTGGTGTTGCCGACCAACCTCACATACTCATACATCATGAGCGAGGATGCCATCTGCGGCAACAACGCCGACCAGTATGCCCGACGACTGACGGTAGAGCCATCGACCGGCGACTCCGCCCAGGCTGCTCCCGATGGCCAGGAGGGGGAATGGGTGACATCCGAAAAGACACTGTACCACAAGGTCAAGAGGGGGGAGACCATGTCGTCAATCGCCAAGAAATACGGGGTGTCGCTCTGGAGCCTGAAAAACGCCAACGGCAATATCCGCACTGCACGACGCGGCCAGACATTGAAAGTCGTGACCACCGAACGCACCTTCAAGCCCAAGGCTCCCGAATCCGCCTCCCCCGCCGAAGGGGATGACCTGCTGGTGAAACAGGAAGCCCCGCAGGCCGCCACTGAAGACACCACCGCTCCGGCCCCAGTGGCCTCGTCGGTGTCAGCGGAGACCCCGGCAGCCCCCGCCGTGAAGGAGACCGCCCCGAAACAGAGCGTGGCCCCCGCCAAGAGCAAGGCGGCTCCCGCCAAAAAGACCGCCTCGCCCAAGAAGAAACCGGCCACCAAGACCGTCACCGCCAAGAGCGGCGACTCACTTGACCGCATCGCCAAACGAAACGGCACCACCGTCAAGAAACTCAAACGGCTCAACCGCCTGTCGGGCAACAATCCCATAATACAGCCCGGCCAGAAAATCCGCGTAAAATGACCCACGACAACGAACTCATACTCATCAACATATCAGGCCAGGACAAACCGGGCGTGACCGCCGCCCTGACCTCAATCCTGGCCCGCTACAACGCGATGGTGCTTGACATCGGCCAGGCCGACATCCACCACACCCTCTCGCTCGGCATCCTGTTCAAGACCACACCCGCCGACTCAGGCGACATTATGAAGGACCTGCTCTTCAAGGCTTACGACATGGGGGTAAAGATTCGCTTCACCCCTGTCTCCACCGAGGAATACGAGCAATGGGTCGGACGACAGGGGAAAAACCGCTGGATCATCACCATCCTTGGCCGCCAGCTGACAGCCAGCAACATAGCCCTGGTCTCGGAGGTCATCGTAGAGCAAGGACTCAACATCGAGGCCATACAGCGCCTCACAGGCCGCCAGCCTCTGGTCGAAGGCTCGTTTCCCGCCACTAAAGCATGCATCGAGTTCTCGGTGCGCGGCACCCCCGTCAACCGCTCGGAGATGCAGAGCCGCTTCATCGAAATCTCATCCCGCGAAGGATTTGACATATCGATGCAGGAAGACACGATGTATCGCCGCTGCCGCCGCCTGATATGTTTCGATATGGACTCCACTCTGATCCAGACCGAGTGTATCGACCAGCTCGCCGAAAAGGCCGGAGTCGGCGACAAGGTGCGCGACATCACCGAGATGGCCATGCGGGGCGAAATCGACTTCCGCGAAAGCTTCACCGAGCGCGTCGCCCTGCTCAAAGGCCTTGATGTCAGCGTGATGGAGGAAATCGCCGAGTCGCTCCCCATCACCGAGGGGGTCGACCGCATGATGCAGGTGCTGAAACGCGCCGGGTTCAAGACCGCCATCCTCTCCGGCGGATTCACATTCTTCGGCGAATACCTCAAACGCCGGTTCGGATTCGACTACGTCTACGCCAACGACCTTGAAGTGGAAGACGGCAAGCTGACAGGCCGCTACGTCGGCGACATCGTCGACGGCAAACGCAAGGCCGAGCTGCTCAGGCTGATAGCCCAGGTCGAGAATGTCAATATAGCCCAGACAATCGCCGTCGGCGACGGGGCCAACGACCTGCCGATGCTCTCGGCCGCCGGACTCGGCATCGCCTTCCACGCCAAGCCCAAAGTCAAGGAGAGCGCCAAACAGTCGATATCGACAATCGGCATCGACGGGGTGCTTTATTTCCTCGGCTTCAAAGACTCTTTCATCGGCGGACCGGCCCGATAATCCGGCCCTGCCGGCAACCAACCAGCAACCGACACACGTAATGCCGACCGCACTCTACCATACTTTCGGCTGCAAGCTCAACTTCGCCGAGACCTCGGCCGTGGCCTCCAGGATGGAGAGCCGCGGCATACGTCGCGCCATAAAAGGGGAAAAACCCGACCTGATATTCGTCAACACCTGCTCGGTGACCGGCGAGGCCGACAAGAAATGCCGCCAGGCCATCAGGTCATACAACCGCCGCTATCCCGACGCGGCCATCATCGTCACCGGATGCTACGCCCAGCTCAAGAGCGAAGAGGCCGCCGCGCTCCCCGGTGTGGCCGTAGTCGCCGGAAACGACAAGAAAGGAATGGTAGACGAGTTTGTCGACAATTACCTCTCCTCGCGCCGCAAACTCGTCGAAGTGATTCCTGCCCGCGACATCCGCAGCTTCACCCCGTCATGCTCCCGGGGCGACCGCACCCGATATTTCCTCAAGGTGCAGGACGGATGCGACTGCTGGTGTACCTACTGCACCATCCCCGCCGCCCGCGGACGCAGCCGGTCGGCCACCGTCGCCCAGCTTGTCGCCCAGGCATCACGGGCAGCCGCCGACGGAGGCAAAGAGATAGTCATCACCGGGGTCAACATCGGCGACTTCGGCAAACGCCAGCCCGACCTCCCCGACGGAGCCCCCCCCGAGACATTCCTCGACCTGGTGAAAGCGCTCGACACAGTCGAAGGAATCAGCCGCTACCGCATCTCATCAATCGAGCCCGACCTGCTCACCGACGAAATCATCGAATACTGCGCGTCATCAAGGGCATTCATGCCCCACTTCCACATACCTCTCCAAAGCGGTTCTGACGAAGTGCTGCGCCTCATGCGCCGCCGCTACGACACAGCCCTCTTCCGCGACAAGATACTCCGCATCAAGCAGCTCATCCCCGACGCGTTCATCGGAGTCGACGTCATGGCAGGCACCCGCGGCGAGACCCTCGACGAGTTCAACCGCTCGCGCGACTTCCTCGACTCCCTCCCCGTCACCCGCCTCCATGTCTTCCCATACTCCGAACGCCCCGGCACACGCGCCCTGGAGATACCCCACACCGTACCCCAGGAGGAGAAACACCGCCGCGTCGAAGAGCTGACGACCCTCTCCAACCGCAAGTTGCGCCAGTTCGCCGAGCAATACACCGCCGCCACCCGCCCCGTGTTGCTCGAACACACCCGTCCGGGCCAGCCCATGTCAGGCTTCACCGACAACTACCTGAAAGTCCGCATCCCCGACGCCCCCCTATCGGCCGACAACCACATCCTCCCCGTCACCCTCCTCTCACTCATCACCACCCCCTCAGGCGAAGTCGAGTTCCTCGCCTCCCTCAACCCCTGCCCCCCCGGAAACATCTTTTTTTGCAAAACCGGCTAACGGATTTATAAGCTCAGGGTTGGCGTAACTGACTTTTTTTGCGTAAATTTGCGGTTCAGGCAACCATCCCCATAATCATCATCAATGATTTTGACATGAACCGCACCCTAAGTTTCACAAACTACCGGATATTCGCCGAAAAACAGGATTTGTCACTGGCTCCCGTCACCGTGGTGTTCGGCAAAAACAATGTCGGCAAAAGCGCGTTGCTCAAACTGCCGGTGTTGATAAAAAACATCCTGGATGTCAGGAGCCCGAAAGAGGAGCTTTTCAACAAAGCGTCTGACGGGTTGCGTATCTGTGAAGACTACCGCGATGTGGTTTACGGCAAAGGGTCGCGGGCTGTCAAACTGGGCTTCTCCTTTGAGGGGGGCACAGTAGACCTGAGCTTTTTCGTCGAGGCCACGGGCAAACCGAGAGTCCATCTTGAAAACCTTTCCGGCACACTCCTCGACGGCACACATATCGACACCCTCGAATCCTTGCCGCCGACAATACTGTTCGACATAGAATATCTGAAATCCATCCGCGATTTCCCCAAAGACGGATATTTCTCAATGGCCGTGTCTGAAAACGAACCGGTCTCTGGCGGCATGTTCACATACCGTCGCCTCGTTGATGACACCCTCAACCACGATGGAGATTTGCTCGCGAGAGTATCAGCCTGGTATAAAAAGACTTTTGACGGATGGGAAATAGAAGTTGACGCCAGCCGCGACCCGGTTTTCAGCCTGATGCTCCGTCATTCCGACCTGCGCAACAACATCATCGACGGGGGAGCCGGCATCGCGCAGTCACTCCCTGTCATAGTCAGCGCAGCCACCGAAATATCCTCCCCCCGCCTGTATATCTACGAGGAGCCTGAGACCCACCTCCACCCCGAAGCCCACGGGGAAATGGCCGAGTTCATCGCCAAGGAAGCAGTCCGCTCCAAAGGCCAGAAAAGCTTCCTGATAGAATCCCATTCCGTCAACTTCATCCTGAGATTGCGGACACTTGTGGCCGAAGGCAAACTCCCCGACGGATTCCTTGCCCTCTATTATGTCGGCTTCTCTCCGGAAGACAACCGCAGCTCGGCCAGGAAAGTCACGGTCAATCCCGACGGCACCGTCAAGGGATGGCCTGAAAATGTCTTCAAAGAAACCCTGGAAGAGTCGCTGGCCCTCCGCCGCGCCCAGTTGAAGCGCGAGGAGGAGCATGGAGAATGAAAGTCAGACTGAGCGACGAGATTTTCAGGCATCCCACCAACAAGAGCGATGTCAGCTATCTCATAAAGACAATCATACGCAAACGCCACTCCATCTCGATTGTATCGGATGTGTCGGCCGACATAAGTTGGCTCGACCCGTCTGACATACAAGTGATTGAAGACTCCATAGCCGCCTCCCTGATTGGCGATATGGAGGAACCCGACTGCAAGGTCATCAACAACGCTGGCAACATCCACGGCGACAAGACATTCAGCGTGAATGAGGCGATAACATACGTCGCGACACCACTGGAGATAGTGCTGGAGAACGGAACAAACGACTCCCCGCTGACCCTTGCATGCATACGCTCATACCTGCCATCCGGCTCAGACGCAGTGTCGGCCTACCATAAACTGAGACTCGTGTTCGCCACCGGAGGCGGATGCACCAATGTCAAGAACTACCTGGAGGGGAAGGTGGCCCAATATGGCGAACGCTCCAAATTCTTGCGCCACTTCGTGATCCTAGACGGCGACCGCAGGTATGAAGGCCATGACATCACAAAATATGACTCGCTTATAGCATATCTGCGATCCATAAATGTGAAATTCCACATACTTGAAAAGCGGTGTATGGAAAACTATCTCCCCGTGGATTGTTTCCCCGCAGCCGACAAAAACAGAGAATGGCTAAACGCTTTCAACGCCCTGACACCACGCCAACGCGATTTTTTCAACATCGGAGGCGGATTCAGAGGGGATGTGCCTGAGGGCAGGAAAAAAGAAATAGACTCCTCCGGCGGCAACATAAAGAGCCTGCTGCCACAGGAGCAACAAGATTTCTACTCTGATGTCACAGACACTAACTTCACGACGCTATCCAAGGGTTACGACCTGCCTTCATTCAAGAAATCCTTTCCCAAAGGATTTAATGACGGCAAGACAAACCAGACATCCCTGAATGCGTTACTCCAACACCAGGACAACCCCGATGAGCTGAAAGACCTCGCCTCGACTATCCAGAAACTTTTGTAAAACCCGGCAAAAGCCATCACATCCCGACATGCGCACCCAGATTCAGACCCAGATACGTTCCCTATCAAGCCTTCTCGAAAATCTTCGCGACGGCATAATACAGGTTCCCCCCTTTCAGCGCGAATTTGTATGGACGCGGAAACAGATAGTGGAATTGTTCGACAGCATCAGCAAAGGTTATCCTATCGGATCAATCATGCTGTGGCGTCCACATACAACCCCTTCCTGGGGCCACGACCGAGGAGTAGGCGGATTCATATTGCCTGACTTGAAAGAACCTAAATCATATGTGTTGGACGGCTACCAGCGCCTCGCCTCACTGTTCGGATGTCTCAATAGCCCCAAGACATCCGGACTTGAATATGACGAAAATATGCGTAAGGGATTTTTCAACCTCTGTTTCGACCTCAAAGACGGGGAATTCATTTATCCCACAGGAGGGTATGCGAAACCTTGGCAGGTTCCTGTCTATATACTATTCCGCACAAGCGAGTTCCGGCAATATACCCGTAACATACTTGAGCCTGCTGTTACCGATTCGCAACTCCTCGACATCTATCTCGACCGCGCCGATTCTTTCTCTCGAATCCTTGTCGAATACAAACTGGCCGTCATAGAAGTGGACGGGGGCACCTTGGAAGATGTCGTCAATATATTCTCCAGGATAAACTCCAAAGGGACCGATATCTCTGACGAGTGGAAAGTGAACGCGCTAAGTTTCACCGAAGATTTCAATTTCTCAACAGAAATCGAAAATATTATCCGTAAGCTCAGTTACTACAATTTCGACAAAATATCTTCTGATATCATACTCAAATGCTTTAAGAGCGCATTCGACAACCGGCTATATATTGACACCGACATCAACAGACTTGCTGAGCGTCCTGATTTCCAACACAATATAAGGAATATGTCGGATGCGATAATAAAGGCTGTAAGTTTTCTGTATAATGAGCTGAATGTCATCGACCTCCGCCTTCTCCCCGATACAGACCAACTTATCTTCCTGTCGGTATTCTTTATGAAAAAACCTAATCCCTCAAAAGAGAGGATAAGAGACATAATTCGTTGGTTCTGGATTACGACATATTCCAATTACTTCTCACTCTGTTCCTTATCAAGAAAACGCAAAGCATTCGCCTATTTTCTTGATTATCTCGAAGATTGGTACGATACACCACTATACTACCAAGATCCTCGAGAACTTATGAAAACCCAGCCATGGCCAAAGAAACTCTATCTCTCATCGGCCCGCGCGGTGGCTCTCGCGCTGTTTCAGTTACGCCTTGTCAAAGAGAACTTCGGTGTGCCATCAGTGCGCAGACACCTTGAATGCAGTAAAATATTCAAGCATGTCGACAGCATTCCCGAAAACATGGCGGTCACCTTTGCCGACTCGAATTCAAAAAATCGTTTTCCATATTACGCCCAGATTGACCCCGGCTTCGTCATTATCGACCACGAGGAGATCAACGCCAGGCTACGCCACCGCCGATACATCCTCAAAGAGCAAGAACGCGACTTCGTGGAAAACCTCGGGCTGACATACACCGATTGACATATGAGCGACACCGACAACAAAGAGAAGCAGGCCGCCGGCTGGAGATACAAGCTGCTGGGATGGCTGACAGCCGCGATGGCGCGGCTGCCGATGTGGGCGCTCTACGGGGTCGCCGACCTGCTTTTCGTGGTGCTGTATCACCTGGCGGGCTACCGCCGGAGGGTGGTCAGGGACAACCTCGCCGGCTCGTTCCCCGATAAAGAAGCCGGGGAGCTGCGGCGCATCGAGCGGCAGTTCTTCCGCAACTTCGCCGACTACATCGTCGAGACCCTGAAGCTCCTCCATGTCACCGACCGCGAGATGAGACGGCGCATGACATTCTCAGGGGTCGAGGTCATCGACAAGGCCCTCGCCGACGGCCGTCCCGTGGTCTGCTACTTCGCCCATATCGGCAACTGGGAGTGGGCGCCGTCAATCACCCTCTGGAGCCGCCTCCGGGCCGGAAGCGACGCCAAGTTCTGCCAGATTTACAGGCCGTTGCGCAACCGCTGGTTCGACTCCCTGATGCTGCGCCTGCGCGGACGTTTCGGCGCTGTGTCACTCCCAAAACGCCGCTCATTCCTCGACCTGCTGCGCTACCGCATGGAGGGCATCCCTACGGTCACCGGCTTCATGAGCGACCAGAAGCCGAGCCACGGCGACACAATCCATGTGGTCAGCTTCCTCAACCGCCCCACGGCGATAATCACCGGCACCGAGACCGTCTGCCGCCGCCTTGACGCGCTCCCCGTCTACTGGCGCATGTCGAAACCCTCCAGGGGCCATTACCATATAGATGTGGTCGAGATGAAGGCCGACATGGCCGGGGAATTCCCCCTTACCGACCTCTACGCCCGCCTGCTGGAGGAGAACATCCGCCAGGATCCCTCCCTGTGGCTCTGGTCACACAAGCGGTGGAAACATCCGGTGACATTTGAAATGAACGGACAAAAAGCCTGACACCAATGAAACCTGTAGCTGTCATCATACTCAACTGGAACGGAGAGAAGCTCCTCCGCGAGTTCCTCCCATCGGTCGTGGCCAACACCGACCCCGACATCGCCGACGTGATAGTGGCCGACAACGGCTCGACCGACGGGTCGCGAGAGCTGCTGAGCCGCGACTTCCCGCAAGTCAGGCTCCTGGCCTTCGACGAGAACCTGGGCTACGCCGGTGGCTACAACCGCGCCCTGCGAGAGACAGGCTACCGCTACACCGTGCTGCTCAACTCCGATGTCGAGACACCCCGCGGATGGCTCGGCCCGCTGTATCAGTTCCTGGAGTCACACCCCGACGCGGCGGCCTGCCAGCCCAAGATACTGTCATACAAAGAGAGACACCGGTTTGAATATGCCGGGGCAGCCGGAGGATACATCGACCGCAACGGCTACCCCTACTGCCGCGGACGCATCTTCGACACCGTCGAGGAGGACAAAGGGCAATATGACACCCCAGCCGAGGTCTTCTGGGCCACCGGGGCAGCCCTCATGGTCAGGACCGACCTCTACACCCTGGCCGGAGGGCTTGACGAACGGTTCTTCGCCCATATGGAGGAGATAGACCTGTGCTGGCGGCTCAGGCTCATGGGCCACACCCTCTGGTGTGTGCCGGCCAGCCACATCTACCATCTCGGCGGCGGCTCCCTGCCGGCGGCCAATCCCCGCAAGACCTACCTCAACTTCCGCAACAACCTGCTGCTGCTCCACAAAAACCTCCCCGCTGCCGACCTGCGCCCCGCCCTGCTGCGCCGCCGCCTGCTCGACACGGTGGCCTGGGCCAAGTTCATCCTCACCCTCGATTTCCCCAACGCGTCGGCCATCCTGCGCGCCCACCGCGACTTCCGCCGTATGCGCCGCCACTACACGGCCCATCCCGCCGTCAACCTCCTCACCTCCACTCCCCGCCCCGACATCCTCATCTCCTACTTCATCAGACGCAAGCGCCTCTATTCCCAACTCTAATCCCCCAAGATGCTACTGCTCAACGCCGCCCCCGACTTCGAAGGTCTGATTTCAGACCTCGCCTTCATACTGCTGCTCGGTGCCGCCGTCACCCTGCTTTTCAAATGGATAAAACAGCCCGTCGTCCTGGGCTACATCGTGGCCGGATTCCTGGCCAGCCCCAACTTCGAGCCGCTCCCCTCGGTCACCACCGAGGTCAACATCGAGTTCTGGGCCCAGATTGGCATCATAGTCCTGCTGTTCTCGCTGGGGCTTGAGTTCAGTTTCAAGAAACTGGTCAACACCGGCGGGTCGGCCGTCGTGACAGCCCTCATAATCGTCACCGGCATGATGGCCACAGGCTTCGCCATCGGCCACCTGCTCGGATTCACCACCATCAACAGCCTATTCCTCGGAGGCATGCTCTCCATGTCATCCACTACCATCATAATCAAAGCCTTCACCGACCTCAACCTGCGCCAGAAGAAATTCGCCTCGCTGGTCTTCGCCGTGCTTATCGTCGAAGACCTCTTCGCCGTGGTCATGATGGTGGTGCTCAGCTCCATAGCCCTCAACAGCTCGGTCGAGGGGGGCGAGATGCTGATGAGCGTCAGCAAACTCATCTTCTTCCTTGTCATCTGGTTTCTGGTGGGGGTCTACATCCTCCCCTCCCTCCTCAACAAGACCCGCAGGTTTCTCAACAACGAGACCCTCCTGGTGGTCTCCATGGGCCTCTGCCTCTCGATGGCCGTCTTCTCGGTGCTGTGTGGCTTCTCGCTCGCCCTGGGTGCCTTCGTCATGGGCTCCATCCTCGCCGGGACAAGCTACGCCGAGCGCATCGAGCATGTCACCATGCCGGTCAAAGACCTCTTCGGCTCGGTGTTCTTCATCTCCGTCGGCATGATGGTGCAGCCAGCCATCCTCGTCCAGTACTGGTGGCCGATACTGCTGCTGTCGGCGGTCGTGATCGCGGGCATGATAACATTCGGCACCTTCGGCATGCTCGTCACCGGCCAGCCCCTAAAGGTGGCCATGGAGTCAGGCTTCTCGCTGACCCAGATAGGTGAGTTCGCCTTCATCATCGCCTCGCTCGGCATGAGCCTCGGGGTGCTGAACGCCGAGATATACCCCATCGTCGTGGCCGTATCGGTCATCACCACATTCACCACCCCCTACTTCATCCGCATGGCCGACCCCGCCTACCGGCTGGCCGAACGCCATCTGCCCCCAAGGCTCCACTTCCTGATCGACCGCTACTCAGACGACGCCTCACAGAACGCCGGAAACGAGAACCGCCGCGCCTGGGCCGCCATGCTGCGCCGCTACCTCTGGCGCATCATGCTCTACTCCATCCTGCTTATTGCCATCTCCCTGGCCGGCGGCCGATGGCTGCGCCCCATCCTCGACGGCATAATGCCCGCCTGGGGACAGCTGCTGACCACCATCCTTACCCTCACGGCGATGGCCCCCTTCCTGCTCGCCCTCATCCTCCCCCCGCCGATGAACAGCTCCGACACCGCCTCGCGCCTCCATGCAAGCCAGCTCAAAGTGCCACGGGTCGTGCTGATGGTCTTCAGGATGCTCATAGCCCTCGGCTTCATCATCCACACCATCTCCTCAGCCTACACCCTGCGCCTTGGAGTCCTCATCGGGCTGGCCATCTTCATACTCCTACTGCTGACGCTCAGCCGCACACTCAACACCCGCCTGCGCAACATCGAGGCCCGGTTTCTCGACAACCTCAACGAGCGCGACCTGCGCCGCTCGGGCAAGAACAACACCCTGGTCAGCGACCTCCACCTGGCCTACATCCATGTCGGCTACGGATGCCCGTTTGTCGGCGACCGCCTGAAAAACACCGACCTGCGCGGACGCTACGGCGTGAACGTGGTGACCATACAGCGCGGGCCGGCCACCATGATCGTCCCCTCCGGGGAGACACGCATCTTCCCCGGCGACACCATAGGCGTGATCGGCAACGACGACCAGATTTCGGCCGTCCTCCCCGTCATCGAGGCCGAGGCCGACCCCACCCAGGACCAGAACGCCTCGCAGCCCTCCGACCTCCGCCTGACATCGATCATGCTCACATCTGCCTCCCCCCTGGCCGGCCAGACCCTCGCCTCGGCCGACGTGCGCCGCAACTACAACACCCATGTCGTGGCCCTGCGCCGCGACGGAGAGTTCATCGACCGCCCCGCCTCCATGCCCCTGCGCGAGGGCGACCGCCTCTGGATCGTGGCCCCCGACTCAGTCACCGCCACCCTGCTCGCCGGGCGGCCCGACTGACCGTCCCTCCAGGCATACCCGTCACAGCTGCCGTGGCCAACTCTGCGACACCTCCCCATACGATTTTTCATTATGCCGTTTTTTTTCGATTTTTTTTGGAAAAAAGTTGCATGGATGATTTTTTTCACATACTTTTGCGTTGTGTATCGCTTGCTACAACTTTAACGCTATGGTTTTAACATTTCGACTTTTCGGAATACACATGGTAAAATTCATACGGTTTTAAAGGTAATTTCAAACCAACGGTTTACATTTGACAAAGTCAGACTCGCGAACGACAACAATTGCTAAGTGATTTATATAAATCAGACTTACATGAAAGAGAATTACTCATCTATTAACCATATCTCTATGAAGAAAAGTTTTACCCTTAAAGCTTTTGCTTTCGGAGCCGCCGCCTCTGTGGCACTCACCGCATCGGCAACTCCCCACGAGTTCCTCAAAGCCAACAACGAGCCTGTGGCCGTAAAGGCTGACTTCAAGCAGGAGGCCCCCGCGCCCATCCGTATGTCTGCGAAGCAGCTCGACTCAAACGCCTCCAAAGCTCCCGCACAGAAGGCAGAACCCTCCTATGGAGGCTGGGATCAATCCGGCGAAGGCACATACACTTTCGTGCAGATGACCAGCAAAAAGGTCAACTATAACTACCAGCGTTGCGAAGATACCGCCAACCCCGGCAACTTCAAAGTAAAAGTGGCCGATTGGGGAAAAGGCTTGTTCAGTAATACAGGCACCGAGCTTGAATTCACCGTTGCGAAGACATCCTTTCTCTTTGGCGAAGAGACAGAGGAGACTATGGCGCCCACTCTTCCTGCCGGAGGTGTTCCCACAGGACATAAGGCAACCGGATATCCCGACGGTCAAGCGCATGACGTGTATCTCTTTGACCGCGTCAGCTGGATGAAGGCCCTCCAGGCCGCAGGCGAGACCTGGGACGACGGCACCCCCATCACAGATGCTCAATGCGAACAGTGGTACGCCCTCTACGACTTTGACGATGTCTCCGGAAAACTCACTTATTTCCCGATTTACTGCCTGGTTGTGGACAACAAACCCACTTGGTTCACATTCCCGTCAAGCTCAGGTTCAGGCGCCAGCACCGTCTATTATACCGAATCCTACCAGATGAAAGGCAACGGGTACAAAAACTACGACCTCGACCTCAACATCAGCGCAGGCTACTTCAGCCATGAGAAAGACGCCACCACCGGAACTTTCAACTTCACATACGACATCAACGACAACAATGAAGTATGGTTCCAGATATTGACCGGCAAAAAAACCGGCTCAGCTCTCCAAAGCGCGATGCAGGAACTCTTGAAAAAGGCTTACAACAACGACCTCTCCGATGGCATCGTGAAATTGACAGCAAGCTCCGGCGAAGTAAACGTGCCCGTATCAAGCTATCGCAAAGGCCAGTACACATTGCTGTGCGCTGCCAGATATCCCGGCATCGAAGAAGGCTACTTCCTTACAAAAAGCAACAACACCCTGCGCCTGTTACAGGAAGATGTCGACTTCTATTCGGCAGGAATGGCTTCATACACTGATGCCACCATGTACGACGCTCTGCCCGTAGTCTTCGGCGCAGAAAGCTACGAAGAACTGTGTGCCATGTTCATGTCAGAACTTCAGATTACACTTCCCGAGGTTTACACTGTAACTGTGCCGATGCAGGCAAACTCAGCCAATGAAGGTGAGTACCGCCTCGTTCATCCCTACATGGAATACTTCAACAACTACCTCTCCCAGTCACTCGAATATGACATCATGTCAGACTTCCTCATGTTCAACGTGGCTGACCCCAACAAGAGCTTCATCAGCCCCTCTGCCACCGGTATCTACTTCCCGACAAAATCCAGCGGTGAGATCATGATGGTCTACGGCTCCACAAACAAGATGCAGGGTGGATCACTCGCCTCTGCAGACGTATGGGGAACCCTGGCCAACGGAACCCTCTCCTTCCCCGAGGTTGTGGTGCCTGACGGAGCTACCTCACTTGACGAGGTCATCGCCCCCCTCGGCTGGAGCCAGGCTTCTTTCAGCTCTGAAAGCGGAGCCATCACATACAAGAACCACACCAACCCTGTGGTTAGCCCCGAGATCTGCAAAATCGTGTCTGACGGATTTGCCGGAATCGAGAACGTCGCAGCCGACGCAGAGTTCGACGCCAACGCTCCTGTCGAGTACTTCAACCTCCAGGGTATCCGCGTCGCCACTCCCGAGGCAGGCCAGCTCCTGATCAAGCGTCAGGGCAACAAGGCCACCAAGGTCATCATCCGCTAAACCTCTCCGACAGCAAGGCCTGACCCAGGCCACTGCAACCATACCGACACCTCCGGCCCAGCGCCGGAGGTGTTTTTTCGTTTCTGCGGAAATCCGCGTATCCACGCGAGTTTTATGTGCAGAAGAGCCACCCCAGGTCCGACCGCCTAATCCACAAAAGGGTCTCACGCAGATTCCGCAGATACGCAGATTTCCACGGATTACTCGCAGATTAAAGGTCGCTTCGCTCCCGGAGAGGCTCGCAGATTTCACAGATTTCGCAGATTTCAATGATTGCAATGATTTCAAGATTATACTTATCATACTGATTTACGCAGATTATACCGATTTACGCAATACCATCCGGATGGCGGGCGCATTGTGAAAATCGGGAGGGAGCGGTGGCGGGAGCGCGGCTAAGCACCGGGGTGTCTGAGCCCGCAGGGCGAGTTCCCGGTGCGCCGAGCGGAGCCACCAGGCTCCCGACCAAAGATTTTCACGCGCCCTTGGCCTTTTGGTTCTTTTGGGCCCGCCAAAAGAACAACCAAAGAACAACCAAAAGAACAATAATATTTACAAGAATTTATGATGCGGCATACCGACACCTCCGGCCCTGCGGGGGGTGTTTTTTCGTTTCTGCGGAAATCCTCGTATCATCGTGAGTTTCATATGCATAAGAGCCACCACTGCTCCAGCGGCCTAATCCACAAAAGGGTCTCACGCAGATTCCGCAGATACGCAGATTTCCACGGATTACTCGCAGATTAAAGGTCGCTTCGCTCCCGGAGAGGCTCGCAGATTTCGCAGATTTCGCAGATTTCAATGATTGCAAGATTATACTTATCATACTTATTTACGCAGATTATACTGATTTACGCAGATTATACTGATTTACGCAATACCATCCGGATGGCGGGCGCATTGTGAAAATCGGGAGGGAGCGGTGGCGGGAGCGCGGCTAAGCACCGGGGTGTCTGAGCCCGCAGGGCGAGTTCCCGGTGCGCCGAGCGGAGCCACCAGGCTCCCGACCAAAGATTTTCACGCGCCCTTGGCCTTTTGGTTCTTTTGGGCCCGCCAAAAGAACAATAATATTTACAAAATTTATGATGCGGGATTGCGGGAATTTTCGTATTTTCGCGTGTTATTAGGTATACCACATATCCAAAATCCGTGAAAATGGAAATTTCCGACAAGCATATCAACGTAAAAATAATAAACGGTTCACACCACCCCATGCCCCAGTACGCCACCCCCGGAGCCTCCGGGATGGATGTGCGCGCCTACCTGCCCGACAAACCCATCGTGCTCGGGCCACTGGAGAGGGCACTCGTTCCGACCGGCCTGCGACTGCAGCTCCCGCGCGGTTTCGAGTGCCAGATACGTCCCCGCAGCGGCCTGGCCATACGCCACGGCATCTCACTGGTCAACACCCCGGGAACCGTCGACAGCGACTACCGAGGTGAAATCGGAGTGATACTCATCAACCTCTCCAACGAGCCTTTCACCATCAACGACGGCGAACGCATCTGCCAGATGGTGATAACCCGCTACACCCGCGTCACCTGGGAACCGGTAGACCGCATCGACGAGACCGAGCGCGGCGACGGCGGTTTCGGCCACACCGGCATGAACTGACCCCCTGTCAAACCTCTCCCATCCACTTGTCACAACAAATCAAGACCCCACAGAGTGAGAAAAACAGAATACACCCGCCTGATACCCCTGGTCGTGATGCTCCTGGCCTTCGCCGCCGGGGCCTTCCCGGCCGGCAAAGGGGGGAAGGCCGACAAGGCGGTCTCCCGGGCCGACACCGAGGCCCGGCGCAAAGCCGACTACATCTTCATGGAGGCCCTGTCGCGCAACGCCAACGGGGAGGACGACTCATACTTCGAGCTGCTCAACGGAGCCTACGAGCTTGACACCACAGAGACCGCTGTCGGGCAGAACCTGGGCTACTACCTCATGGCCCTGGGACGCAACGACACCCTGCTGGCCCGAAAGGGATACGACATGATGCGTCGCCACTTCGACCTCCATCCCGACGACTATTACAGCTCGATTTTCTACGGGATGATCAACAACTCGCTGGGAAACACCGACGAGGCGATACGCGTCTGGACGATAGTAGACTCGCTCAACCCCACCAAGCCCGACGTGGCCGTGAAACTTGTGGAGTCGCTCCAGGAGAAACGCGACCCTGAGTCGCTGCGCCGTTCGCTCGGCATACTGGAGCGCATAGAGCGCGCCGAGGGGAAAGACCTCGGCCTGACCTCCCACAAGATCAGGGCGATGCTCGCCTTGGGCGACACCGCCGCGTCGCTCGCCGAGATACAGGCGCTGATGGCCTCGTCGCCACGCAACATACAGTATCAGCTCTACGCCGGCGACATCTTCCAGGCCCTCGACCGCCCCGACAAGGCGATAGAATATTACGACCTGGCCTGCGCCACCGACTCAACCAACGGGCTGGCCTATTACAAGCGCGCCCAGTTCTACCTGCAACGGGGCGACTCCGCCGCCTACGACCGCGAGACGAGCCACGCCCTGCTCAAGGAGGACCTTGAGGTGGAGGCCAAGACCGAGATGCTGCGCGACTATGTGGGGAGGCTCTACGCCGACTCGCTGAAACGGCCCCAGATACAAAGCCTCTTCGAGTCGTTGCTCACCCAGCATCCACATGAGGCTGCGTTCCGCGACCTCTATTCATCATATCTCATCGTGGCCGGCGACCTGCGCGGGGCCGCCGAGCAACAGGAATACGCCGTAGACGCCGACCTCTCCAACGCGGGCCGATGGCGGTCGATCATGAGCCTCTACGGCCAGCTCGACGACTCGCAGACAGCCATCGAGACCGGCCGGCGCGCCCTGGAGTTCCTCCCCGACGACGAGGTGATAAACCTGCTGATGGGAGCCAACTACCAGCAGCTCAAGGAGTATGGCCCGGCAATGGAGTATTTCCGGAAGGCTCTGTCTCTGGTCGACAAGGAAGACATATCGACCCGCTCCCAGCTCGTGGCCTCGATGGGCGACATCTATTACGCCCGCGAGATGCCCGACTCAGCATTCATCTATTACCGCGAGGCTGTCAGCCTCGACCCCGACAACCTGCTCGCGCTCAACAACTTCGCCTATTACCTCGCTGAAAACGACCAGGATCTCGACCTGGCCGAGCGATACAGCGCCATCTGCGTCCGCGCCAATCCCGAGAATGACACAGCCATCGACACCTACGCCTGGGTCTTCTACAAAAAGAAAGACTACGTCAAGGCCAAGGAGTGGATCGACCAGGCCATCAGCCTGGAGGCCGACAAGCCCCAAGCCGACGTGCTCGACCATGCCGGAGACATATATTTCATGAACCGTGAGGTGGGTAAGGCTGTTGAATTCTGGGAGAAGGCCCTGAAGCTCGACCCGGGCAACCAGACGCTGAAAAAGAAGATACGCCAGCGCACCCCGTTTGTCGACTGAGCCTACTGAGCCGCCGCCCTCCCCCTTTCCTCTCTTCCATTCTCCCTCTCCCCTCTCGCCCCCGTTTTTTCCATTCATCCCCTCTCCTCCGCCCATGTCAAGATGTCAAAAACCTGTCTGAAAATAATCGCCGCCATCATCCTGGCCGCCACATTCGCCGGCTGCCGCTCACAGAAAGGGGCCTCGACCGCCGGCACAGACCTGTGCGAGGGTGTGGCCCTTCTGGCCAACACCGCCCTCAACAGCCGCTACACGATGCTCACCGAGTCATGGAAGCCTTGGACCGACGTGGAGGTGGGGGTGAAACTGTCGCTCCACTCCCCAGCCAAACTAAACGCGGCGGGAAAAGCCTGGATGAAACGCGGCGAATGGATTTCGATCTCGGTCAGGATGCTTGGCTTCGAGGTGGCCACGCTATGGGTCGACCGCGACTCGGTGGTGGCCGTCGACAAGTTCCACAAGAAATATGTCTCCCAGCCCACATCGCGCCTGCTTGGCGACGCAGGGGTCTCCATCGAGGACATGCAGGACCTGCTGCTTGGACGCGCGTTCTTAGCCGGTAAAGGCACCGCGTCGGTGGCCGACCGGCGCGAGTTTGACTTCGAGGAGGCGGCCAACGGATGGTATCTGCTCCCCAGAGAGCAACCCGAGATGTTCAGCTACGGGTTCCTCGCCTCCAACACCTCCAACGCCCTGCGCGGCGCGATCGTCGAGGTCAAGGACTTCGGGACGGTGTCGGCCAGCTACAACGATATCTTCGAGAGCCGCACCTGCGGCTGGTTCGCCCAGGAGGTCAATGTCGAGACCTCGCGGGGAAAGAAAATCAGCGCGACCCTGAAATGGGACCTCAACGGCTCGAAGTTCAACACCGGGGTGGTCAAGACTTGCCGCATCCCCGACAATTGCGAGCGCATTGAGATGTCGGCCCTCACCTCGCTGATCAAAAGTTTCTGACCCCTAAACCAACCGCCAATCATACACCGTGTCAAGGTTACTGACCATACTGCTTGCCTCTCTGCTGCTGATGATGCCAGCCGACGCCGCCTCCCAACAGAAGCGGAAGACATCCTCACGTCCAAAGACCGAGTCGCCGGCCAAGGCTGGCTCCGGCAAGAAAAACGCAGCCAAAAAGCCTGCCGCCAACTCTTCCGGCAAGAAGAAGGCATCAGCCGCCAAGAAGCCGGCCAAAGGGAAAGCCGCGTCTTCAAACCGCTCAGAGAAGGAGGTGAGGCGCGACAAGTCGCGCGCCGAGACCGAAATCAAGGAGACACGCCGTCAGTTGCAGCTCAACGCCGAGGAGACCTCGCGCAAGCTCAGCCAGCTCAACCTGGTGGAGGGGGAAATCGAGCAATGCAACACCCGTATCGGCGAAATCTCGACCCGTCTTGACTCCATAAACTCTCAGATCTCACAGCTCAACGACTCCATCGAGGCCCTCGACAACCACCTGAGGCAGATCACCGCCACTTATGTCAAGGCGGTGAAACGTTCGCAGGGCCGTCGCCAGCAGATGAGCGCGCTGGCTTTCATATTCTCGTCAGACTCTTTCGCCCAGGCTTACCGCAGGCTTCGATACCTGCGACGTTTCGCGAAGTGGCGCGAGAAACGGGCCTCGGAAATCACCGCAGCCCGCGAGGTGCTTGACGGCAAACGCCGCCGCATGGCCTCGCTTGCCGACGCCGCCGCGAAGTCAAAGAATGAGCTGTCGCGCGAACATACCTCGCTGGTCAAGAAACAGACCGAGACGGCCAACCTTGTCGGCGAACTGCGCCACCAGGGGAGCGTCCTCAAGGAAATCATGGCCCAGCAAAGGGCCAAGGCATCTGCCCTCGACCGCGAGCTCGACAATGTCATAGCGCGTGAGGCGGCCAAACGCGAGGAGGCCCGCAGGGCCGCCGAGGCCGAAAAGGCCCGCAAGGCGGCTGAAGCCGAGGCCGCAAGGAAAGCCGCCGCTGAGGAGGCTGCCCGCAAAGCGGCCCAGGAGGAGGCCGACAGGAAGGCCCGCGAGGCCGCCAAGGCTGAAGCAGCCAAGAAAGCCGCTGCGGAGGAAGCCGCCCGAAAGGAGGCCCAGGCCGAGGCTGCACGCAAGGAGGCGGAGAAGGCTCGCAAGGAGGCTCGCAAAGAGGAGGAGCGACAGGCCGCCGCCCGCAAGGCGGCCGAGGCCGAAGCCGCGAAAAAAGCGGCACAACAGGCCAAGGAGGCCGCCCGCAAGGCTGAGGCCGAGGCCAAACGCGCCGAGGAGGCACGCAAAGCCGCCGAGGTGAAGAAGCGAAAGGAGGAAAAACGCGCCAAGACAAAGCCTGTGAAGCACTCGGGCAAAGCCGGCGACAGCCAGCCTGCGACCGACGGAGGCCAGGCGGCTCCCACTCTCCATACCCCCGACCACTCATCGGAGAGCGGCACCGCATCTAAGAGCGTGGAATCAGGCGCAGACTTCGCCTCGCTCAAGGGTTCGCTCCCCTTCCCGATAACGGGCCGCTACACCATCGTCAAGCGTTTTGGCCGCCAGCAGCACCCGTCGCTGCCCCATGTGGTGACCGACAATGCCGGCATCGACATCGAGACCGCCAAAGGGGCCGCCGTCAGGAGTGTTTGCGACGGAGAGGTGTCGGCGGTGTTCCGCCCCGAGGGCTACAACACCGTGGTCGTGATACGTCACGGCTCACATATGACCGTCTACGCCAACCTCGCGTCTGTCTCTGTCTCCAGCGGACAGAAGGTGAAAGCCGGGCAGAACATCGGCATGGTCTTCTCTGACCCCAACGACAATGGCCGCAGCATACTCCACTTCGAGGTGCGCGACGGCCGCCAGAAAGAGAATCCCGAGCTATGGCTCCGCAAATGAGATGTGACACCCCCGCCGCTCCCCGCCGCTCCAGCCTGTCATCCCGGGTGCTGAAGGTCATGGGGCTGTTCAGCGGGGTGCAGGCCCTGACAATCATATGCTCCATTGTCAGGACAAAGCTTGTGGCCATATGGCTCGGCCCGGCAGGCATCGGCCTCTTCGGGCTTTACAACTCAGTGATGGATACCATCTGCTCGGTCACCCAGGCCGGAACAGGGACCGGGGTGATACGCGAACTGGCGATGGCTCCCCGTGAGGCGCTCCCGAGGCTGGTGGCCGTGGTCAGGCGGTGGGGATGGGCGCTCGGCCTGGCCGGGGCGCTGCTCACCCTGGCATTGTCGCCTGCGCTGAGCCGTTTCACATTCGGCGACGACAACCACACGGGGGGATTCATCGCGCTGTCTGTGGCCGTGATGCTGCTGACCCTCAGCTCTACCGAGGGAGCCATCTTCCAGGGGCTCAAACGCTACACCCGCCTGGCCAAATCCTCCGTCTGGGGAGCGGTCGGGGGCCTGGCCGTCTCCGCCCCCATATATTACTTCTGGGGACTCGACAGCGTCATACCCTCGCTGCTGGCCTATGCCGCCGCCATCTGGATTTGCCGGGGACTCTACCATGAGAAGACCCCGTCGCCCGACTCGCCGCTCGGCCTGAAAGAGACCTTCTCGGCTGGAAAGGGGTTCGCCATGCTTGGCATCTATATGACCGTCACCACTTTCGCCACCAACGCCGTGTCATACATCTTCATGTCATACCTCAACCATCGGGGAGGGGTCGAGGCCGCCGGATTTTACCAGGCGGGGTTCACCCTTGTCAACCGCTACGTCGGGCTGGTGCTGGTGGCGGTGGGCATGGAGTATCTGCCGAGGCTCTCGGAGGTAAGCCGTTCGCCACGCCGCACCGAACTTTTCCTCTCCCATGAGATTATACTTATAATGCTGGTGATGTTTCCGGTGGTGACCATCTTCGTGGCCGCCGACGAACTCTTTGTCAGGCTGCTTTACGACAAATCCTTCCTGGTGATGCTGCCGTTTGTCACCTGGGCCGTCATCGGCACCATCTTCCGCGCCTGGTCGTGGTGTCTGGCATACGTCATCCTCGCCAAGAGCGACGGGGTGGTGTATCTCCTGACCGAACTGCTGTCGGCCATCGTGGCCATCGGACTCAACATCCTCTTCTACGACCGGTGGGGCATCCGCGGCCTGGGCTACGCCTACACGCTCTGGTATCTCTTCTACCTGGCTGAGGTATGGCTGCTGTGTCGCCGCCGTTACCGCCTGAGCATCAGACGCGACGCCATATGGCTGCCCGCCATGCTGTTCATGGCCTGCGCCGGAGCTGCCCTATGCCGCGAGCTCGTCGGATGGTGGGGCGCGCTCCCCTTCGTCATCCTCTCGCTTGTGGTCAGCGCCTATGGGCTGAGGCGGCTGCTCGGAGTCGGGCCGGCCCAGATAATCGAAAAATTTGTCAAAACCGCGAAAAAAGGTTAACTTTGCGTGGATATGGGAGCCTCAGACAGAGCTTCCCGCAGTCAACGAAGCAATCCCGCTTCCGCAAAAACAGACTCACGCCGATGAATGTACGTCCCAAAAAAGCTCTCGGCCAACATTTCCTGACCGACCTGTCGGTGGCCGACCGCATAGCGTCTACCCTCGACGAATACAAAGGATTGCCCGTGGTGGAGGTAGGCCCCGGAATGGGGGTGCTTACCCGCTTCCTGCTTGACAAGGGCCATGATGTCACAGTCGTCGAGCTCGACGGCGAGAGTGTGGCATACCTCAACGCCAACTTCCCCCGGCTGGCAGGCCGCATCGTCGCCGACGACTTCCTCCGCCTCGACCTGGGAGTGCTTGTCCCGGGCGACGGCAAATTCTGTCTGATTGGCAACTACCCCTACAATATCTCATCGCAGATATTTTTCCACGCCCTCGACTGGAAAGACCGCATTGTCTGCTGCTCGGGTATGCTCCAGCGCGAGGTGGCCCAGCGCCTGGCGGCCCCTCCCGGCACCAAGGCCCGGGGCATACTCAGCGTGCTGCTCCAGGCCTGGTATGATGTCGAATACCTCTTCACCGTCGACGAGCATGTCTTCAACCCGCCGCCGAAGGTCAAATCGGGCGTGGTGAAACTTGTCCGCAACGATGTCACCGACCTGGGTTGCGACCCGGCCAGGTTCAAGACCGTAGTGAAAACCACATTCGGCCAGCGCCGCAAGACCATACGCAACTCCATCCGCCCGCTGTTTCCCGCCGGAGCCCCGCTGCCCGACTCGCCGCTCATGGTCATGAGGCCCGAGCAGCTATCTGTCGCCCAGTTCGTAGAGCTGACCAACCTCCTGGGCTGAGCCGCCCCCTCCGACCGATCCCGTCAACCAATCACCCGCACAACCGCCAATGAAGGAATTCGACGAGGATTTCCTCGAAAAAATAAAGAAAATCATAGAGGCACACGACGAGGCCGCCGCCCGCCGCGAGCTTGAGGAGATGCACCCGGCCGACATCGCCGAGCTGTATCAAGACCTCGACCTGTCGCAGGCCGAGTACCTCTACCGGCTGCTCGACGGCGACAAGGCCGCCGACGTGCTGATGGAGCTTGACGAGGATGACCGCCGCAAGCTCCTGAGCGACATGGACCCCGAGGAAATCGCCCGCCTCTATATCGACCATCTCGACACCGACGACGCCGTCGACCTCATACAGGACCTCGACAAGGAGGACCGCGACGAGGTGTTGTCCCACATCGACGATGTGGAGCAGGCCGGCGACATCATCGACCTGCTCAAATATGACGAGGACACCGCCGGCGGTCTGATGGGCACCGAGATGCTGGTGGTCAACGAGAACTGGTCGATGCCCGAGTGCATCAAGCAGCTCAGGATGCAGGCCGAGGACATGGACGAGGTCTATTACGTCTATGTGGTCGACAACGACGACCGCCTGCGCGGCACCCTCCCGCTGAAGAAACTCATCACCCACCCCTCCGTGTCGAAAATCAAGAATGTCATGGAGACCGACCCGGTGGCTGTCAAGACCGACATGCCCCTCGACGAGGTGGCCATTGACTTCGAGAAATACGACCTCGTGGCAATGCCTGTCGTCGACTCGATAGGACGGCTTGTAGGGCATATCACCGTCGACGACGTGATGGACCGCGTCCGCGAGTCTTCCGAGCGCGACTACCAGCTGGCATCAGGTCTCTCGCAGGATGTGGAGTCAGACGACACCATCTGGCAACAGACCCGCGCCCGACTCCCCTGGCTGCTCATCGGCATACTCGGAGGAATAGGCAACTCACTGATTCTCGGCAACTTCGAACAGGGATTCGCCACCAACCCGGCGATGGCCCTCTTCATCCCCATGATTGGCGGCACGGGCGGAAATGTCGGCATCCAGTCGTCGGCCATCGTCGTGCAGGGCCTCGCCAACGGCTCTCTCGACCTCAAGGACACCGGCAAACAGCTCTTCAAGGAGGTAGGCGTGGGTGTGGTCAATGGCCTCATAATCTCCCTGATAGTGTTTCTCTACAACGTCTTCAGCCTCTCACCCTGGAACCCCACCACCCTGGCTGTGTCGCTCTCGCTGATGGCCGTCGTGCTGTTCGCCTCAATCTTCGGCACCTTCGTGCCCCTGACCCTCGAGCGGTTCAAAATCGACCCCGCCCTCGCCACAGGCCCCTTCATCTCGATTACCAATGACATCATCGGCATGCTCATCTATATGCTCATCTCCGCGGCCCTGATGAACGCATTCGCCTGACCCCGCAACCCATTCTCCCCCCTGATTGATGGATTTTCTTCATTCCGTAGAGTTTTACGTCATAGTCCTGCTGGTGGCCGCCCTGGCTGTCGGCCTCCTGGCCATGCCCTCAGGCCACGGCCCTGTCGAGACAAGCTTTGCCGAGGGATTCCTCACATATGACCAGGCCGCAGGCCCCGAGCCCCGGCTCGAACTGGAATGCCTCCCCGACGGCAACGTCAAAATCACCCGCCACGGACTCCCCGACAACCTCGACAACGCGGCGACCGCCGCCCTGGCCATATCCCGCAAGGGATTCGACCTGACCGTAGAGGAACGCCTCACCCCGGCCTCGCGCCCCCTCCTGGCCTCGGAGACATCGGCAGTCAACACAGCCGTCTACATCCTCACCGGCCTCGCCCGCGAGCGCTACCACCTCCGGTTCAACTCCGACTCCACATCTTCATTCACCACCCTTACCTTCGTCAACCGCCCAGGCCTGCGCTCCACCCGCGTCTTCCGCCAGGCATGACCCGCCGCGGGGCCGCTTCCATCCGCTTCCCTCCACTTCCCTCTCTCCCGCTTTCCCGAGCGGGCCGCCCCCTCTCCCCTCCCCGTTATTTCCCTCATTTCACCTGCATTTTCCTGCCGACAAAGGTTAAAATGCGGCAAATCCTTGCAGAAACCGAAAAAACTCACTAACTTTGCAGCGCTTTAGGGCGCATTGCGCCTTGGGCGACCAGGATTGTCTTATGGTGTAATGGTAGCACTGCAGTTTTTGGTTCTGCCTGTCTTGGTTCGAATCCAGGTAAGACAACACAAACAAAGGAGTCAAGCACTTGTTGCATGGCTCCTTGTTTGTTTCATATCCAACCGCCATCATTCGTCACACCGCAGGTTTACACACGACAAAAACGGGGGCACACAACATCATTTAACTCTGATGGGCCATATTATTGCCCACAACCTTACTAATTTTGTAGATGAAAGTCATGACGGCTTTCCCCGCAACTCAAAATCAAACTGCAATATGGCATTCATCATCATGATATTATGTGTTTTCGGCTGGCTCGGACAAGCGCTAAAAGATGGAGCCGACATAAAATAACCCTCTAATCTACGGCTCCACCCGCGAATCCGGAGGATTCATTAATTATTATTGCTGTCCGGTAAAACTTTGACATGATAGGAAATGGACTATTTTTATCTCATACAGCATGAAACAGACTCGTATAGATGTCTTTTAAGGGCTTTTTGATGCTTAATGCTACCAATTTCACATCGCCTCAAATGACAAGCCCTTTTTCGTAAAACAGGTGTAACTTATTATATTTGTAGAGAATATATGATTTTGTCTTTTTTTACCGGACAGCAATAATTAATTATTAGCCGGGGGGTGGCGGCCCCCTGGCCGGTAACCCCCGGTAACCACGCCAGGCGGGAGATTCTGAAAGAATCTTTTATAGATGTTGCCTTTAATCAAGGTTCTCTATATATAAAAGATTCTTTCAGAATCTCACGCCTGATGTCTGCAACCCCGGGTTGCCGCTTGGTCGCCCCCAAGGGGCTCCCGCGCGCCAACCCGGGGCTAATAATTAATGAATCCTCCGGATTCGCGGGGAAATCCAGGGAGAGATTCGGAGAGAATCCAGGGGGAAATCAAGGGGAAATCTATGAGGAATTTCGGAGAGAATCCAGGGGAAATCCAGGGGAAATCTATGAGGAATTTCGGAGAGAATCCAGGGGAAATCTATGGGGAATTCGGGGGAGGGACTTGAATTTTCGGGGGTGAGGGACGGGGGATTTGGATTTATTTACTAACTTTGGCTGTGGAAACCTGTATTTGACTTATGGCCAGACACAACGAACTTGGAAGATGGGGCGAGGAACAGGTGGTGGAAAAACTGCTGCTGGAGGGCTACACCATCGCCGAGCGCAACTGGCGTATGAACCATCTCGAAATCGACATCGTCGCCACCAGGGGCGATGACATCGTGTTTGTCGAGGTAAAGACCCGCGCGGACCGCCAGACCGACCCGCTGGAAGCGATGACCCCGAGGAAAGTGGCGTTGCTATGCCGTGCGGCCGAGGTCTACCTGCGCGTCAACCACGTCAGGCTGACCCCCCGCTTTGATGTGGCGGCGGTGTCAGGCGACGGCCACACCTGCGAGATGGAGTATCTCCCCAACGCGTTCCTTCCCCCGCTGAAATCATATTGAACGCGCCGCCCGGCCCGTGCCTGACGAGACAAAAGATTGCTCCCCCGGCCATGTCGCTGATGCAGACATATGCCGGGGGAGCGTTGGTATTGACGTGTGTCTATCAGATTAATGTGCCTTTTTACTGCTTGACCAGAACATAGTCGCCGCCATCAAAAAAGATGGTCAGGGTGTTTCCGTTGATATAGCAGGGACGGAACATGATGTCGTCATCGTAATACTCATCCTCCTCTCCGGCGAAATATCCGCCAAATGAGATAAGCACCACATTGTCGGTGCCTGACTCCTGGGTGGTGTAGGCGCCTGAGAAGCTCCAGTTGTAGTTGGGGGATTGCGGGTCAACGCCTGTGGCGGTCATCTTGCCATCCTTGGTGAAGGTCATCGTTACTATTTCATCATAACGATTCTCAGCGTCGGAGCCCACCCAGGTGCCTACCAGAGCATTTGCGCCATCCTCGTCGTCGCCGCAAGCGGTGAAGCCTGCACAGGCCACGATGGCGAACATCATCATTGCAAGGAATTTGATTTTTTTCATAAGGGAATTGGTTGATTAATGATTTGAAAATAAAGTGAATGTGGATATTTGCATACAAAGAAAACTCAGTGTGTGACCGGTCGGCCAGCAGGCCACGCCCAGTGGGGCAATATCCGACGCATACGACGACAGCAGGCAGAGGCATGTCGCGAATCAACGGGGGAATAGAAGGCATGGCGGCCTTTTACAACGATGTTGGTGATATTGGAGAACGGAAATTTGAGGATTCAAGAAAGCAGGGGGTGGAGGATTTGCCGGGAAGCTGCGCATATACGAGGGGGCACAGGTCCCTTGGTCAAATCATAATCGTAAAGGTATGGCCTACAGACATCCCTGGCCACTGATATAAGACAGCGGAGAGGCAGCGGGCCTGATATTTAAGAATTAGGTTGTTCTGTCCTGCTTTTTACTTCTTGAAGTTTCACTAATAAAGATGATCCTCGGGCTTTTCCGGAGCCCTACGATGACTGTCTGACAGGAACCGGCGGCTGCTCTTGGCGGCTGCTGAAAGCTTTTCGCGGCGGCAATTGTCGATCAGGCTATTCCAGTCTTTGGGGCTTCAGGCCCCTTTCCCTTGCCGACGCCTTTCAGGCCGTTGGCTTGACTTGCAAGCCCGAACAGGCGGAAAGACTATTGTTTTCTGTCGCAAAGTTAACACATTTCATCGGTTTCTGCCTCCCGACCCCGTTAATATTTATTAACAGAACTGTTAACAAAAAAAGCCCACGCTCGGGTCAATCGAGCGTGGACTTGGATTTGCCTTTTCAATCAGCCCCGGGTCACTTTGCGGCGTCGATCTGGCGCAGCAGGAGGTTCACAGCCTCGTGGAGCTGGTTGTCCTCCCCGGCGACAATCTGTTCGGGGGTGTTGGCCACCTTGAGGTCAGGCTCAAGCTGGGTGTTCTCGAGGTAATTGCCCTCGGCGGTGCGGTAGCCGATCACTGGGATGCCGAATATGAGAGATGGATCCTGCATGGTGACCCAGTTGACCGAGGTCATGGTGCCGGGCACTGGCATGCCGACCACCTTGCCTATATTCATGTGCTGGTAGACCCAGGGGGTACCGTGGGCGTTGCTGTAACAAGGCTCGGCCACGAGCATCACCGACGGCTTGTTCCAGCGGCGCGACGGCATGTCGCAGACATCCTTGCCGCGGATTACCTGCGTGAGGTATTTCTGGCCGGTGAAGAGCTGCTCGATGTCTTCGTGCATGCGGCCTCCGCCGTTCCAGCGGATGTCGATGACCACCCCTTCGCGGTTGTTGTACTTGCCCAGCAGGTCGGCGTACATCGGACGATACGACTCGTCGTTCATCGACTCGATATGCACATAGCCCAGGCGGCCATTCGACCAGCGGTCTACGTCGGCGGCGCGCTGTTTCACCCAGCGGCGATACATTATGTCGCTGATTTTGGCCGAGGAGCAGGGTATCACCACCTCAGAGACCTTCTCGCCCGAGGGGGTGGTGAAGGCCACGAGGGTCTTCTTGCCGGCGAGGTTGTTGAAGAGGTCGCCCAGGTCGGTGCCGGCATTGATGACGTGGCCGTTGACGGCGGTGATGACCGCCCCCTTGCCTATCTTCGACGCGGCCCTGTCAAAGGGTCCGTTGGCCAGCACCTCGTCGACCAGCAGGCCGTCGCCCTGGTGGTTCATGTCATAGAGGAGGCCCAGCGAGGCGGTGCGGTCGGCCGACGCGCTAGCAGCCCCCCGGTAACGGCCGCCGGTGTGGGAGACATTCAGTTCGCCAAGCAGCTCGCTGAGCATCTCGGCGAAGTCGTAGTTGTTGTTGATGTGGGGGAGGAACTTGCGGTATGCGGCGGTCATGGCGGGCCAGTCGATGCCGTGCATGTCGGTGGTGTAGAAGCGTTCGCCCACCTCCACGGCCATATTGTCAAACATCGCCTCGCGTTCGGCGGCGAGGTCAACGTCGTGGGTGGCGGAAATCTTGACGGTGGTCAGTTTGTCACCCTTGTCGAGCTTCTTGATGTCGCGGCCCAACACGAAAATCTGCTTGCCCGACTTGTCGGCCTGGAGAGCGGCGGGCGACGAACCCATCTTGGCGGCAAGCTTGGGCTCACGCTTGCGCAGGGGGAGCTTCCAGAGGTCGTAGCCGTCATCCACGTTGCAGAGGAAATAAAGGGTCTCGCCGTCGCCGGTGACGATGGCGTCGGAGAGCGAAGAGCTAAATGGGGTGAGGCGCATCACGCGGTCCTCGATGCCGTCAAGCTCGACCGTGATGTTCTTGGAGTCGGCTTTCTTGTCATCGCCATCGGCCTTTTTCCCTTTCTTGTCTTTCTTCTTGTCGCTATCGCCGTCGTCTGACTTCTTGGCGGCTTTCTTCTCCTGCTCCTTGAGCAGGGCGTAATCCTCCTCGGAGAGCATGAAGCGGTCGCGGGCCTCGCGGTTGAGGAACACAATCATGATGTCATCCTGCGAGCCCCAGGAGGCCTGTGCGCGAAGGCCATACTGCTCGGTGAAATAGATGATGGCGTTGCCGTCAAGCACGAAGCGGGGATTGGCCTCCATGTAGCCGGTGTTGGTGAGGTTGGTGACCTTGCCGGTCTCCACCTCTACCAGGCCGATGTCGCCGTAGGGGTCGCGCATGTCGGGGATGATCTCCATGGTCAGCCAGCGGGAGTCGGGGCTCCACTCCATCGCCATGCCGTCATTCTTGCCAGGATATGTCTCGCCGCCGGTGATCTGGCGGTCGCTGCCCGAGGCGAGGTCGCGGATCCAGAGCTGGTTGCGGTCTTTTATGTAGGCCATCTTCTTCCCGTCGGGGGAGACGGTCGGGTGGGAGTACTCGGTGGCAGTCCCCTTGCCGTCATATTCGGGGAAGAGGGCTTCCTCGGTGAACTCCACTGCGTTGGGGAAATCGGGGTCATCCTGGCGGGTGATGCGGGCGCGGTAGATATTCTTGCGACCCGAGCGCTCCGAGGTGTAGTAGAGCGAGCGGTTGTCGCTCCCCCATGAGAGATGGCGCTCGGCCTGTGGGGTGCGGGTCACCTGCACCGTGGTGGGATATTCCACCGAGGTGACGAACACGTCGCCACGGTTGAGGAAGGCCACCATCTTGCCGTCGGGAGACACCATCCCCCCGGAGGGCCTGACGGAGATACGCTGGGGACGCTCGGTGGCGTCGGTGGCGAGGGAAATCTCCACCTTCTGCGGCCCGGCGGCCCTGGCGGCGCGTCCGGCCATGGTGTATATCTCCCCGTCATAGGTGAAAGCCAGGGTGCCGTTGTTGGCGCGGGAGAGGAACCTCACGGGATGGGTCTTGAAATCGGTGAGCTTCACCGCCTGCGAGGGGTTGTCGACCGGGAACTGGTAGACGTTGAATGTGCCGCCGTCGCGCTCCGAGAGGAAATACACCGTGCCCGTGATGTCATCCAGCACCGGGTTGCGGTCTTCCCCCGCTCGCGCAGTCAGGTTGCGGTGCTTGCCGTCGGCGGGGGTGTACATCCATATGTCGCGGGTCACCGAGGAGGTGTGGTGCTTGCGCCATTCATCCTCGAATCCCTTCACATCCTGGTAAAGCATCTTGGAGCCGTCGGGGGAGAAGGAAATCATCTGCGCCGGGGTGGCCAGCACCTGACGCGACTTCCCTGTCTCGACATCCACGGCGTAGAGCTGGGTCATGCGCCCCGAGGGGTACATCACCGACGAGGCCGGGGCCTGGATGGCCGCCGAATAATACACCTCCTTGCCGTCGGGGGAGAATCCCTCGGGAATCTCGCCGGCCGAGTTGGAGGTCAGGCGCCTGGGCGAACCGCCCCTGGCATCCATCACATATATGTCATTGTTGCCGTTGCGGTCTGAGGCGAAAGCGATTTTTGTCCCGTCGGGGCTCCATACCGGCGACGACTCGTAGGTGTCGCGCACGGTGAGCTGCCGGGCCTCGCCGCCCGTGACGGGGACGGTCCAGATATCACCTTTGTAGGTGAAAGCGATAAGGTCTCCGTTGGGGGAAATCCGCACGTCGCGCAGCCACAGGGGCGCGCCGTCAGCGGCCACACCGAGATTTGAGTCGGCCCCCTGCGCCATCGCGGAGGGGAGGCCCAGCGCGGCTGCCATAGCCGCAGTCAGCAATATCTTCTTCATCGTAACAAGTGATAATATTATCGGTTAAGCCTGAGATTGCCAGGCTTCGGTTGCCAAAGTTATGAAAATTCCCCCGATTTTTCCTAACTTTGAAGTATGAAAAATCTCATTTCGCTTGTGAACGGACTGCTCCTGAAGGATTGCAGGCGGCTGACGCTGGCGGCGGGGTTGCTGACGGTGGCCCTGGCCTCGGCGTGGGGTTGCACCTCGGCGCTGGTCGGGGCGCAACGCGGGGCCGGGGGACGGTGGCTGCTTTGGAAGCACCGCGACTCGGGGCATCCCGACAATTATGTGAGGTGCTTCGAGGCCACCGACTCGACGATGGCATATGTAGCGCTGTTCAACGCCGCCGACACTGACAGCCGGGAGGCATGGATCGGCTTCAACGAGGCGGGATTCGCGGTGATGAACACGGCCAGCTACAACATCCCCGCCCCGGCCAGGGGCTGGCAAGACCGCGAGGGGCTGGTGATGAGCGACGCGTTGCACCGGTGTCGCTCAGTGGCCGAGTTCCACCGGCTGCTGCTCAACCATCCGGGGCCGCGCGGGGTGCAGGCCAATTTCGGGGCTGTCGACGCCATGGGCCACGGGGCATATTTCGAGACTTCCGACCGCGAGGTGGCGGTGTTTCCGCTTGATTCGGTTTCGGCACTGACGCTCGGGGTGGAATGGACCGGGACGGCCGACGGGGTTCTCACACGCACCAACTACTCCTTTTCAGGAGGGCCGCGCAAACGTCTCGGCCTGTCGCGCCACCGCGCGGAATGCCATCTGCTCGACTCGCTGACGGCGGCCCCGCGTCCTTGGGCCGAGGCCGGGGAGATAGGGGCGGAGGACCTGGTGGAGACCTTGTCTCGTTCGCTGTATCTTCCCGCCAAATCCATCGACCTCACCGACGGCAACGCCACCCGCCATGCCGACACGGGGGATGTGATCACACGCCGCAGCTCATGCGCGTCGGTCGTCATCGAGGGCCCGCTTCCGGGTGAAGACCCGGCCAAGGGCACCATAATGTGGACAGCAATCGGTTTCCCTGCCCTTTCGGAGGTAGAGGCGGTGACCCTCGACAATGTGCCGGAGGGCCTGCAGCCGGTCTCTCCGGGCAACCACTCCCCTGCCTGCGACTCGGTCAACCGTCTGCGCGACAAAGCGTTCATCCCCTCCGCCAAGCAACCCGCAAAAGGGAAACGCGCCTACGATTTCAACCTCGACTACCTACGCCGTGAAATCCCCCTCCACCGGGCCGCCTCCCTCCCCCGCTACCTCCCTGCCCGCCGCCTGCGCGACTCCCGCCGTTAGCCCCACCCCCCTCTCATAAAAACATAAGTGGTCGCTTCGCTCCCCCTTAAACCTCACGCAGATTCCGCAGATACCGCAGAGATTTTTAGAGATTCAACAGATGGATTATAAAAGATTAAATCAAATCCGACATCAAGGTTGTATCTCTTTTAACCATTTGCATAACGCATAAATATCCACTCCGAACATAACACTAATCCGCCATCGAAACCGCACACTAATCCGTCATCGAAATCGCACCTGTCTGTATTGAATACGTCCGCGAATCCGTAGGATTCATCAACTATTAGCCCCGGGTTGGCGCGCGGGAGCCCCTTGCGGGCGACCAAGGAGCTACCCGGGGGTTCTGGCATCAGGCGCGGGATTCTGAAAGAATCTTTTATATAGACAACCTCATTTAAAGCAACATCTATAAAAGATTCTTTCAGAATCTCAAGCGTGGCGTATTTACCGGGGGGTACCGGCCATGCGGCCGCCAACCCCCGGCTAATAGTTAATGAATCCTACGGATTCGTGGGCGAACCACGCATAAAAGTGAAGGCCCGGAACCGGGATGCGGTTTCGGGCCTTCGTTATGGGTGTCAGGCGCGGCGTGGAGGCCGCGTCGGCGTAATCAGGTCGGTATTATTCGGCTTTGCCGTTGGAACCGAGCACGTTGACGATTTTGTGCTTGTAAAGCTTCTCCATCTCGTCGCGGGCCGGGCCGAGGTATTTGCGGGGGTCGAACTCACCGGGCTTGTCGTTGAAGATCTTGCGGACAGCGGCGGTCATGGCCAGACGGGAGTCGGAGTCGATGTTGATTTTGCAAACGGCGCTCTTGGCAGCCTTGCGGAGCTCCTCTTCGGGGATACCGATGGCATCGGGGAGCTTGCCGCCGTTGGCGTTGATGATGTCGACATATTCCTGGGGAACAGAGCTTGAACCGTGGAGCACGATGGGGAAGCCGGGGAGTTTCTCCATTACTGCATCGAGAACCTCGAATGCCAGGGGGGGAGGAACGAGCTTGCCGTCGGCGTTGCGGGTGCACTGCTCGGGGGTGAACTTGTATGCGCCGTGGCTGGTGCCGATTGAGATGGCGAGGGAGTCGCAACCGGTGCGGGTGGCGAAGTCGATCACCTCTTCGGGGTCGGTGTATGTGTGGTGGTCAGAGGAAACCTCATCTTCCACGCCGGCGAGAACGCCAAGTTCACCTTCGACGGTAACGTCGTACTGGTGGGCGTAGTCAACGACCTGCTTGGTCAGGGCCACGTTCTCCTCGTAGGGGAGGTGGCTTCCGTCGATCATCACGGAAGAGAAACCGCTGTCGATGCAGCTCTTGCAAAGCTCGAAGCTGTCACCGTGGTCGAGGTGGAGGACAATCTGGGGGTTCTCCCAGCCGAGCTCCTTGGCATAGGCGACAGCACCCTGGGCCATGTAGCGGAGCAGGGTGGCGTTGGCGTAGTTGCGGGCGCCTTTGGAAACCTGGAGAATCACGGGAGACTTCTCTTCGGCAGCGGCCTTGATGATGGCCTGGAGCTGCTCCATGTTGTTGAAGTTGAAGGCGGGGATTGCATAACCGCCCTTGATGGCCTTGGCAAACATCTCACGGGTGTTGACCAGGCCTAATTCTTTGTAGCTTACCATGTTGAAGTAAATGGATTTTTGTGTTTGGGTTTCTGGGTACAAATTTACGAAATTTTCTTCATTCACCGTCTAAATAATCAACAAAAAATGGGTAACTTTGCCATCTGAAAAATTTGAGACGAATGCAAAAAGTGATACTTACGGGCGACCGGCCGACCGGCCGCCTCCATCTTGGCCATTATGTAGGCTCGCTGCGCCGCCGTGTCGAATTGCAGGACTCAGGCGAGTTCGACAAGATTTTCATCATGATCGCCGACGCGCAGGCCCTGACCGACAACGCCGACAACCCCGAGAAGGTGCGCCAGAACGTAATCGAGGTCGCCCTCGACTACCTCTCGGCCGGCATCGACCCCTCGAAGTCGACCATCTTCGTGCAGACCCATGTGCCCGAGCTTACCGAGCTGGCGTTCTACTACATGAACCTCGTGACGGTGTCGCGTGTGCAGCGCAACCCCACGGTGAAGACCGAGATAAAGATGCGCAACTTCGAGCAGAGCATCCCCGTGGGCTTCTTCTGCTACCCCGTGAGCCAGGCATCAGACATCACCGCATTCAAGGCCACCACGGTGCCTGTGGGCGAAGACCAGGCCCCGATGATCGAGCTGACACGCGAGATTGTCAACCGCTTCAACAACATCTACGGCGACACCCTCGTCGAGCCTGAGATACTGCTGCCCGACAACGCCGTATGCCTGCGCCTGCCCGGCACCGACGGCAAGGCGAAGATGAGCAAGTCGCTGGGCAACTGCATCTACCTGAGCGACACCCCCAAGGAGCTGGCCAAGAAGGTGAAGAGCATGTACACAGACCCCGAGCACCTGACCGTAGACTCCCCGGGACATCTCGAGGGCAACTGCCCCTTCATCTACCTCGACGCGTTCTGCACCGACGAGCATTTCGCCAAGTATCTCCCCGACTACAAGAACCTCCAGGAGCTCAAGGACCACTACACCCGTGGCGGACTCGGCGACGGCACCGTCAAGAAGCTCCTCATCAATGTCCTTGAGGAGACCCTCGCCCCGATACGCGAGCGCCGCAAGCAGTGGGAGCAGAACATCCCCGGTGTCTACGAAATCCTCAAGAACGGGTCGGCCAAAGCCCGCGAGGAGGCCGCCGACACCCTCGACAAGGTGCGCGCCGCGATGAAAATCAACTACTTCGACGACGCCGCCCTCATAGCAGAGCAGGCCGCCCGCTACAAAGCCGGCAAATAAAGCCCGCCCCCTTCCCCACAACGGCGCAGGCCCGCGATGAGCAACAACGACACTCATCGCGGGCCTGCGCCTCTATCTGGCCTCAGCCTGGGGGGCTACTGAGGCGTGGAAACCGCGCCCGGGCCAGCCTGCCGCCGCCCGAAGAAACGGTTGATGATCACCGACAGCGCCCCGTCGCCGGAGACATTGCAGGCGGTGCCGAACGAGTCCATGGCAATGTAGAGGGCTATCATCAGCGCGTTGTCGGCCTCGGAGAAGCCGAGTATCGAGCTAAGCAGGCCGAGGGAGGCCATCACCGCCCCGCCCGGCACACCGGGGGCGGCCACTATCGTGATTCCCAGCATCAAGACAAACCCCATGAACATCCCGAAGTCATACGGCATGCCTTTCAGCAGCATCAGGGCCATGGCGCAGGCGACAAGCTTCAGACAGCTCCCCGACATATGTATCGTGGCGCAGAGCGGCACGGTGAACCCGGCCACATCCTTGTCGACCCCCATGCGTATCGTGCGCTCGAGGGTCACCGGGATGGTCGCGGCCGAGGACTGTGTGCCGAGGGCGGTGAAATAGGCCGGCATCATGGTCCACAGCAGCCTGAATGGGTTGCGCGATATGCCCCCCTTGGCGAAAAGCGATGCCACGGCATACTGCCCCACAAGCAGCAGGACATGAAGCGCGAATATCACCAGTATTATCTTCAGGAAAGCCGACAGGACCGTGGCCACCTCGCCGGCGGCGGTCATCCCCAGGAATATGCCGAAGATATAGACCGGCAGCAACGGCACTATGGCCTTGCGTATCACCATGTCGACTATCGCGCGGAACTCGCCGAGCAGTCCGCGGATGACATCACCTTTCAGACGCGACGCGCCAAGCCCCACGACGAATGCGGTCACCAGCGCCGTCATCACACTCATCAGCGGCGGTATCGTCACCGTGAACCAGGGAGCGATCTCGACCGCCCCGGCCTCAGCCTCGACAAACCCGTCAGGGACAATCATCCCGGGGAAGAACATCTGTCCGGCGGCATAAGACAGCATCCCCGCGCACATCGTGGCGAAATAGGCCAGCAGGGCGGTGGCGACGAGCATCTTGCCCGCCTTGGCCCCGATGTCGGCGATCGCCGGGGCCACGAACCCCACGATTATCAGCGGGATGCAAAACCCGAGAAATTCGCTGAACAGCTGGTTGAAGGTGGCGAACATCCGTGTGGCCCACATCGGCAGCACCCAGCCGCACACGATGCCGAGGGCTATCGCCACCACTATCCGCGGCAGCAGTCCGAATCTTATCCTCTTTCTATTTTTCTTTCCGTTTTTCATGGATATTGTCAATCTGCCACAAATGTAATCCTTTTTTCCGTAAACACCAACACCCGCGCCACTGATGGCCGCCCTGCCGGACACGACAGGCGGAAGCCACCGGCTGAAATCATCCGGACGGCTTCCGCCTGCATTGTGTCATCGGGCGCGGCGTATAGGGCCGGCCCCCTTCACTCCGGGCAGCCCCGGAGACGGCTCATTTCTTCTCCTTGGCTTTCTCGGCCATCTTGCCCACAGCCTCCAGGCAGAGGTCAATCGCCTCCTCGAAGGTGTCGGCGGTCTTGCTGGCCACAAATTCACTCTTGGGCACCAGTACGGTGATCACAGCCTCTTTGTTCATCGCCGTCTCAGGCTTGACCACGGTGAGTTTGACCTCAACGGTGGTTATATCGGGGAAATGACGCTGGAGGCGTTCGGCTTTTTTGTTGACGAAAGCGACAAGTTTCTCTGACGCGTCGAAGTTGATTGCTTGAATGTTGACATCCATGGTTTTGTCCTCCTTTTCAGGTTTTAGGGCCATTTCCGGCGGGGCCTCCCGGCTGCGTGGAGCGCGCCGCCGCGGAGTTTCCCGCCCGGGGATGGGCGAGTTGGTAATTCTGTTTGAGATCTCGGTAGGTTATATGGGTGTAAACCTGTGTAGTTGCGAGAGATTCATGCCCCAGGAGCTGCTGCACAGCCACCAGGTCGGCGCCGTTGTTGAGCATGTCGGAAGCGAAGGAATGGCGCATCACATGGGGGCTTAGCCTCCCGGCGTGGGCGCGTCCCTGCAGGGCTTTCCTGACCACCCTCTCCACCAGCATCGGATAGAGCGGCGAGCCGTCGGGCCTGACAAAGAAAGCGTCGGTCGGCCCTCCGGCCACCCGGTCGCGCACCTGGCGGTAGCTCTCCACCGCCTCGCGCAACTCGCTCCCGAAGGGGATTATTCTCTCCTTATTACGCTTTCCGACCACTTTTAGTTCGCCCCGCCCAGTGTCAACCGCCGAGTCGGCCAGCCCTATCAGTTCGGCGCGCCGCATCCCGGTGGAATACAACATGAGCATAATCAGCGAGTCGCGCCTGGCGATGAAGCCGCCCGAGGCCGAGGCTTCATCCATATCCTCCTCTATGATGTGGTTGACCTCTGCCTGGCGCAGGTTGACCGGAAGGGGCTTAGGCAGCTTGGCCATCTCGACGTCGCGGGCGGGATTGACAGCGGTCAGCCCCTGGCGCAGCAGGTAGGCGTAAAAGGAGCTGACGGCGGTGAGCTTGCGGCGCAAGGTGCGCGGCGAGATTCCCTCCTCGGCCAGGGTCATCAGCCATTGGCGGATGTCTGACGTGGTAACGCTCAGCGGGTCGAAGCCGTCATCAGTCTGCGGCAGCGGCGGCTTGGGCTGCGGCTTGCCGGTGACAAATCCGCGAAACTGGCGCAAGTCGACAGAATACGACAAAACGGTATGAACTGAGAGACTCAGCTCACACCGGATGTATGTCAAAAATGATTGTATCAGCATTGTCAACTTCGCTTTCGGTCAGACTGATAACCGCCGGTCGGGCCGGTCAAGGGAGCAGGATGAGAGAGGCTCCGGTAGCGAAGTTATGACATTTCTTCGTAAAATCCAAATTTTCCTCAAGGAAAAACCAGGACGATGTTACGAAACATCAATTATTCCTCAACGAGGCGCAGCTTCTGGACGTAAACCGCCTTCATCATCTTCTTGCGGTTTGTCACTGAGGGCTTCTCGAAGGCCTGGCGGCTGCGAAGTTCCTTCACGATGCCGGTCTTCTCATATTTGCGCTTGAATTTCTTGAGAGCTTTTTCGATGTTGTCGCCTTCTTTAACTTGTACGATAATCATTTTTTGGGTTCTTATTCTTAGAGTTTTGTTTAATTCTTATCTCGGCAAATCCCGGGGTTTGCCCCGCCCACAAAGGTTTGCGCCTTTGCGATTTGCGGGGCAAAATTACGGAGTTTTTTTTGATTGACAAAATCTTTTGGCGCATTTTTGCGGGTCGCGGCGTGATAAATCGGTATAATTCACCACAAAACAGCCCGCATTGCCCCGGGAGCGTCATCCGGGGCAGGCTCAGCGCACGAGGTGCTTGCCTGTCGTGTTGCCCGAGGAGATGATGTAGAGACCTGCGGCGGGCAGCTCCACAGCGCCTGCGGCGGACTTTGCCACCACCTGGCCCTGGGCGTTGTAGACGGTCACGGGCGCGGAGGCGGTGACGGTCAGCCCCTCTATGGAGTAGGGAAGCGACGAGGATGCCTCGCCGACCTTCTCAATCCCCGAGAACTCGCCCACCTTGCCGGTGAACTTGTAGACACCGCCAGGCTCGCAGACGAGGTCAATGGTCTGGTTGCTTGAGCCGCCGCTGCCATTGTTGAAAATCACCATCAGCGAAGCCGAGGGGCTGTCGGGGGTGAACGAGTAGGCCCACACCTCGCCGTATGATTCAATCTCGGTCTGGGTCATGGCCGTGCCGGGCCATGCGCCGGCGTAAGCCTTGTTGGCGTTGGCAGGTTCCCAGATGTAAGCATAGACGGGGTTCCAGGCCGCGGCGGTGCCGTCATTGACGAAATAGACCGTCCAGTCACCCTCGGCGGGAGGGGTCGGGGGTGTGGGAGGGGTCGGGGGAGTCGGAGGAGTGGGGACATCGTTGGAGCGGACATTGCCCACCGACGCGAGGGTGTAGGTGATGTTGTCGATGTCATCCTTCTCATGCGAGGTGGAGTTGTCTTTCCCATACGGGCCGAGGATGTTGTCGGCCATAGTGGGGTCGTAAGGCACACAGTCGATGCCGCTCTCGCCACGGGTCGCGACAAGGCGCACACCGATGCCGTTCTCCTCAAGCCACTCGCGGGTGATGCCGACAGCCGTCATCGGAATCTTGATTTCATAGAAGGAGTCAAACGATGTGTCGTGGGGATTCAGCCCCTCGACAGGGCCGGCCATCAGGTTGTCGTAGCATTCGGGATCATAGATGTTGTCGACCACCGAGGGGTCTGACGCCAGTTCGCCCGGATTGTACCAGTCGGCGGTGGTGCGCTGGCGCCACAGGTGGGAGGGAGCGAAACCCTCCTTCATAGCGTATGACACGCCGAGTGTGCTGAACAGCTTGCAGTTGGCACCGTAATCCGTCAGCCCCTGGGCGTTGCCGGTGAACATCGCGGGCGCGCCCTGGCCGACCTTTCCGCTCATGAAGAAGAGGAAATCGGTGTGTGAAGTGAACTCCACACCGTTAGTGGCATTGTCGCCCCAGATGAAACGGCCATCGGTGAGATGGCCCGTCATGCCGGGCTTGGTGCGGTCTACCGACAGCGAGAGGATGAAGGGGACATCACCGATGCGGCCACCGTCGGTCAGCGGGCCGTCGCCCGGACGGGCCCAGACATCGCCGGTGTTGACCATCTGCCAGGCGAAATAGAGGTTGTCGTCATCCCAGGCGGCATAGAGCGCGTAACAGTCGAGGACACAGTTCTCGTGGGAGCCGCAGAAGGCGGTGGCCATATCGTTGGCGCCGCATGTGGCCACAATCATGTCGTCTGACCAGTCGGTGAACTCCCCGTCGATTGTTATCGTCGCGGCTTTGCCCACGGCGTTTCCAGGATTTGTCGAGTAATAGGCGCGGGTCTCCACGGGATCACCGTCGGCATGTGCGGCCATAACGGCTCCGAGGACTCCGGCCCCGAGTAAAAATCTTTTCATGGTTGAAAAAAACGGTTGAAAGATGAATGTAGTCAAGATTGACTTAGTAAGTAAGCAAGCATGTCTTGGTCGGCGCGAGCCGGTGTGCCCCGGCCTCACGGCTGCAAAGTTACGCATATTCCACGAATCCCGCAACATCAATCCCCCTCTCCTATTTAAATTTAGGGGGATGAGGGGAGGGTTTACGGAGTTTTTTTCGTAACTTTGCAGACGGTGCGCCCCGCCGCGCCCCACCACTTCCCTATTCTTTGCCTTGACAATGACCGACAACAATACACCAGGAAAAAACGACATCGAACGCATCCCGGAGGATGAGCTGACCGCCGGCAGCCTCGCAGAAGAGGCGGCCGGGGAAATCGCCGAGGAGGAGGAAGCCGGCGCGCTCCCCCCCACCATCGGCACCGAAGCCTCGCGCCTGAGGCTCGGCGGTATGTACCGCAACTGGTTTCTCGACTACGCGTCATATGTCATCCTCGAACGCGCCGTGCCGCATATCGACGACGGCCTCAAGCCTGTGCAGCGACGTATCCTACACTCGATGAAGACCATCGACGACGGACGCTACAACAAGGTGGCCAACATTGTCGGCAACACCATGCAGTATCACCCCCACGGCGACGCGTCAATCAAGGACGCGCTCGTGCAGCTGGGCCAGAAAGAGCTGCTGATCGACACCCAGGGAAACTGGGGCAACATCCTCACCGGCGACGACGCGGCAGCCGGACGTTACATCGAGGCGCGCCTCTCCCCCTTCGCCCTCGACGCGCTCTACAACGCCAAGATCACCGACTGGGTGCCATCTTACGACGGCCGCAAGCAGGAGCCGGTGACCCTCCCGGTCAAGTTCCCCCTGCTGCTCTTCCAGGGAGTCGAGGGCATAGCCGTCGGCCTCTCCTCGAAAATCTTGCCACACAACTTCAACGAGATAATCGACTCGGCCATCGCCCACCTGCAGGGACGCGCGTTCACCCTGCTGCCCGACTTCCCCACCGGGGGACTCATCGACGTGGCCCGCTACAACGACGGGGAACGCGGAGGCAGCGTGCGCGTCAGGGCCAAAATCGAGAAAATCGACAATGTGACCCTCGCCGTCACCGAGATACCTTACGGCAAGACCACCCGCACCGTCATTGAGTCGATACTAAAGGCATATGAGAAGGGGAAGATAAAGATACGCAAGGTCGACGACAACACCTCAGACCAGGCCCGCATACTGGTGCATCTCCAGAGCGGCACCTCGTCAGACAAGGCCATCGACGCGCTATACGCCTTCACCGACTGCGAGGTGGCCATCTTCCCCAACTGCTGCGTCATCAGCGACCGCAAGCCTGTATTCCTGACCGTCAGCGACCTGCTGCGCCACAGCGCCGAGCGCACCCGCGACCTGCTGCGCCGAGAGCTTGAGATAAAGCTCGGCGAGGTCAGCGAGCAGCTCCATTTCGCCTCCCTGGAGCGCATCTTCATCGAGGAGCGCATCTACAAGGACAAGGAGTTTGAGCAGGGGGAGACGATGGAGGCAGTGGTGGCCCACGTCCACAAACGCCTGAGGCCGTTCCTGCCCCAGCTCGTCCGCGAGGTGACCGACGATGACGTGCTGCGCCTGATGGAGATAAAGATGAAGCGCATACTGAAATTCTCGGCCAAGGAGGCCGACCGCGTCATCGCCCTCCACAACGAGCGCATCGCCGAACTGAAAGGCCATCTCGACCATCTGACCGACTACACCGTCGACTGGTTCCTGTCGCTCAAGGAGAAATACGGCGCGGCGTTTCCGCGCCGCACCGTCGTCCGCGCCTTCGACAACATCGAGGCGTCGCGCGTGGCCGAGGCCAACGAGAAGCTTTATTTCAACCGCGACGAGGGATTCATCGGCATGTCGCTCAAGAAGGATGAATACCTCTTCAACTGCTCGGTGCTCGACGAGGTGATCATATTCTACAACGACGGGCGCTACAAGGTGGTGCGTGTCGCCGACAAGCTGTTCATCGGCAAGAATGTCAAGCATATCGGCCTCTTCGACAAGAAGGATGACCGCATGGTCTACAATGTCATCTACCAGGATGGCCGGGGAGGCACATATTATATGAAGCGGTTCAAGGTCTCGGGTGTGACACGCGACAAGGAGTACAACCTCACGCGCGGCACCGCCGGCAGCCGCATCGCCTGGTTCTCGGCCAACCCTAACGGCGAGGCCGAGGTGGTGAAGGTGACCCTCAAGCCCAAGCCCCGCCTGACCCGACTGCAGTTTGACATCGACTTCTCAGAGCTGGCCATCAAGGGGAAACAGAGCCTGGGCAACATCGTCACCCGCAACGAGGTACACCGCTTCTCGCTCAAGGAAAAAGGCACCTCGACCCTCGGAGGGCGCGAGGTGTGGTTTGACCGCGACGTGCTGCGCCTCAACTACGACGGGCGCGGCGAACTGCTCGGCGAGTTCTTCGGCGAAGACAAGGTGCTGGTGGTCACCCGACAGGGTGAATATTACCTCACCACATTCGACGCGACCAACCATTACGACCATGTCGACATACTGCGCATCGAGAAATACCGCCCGAGCCATATCTGGACGGCGGTGCTGTTTGACGCAGACCAGGGTTACCCCTACCTGAAACGGTTCACATTCGAGCCGTCAAACCGCCGCCAGCGGTTCATCGGCGACAACCCCAAGTCGCAGCTCATACTGCTGACCGACACCCCGGGGGCACGGTTCAGCGTCACATTCGCCGGGCCTGACAGCCACCGGGAGACAATCGAGGTTGACGCCACCGACTTCATCGCCGTCAAGTCGTTCAAGGCCAAGGGTAAACGCCTGACCACCTTCAAGCTCGGCGAAATCACCGAGATCGAGCCCCGTCCCGACGCAGAGGCCGACATCGAGATGCCTGCCGACGACGGCCCCGCCCCTGACTCGCAGCCCGACGACTCAGCCCCGGCCGAGCCGGAGATGAGCGACGAGGAGCTGCGCGACTCAATCATCGGCCAGGAACGCCTCTTCTAACCGCTCAAATATTATCACTTAAGCCCCAAAACACCCGACAATCGCTCATATGTTAGCAGTTAGCATATTCACCCCAAAGGAGATGGCCTTACAGATTGCCTCCCGGGTCAAAAGCAGACGCCTTGAGCTGTCACTGACTCAAAGCGGTCTCGCCCAAAGGGGAGGAATCTCATTGGCTACATATCGCAGGTTTGAAACCACTGGCGAGATTTCTTTTTCAGGATTGTTGCGGGTGGCAATGGCAATTGATTGCCTTGACGAATTTTCTCAGCTTTTCACACACACAAAGTACAATTCTCTGGATGATGTGATAAACGACTCTGCGCCCAAAAGGAAACGAGGAACCAAGAGATGAACACCACTGATAAAATCATCGTAAAATACCACGGACACGAAGTCGGTAAAATCGCGCTTACCCCCAAAGGACTCTGCGCTTTTGAATATTCCCCGGAGTGGATTGCCGGAGGATTCTCAATCTCCCCTTTTGAGCTGCCATTAAAGGATGGGGTGTTCATCGCGCGACCAAATCCATTCGGAGGAGGATTCGGCATATTCGAAGATTCCCTTCCTGACGGATGGGGGCTGCTTATTCTCGACAGGTACCTTCAGAAAAAGGGAGTGAATATCAGATGCCTCTCGATTCTTGACAGGCTCGCACTTGTCGGGTCAACCGGGCGCGGCGCACTGGAATTCGAACCTGACCGCTCGGTCATGTCAGACAACGATTTCTCTGATTTCACAGCCCTTGCGCTTGACGCCAGCAAAATCCTCTCCTCCGACACTTATGACGGGAGCGGCATAGAAGACTTCCAGCGTTTGGGCGGTTCGCCGGGAGGAGCACGTCCCAAAATATTCGTCAAAGCGGATGACTCTGAATGGCTGGTGAAATTCAGGGCATTACACGACCCTGTGGATATTGGCCTGACAGAGTACAGATATTCCTTGCTCGCTTCACAATGCGGAGTGACGATGCCACGCACACGCCTGTTCGAGGGCAAATATTTCGCTACCGAAAGATACGACCGTTCGGCAGATGGTGAAAAAACACACGTGGCGAGTGTAGCCGGACTGCTGTGTGCCGATTACCGCATACCATCGATTGATTACAGCCACATTTTCAAGGTAGGAGCCGCGTTGACAAGGAACATTGATGAGCTGAAAAAAATTTTCAAGTTGATGGCATTCAACTTCCTCATAGGTAACAAAGATGACCATGCCAAAAATTTCTCATTCCTATACAACGACAACGAGTGGTCTCTTGCTCCGGGATACGACCTCCTTCCCGGCGAAGGGATGAACGGCTATCATTCGACATCAATAAATGACAAAATCACCCCTGCCGAAGATGACCTGATTGCAGTGGCATCGATGGCCGGACTTCAAGCCAAGGAGTCAAAGAGATGCATCAACGAGATGCGGATGATTCTGGCTGAGGCGGGAGGTATATAAAAACGTTAATAATGCACAGATATATTTTGACATTGCTGATGGCGGCGCTCTCCTGGGCAGCCTCCCTCCGAGCCGAGGAGCCCCTAAGGCCGGTCAGCTCGGCGTTCATGCTGGAGGGGGGCAGCAGCCACCTTCTCGACACCTACCTGTCGCCGCTCAAATACACCGGGTGGCACACGGCTTTCAGCTACCAGCGCGCTCAGGCCATGAAGTTCGCCCCCGCCACCTGGCGGCAACAGCTCGACCTTGGGGTGGAAATCAACAACGCCGGGAATCCGGCGCGCAACGCCTCGCTCCTTTACGGCAACCTCTCGGCGGCCTGGTCGATGAGCCGCCTGTGGCGACTCCCCCACCGCCTGACCGTCACCGCCGGAGGACGCGTCGAGGGTAATCTCGGCGGGATATACAGCAACCGCAACGGCAACAACCCCGCGTCGCTCAAGACCGACCTCAGCCTGGGGCTGACGGCCTCGCTGGGGTGGGATGTCAGGCTGTGGCGGCTCCCGGTGGCTCTCCGGTGGCAGACATCGCTTCCCCTGGCCGGGGTCTTCTTCTCCCCCGCCTACGATGAGCTGTATTACGAGATTTACCTGGGCAACGACCACGGGCTGGCCCATTTCGGATGGCCGGGCAACATGTCCAGGTGGGACAACCTCGTCACAGCCGACCTCGGACTGGGCAACACCTCGCTGCGCGTGGGATTCCGCTCGCGCATATATTCCACCGGGGTGAACCATATCACCACCCGCACATTCTCCTATTCATTCGTCCTGGGTGTGGTCACCGACTGGCTGTCGGTGAGCCGGCACAGGCCGCTGCCCGCCAGTGAAGCCGGCGTGGAATGGGCCTACTGACCCTTGCGACTTTCATAATCATTTCAACGTGACCATATTCGACTCCCTGCATATGACAATCACACCTACACGGACTCTGCGCGCCTTGTTGCTCGCGCTTGTCGCCCCGTTGCTCGCCGGCTGCCACGACGTGGAGCAGTTTCCCGACGACCCGGAGGGCAATTTCGAGCAGCTGTGGAAGATTCTCGACGAGCATTACTGTTTCTTCGCCTACAAGGATGTGGACTGGGACGAGGTGCATGGCCGTTACCGCCAGCAGGTCAACCCGGCCATGACGGGCGAGGAGCTGTTTGATGTCTGCGCCCGGATGCTTGACGAGCTGCGCGACGGACATACCAACCTGTCGGCCCCGTTCAACACCTCCTACTACCGGAAATGGTGGAGCGACTACCCGCAGAACTACCAGGCGCGGGTGATCGAGGAGTATTATTTCAACTTCAACTACCGCCAGACAGGCGGATTCACCTACGGAATCCTGCCCGAAAACATCGGCTACATACATTACTCCAGTTTCTCATACGGAGTGGGTGAAGGCAACCTCGACGCGATACTGGCCTACCTGGCCACAGCCGACGGCCTTGTCTTCGACGTGCGCGACAACGGGGGCGGCTCGATGACCAATGTCGAGACCCTCGTGGCCCGCTTCACCCCTGAGAGAATCCTCGCCGGGAGCATCTGCCACAAGAACGGCCCCGGCCATGATGATTTCTCCGAGCCGCTTCCCTATTACTACAACCCGGCGGAGGCGGGGCGCGTGATGTGGGGCAAACCGGTGGTGGTGCTGTGCAACCGCTCCACATTCTCGGCTGCCAACAACTTCGTGTCGGTGATGAAGACACTGCCCAACGTGACAGTCGCCGGGGCCACCACCGGAGGGGGATGCGGCATGCCATTCTCCGCCGAGTTGCCAAACGGCTGGGGGGTGCGCTTCTCCGCATCGCCTGTGCGCGACCCTGCCGGAAGGCTGACCGAGTTCGGGGTCGACCCGACCGAGGGGTGTGAGGTCGACATGGACCCATACGCCGCCATCGAGGGGCGCGACACCATGCTTGACTTCGCCGTGAACCGCCTGCTGCAAGGGGGCACGGCCAATCCATAAACCATTCCAACCGTTTGAAAATGAATAGACATATCACTGCACTTATCGCCACTCTGGCTCTCTTGATGGCCGCCATGATTTCAGGATGCTCCGGCAAGGGGGCCACAGGCGAAACCTCCGACGGCAATATCTTCGAGGAAGCGGTATTCATCAAGGGGATACCACAGGCCGAGGGGGCCATGGCTGTCACCGTGGTCAACCCCTGGGACTCCACCGGGGTGCTGGCCAGATACATGCTCCTCAACCCCGGGGCTGCTGACTCGGCGGCCACCCAGGCCATAAGGCTGGCGCTCCCGCTCAAAAGGCTTGTGGTGTATTCCGCTGTACACGCGGCGCTGCTGGCCGAGCTGGGCTATGCCGACGCTATCGTCGGGGTGGCCGACGCGGGGTATATCAAGACCCCGGAGATTGCGGCCCGTCTGGCTGATGGCCGCATCGCCGACATCGGCTCGTCGATGGAACCGTCGCTGGAGAAAATCATATCGCTCCACCCCGACGGCATACTGATTTCCCCCTTCCAGAATGCCGGACACGGGGTGGTAGACAAAGCCGGGGTACCGGTCATCGAGTGTGCCGACTATATGGAGACCACCCCCCTCGGACGCGCCGAGTGGTCTAAGTTCTACGCCATGCTGGTCGAGGGGATAGCCCCCTCCAACAGCCGGGTTTTCGACGGCTCGCGTCTGCGCTACGAAGAATTGAAGCGCAAGGCGGCCGCGTATGACGACCATCCCAAGGTGATAACCGAATTGCAGAACGGCGGCACCTGGATGATGCCAGGCGGGGCAAGCTACGCCGGACGGATGATTGCCGACGCCGGGGCGACATACCCCTTTGCGGGCAACACCTCCCCGGGGTCGATTCCCATGAACTATGAAAAAGCGTTCATGGCCTCCCAGGATGCCGACTTCTGGCTTGTCAAGAGTTTCGGGGAAGCGATGACCCTCAACGACATCGCCCGCAACCACCCCCTCAACAAACGCATCTGGGCCTACGCCAACAACGGCATATATTACGCCAACACCGCCACCACCAACCTCTTCGAGGAGACCCCGTTCCACCCCGAGCTCCTGCTGGCCGACTATGTGGCCATCTTCCACCACACCGGCGATTCCCTGCGCTACTACGCCCCTGTAGCTCCCTGACCCCATTCTCTCTGCCAACATCCAATCCGACAGCGACTTGTGTGGCCATACACACGACAAAGTAACATTTTGTCCTACGCCGGGAGGGTTTCATGCAGTAACTTTGCGTCATCAAAACATTTCAAGACACAAAAAACTTTACTGCTATGAAAACCACCAACACTACCGCAAACTCTACCGCCAACCTCATCTCCGACATCAAATCAGCCGCCGCGACCACACCCAGGGAGCATCTTTCCCGCGAGGAAATCATCTCCATAGCCGAGCAGGTGGCGACATCGCTGGCCGCTATTCCCGAGGAGGGATTCAGAAGTTCGCGCGACATCAAGGAGATTATACTGCATTGCTCGGCGACCAAACAGGGTGACGATTTCTCGTCGGGGGACATACGCCGCTGGCACCTCCAGCGGGGATTCAATGACATCGGTTATCACTTCGTGGTCAGGCTCGACGGCACCGTGGAGCGAGGACGCGACATGAACCTGGCGGGGGCGCATTGTCTCAACCACAACCGACGGTCGATAGGGATATGCTATGTCGGCGGCCTCGACCGGGCGGGACGCCCCGCCGACACGCGCACCCCGGCCCAGCGTGTGGCGCTGCCCGAACTGATTCGCCGTCTGCGCCGCCACCATCCGGCGGCCACCATCCACGGCCACCGGGAGTTCGCCGCCAAGGCCTGCCCCTGTTTCAACGCGGCGGAATACAGCTCGCTACGTCCTGACGACGCGGGGGAGCCTGACTGCCATGCCCCGGGGTCAGCATGAGCCGATGACCAGCATCATCAGCCCGAGCAGCAATATCGACAGGTCGATGACCTTGGCCTTGACATCCCTCTCGCCAAGGGCGACGACTCCATAAAAGAAGGAGACGATGACGCTGCCACGGCGTATCATCGACACCACCGCTATCATCGACCCCGGCAGGGCCAGGGCGTGGAAATAGGCGATGTCGGCCACGGTCAGGAACACCGAAATCAGCAGTATCGGCCAACGCCATACAAACCGGCCTCCCGACTCCCCCCGGCGAGTCTTCATCAGCACGGCCAACACCGACCCCATCACCAGGAACTGGTAGAGGGAATACCACGCCTGCACCTGCAGCGGCTCGAAGCTCCGCAAGAGGTATTTGTCATACAGCGCGCTCACCGCCCCCATCACCGCCGCCCCGACGCTCATCCAGAGCCACCGGCTGTTGCGCAGGGTGAAACCCTCCTTGCGGCCTATGCGGGTGATGAAGAACAGCGAGAAGAACCCCAGCAGCACTCCGGCCCATTGCCAGAGGTTGAGCCTCTCGCCAAAAATCACCATCGCGCCCACCAGCACCATCACGGGGCGCGAGGCGGCGATCGGCGAGGCGATGGTCAGCGGCAGGTGCTTGATGCTGAAATACCCCAGCATCCAGGAGGTCAGTACAATCAGCGCCTTGAGGAGAATCAGCCCGTGGGCGGCCAGGTCGTTGCCCATCCCGAAATCCCCCTTCACCGCGCCGCCGACAATCACCGGCGACATCAGCAACGAGCAGAAGAGGGTGTTGAGAAACAACACCGCCAGGACATTGTTTCCCTTGAGCGACACCTTCTTGGAGATGTCATAGCAGCCCAGGCAGAGGGCCGACAGCAGCGCGAGTATTATCCACATTGTTTTACTTGAGACTGATGACAGGTTTCACCATTAAGAGGCATCCGGGGGTCAGCCCGGAGTGACAACCGGGGTTTACCGCCCGTGATAACAGCCTGCAAAATTACAAAACTTTCACCGAGCCGCCACATTTTTTTCGCCGTGGCATTTGCCCGGATTGATTTTTTGGCGTAACTTTGCGCTGTCTGCCACAGACAGCCAACAGATTGCGCGGCGTCCTGGGGAAGAGTCCCCGGCTTCGCGCGGCTATGCCTGGAGGCTGCCTGGCTGACAAAAAAAGCGTTATTGGCGCTTTGTTCTTGACGATTAGGAATCTCGCAAATTCTCACACAGTAGTCAGGGATGAGGCAATGATAGACGCCCCTTAGATTATATGCAAACATGGTTTACGTCCAGGCCCGGCCTGAACGCAGACATATGTCATATATCCGCGTGGGCTCTGCGTTGCTCGTTCTACTACTGTGGGCAATGCGAGAGCCTCTAATCGTGGGACGAGTACCAGTGAGGTTCCCACGCGTTTTTTTATCTTTGCCATTCATTTCACACAATCTCCTTCCCCCGGGAACCAGGAAGCCAACCCCAAAACCCATCACCTATGATGCGACACCTGCTTTCCCGGCGACATGGATTATCTCGCCCGTCGATATGGCTTATCATGCCTGTCTTGCTGGCCCTCCTGCTCCTCCCGTTCCACTCAAACGCAGCCTCTTTGCCTGACGGAGAGCCTGACCACGAGTTCACAGTTGACCATGTGACCTACAAATGTTATTTCGACTCTAAATTCAATTCATCCTACCCCACAGAAGACTGGAAAGGGAAAATATATTATACCGTATACGCCGTTCCAGAAAACACCGACATCACATCAGCATCAATCAGACTTCAATGGTATAATGATTTGAAGAAGCACATCTCAACCGAAGAGCCCGGGTACACCCCAGCCCAGACCTACAGTCAAACAACACAACTGGTTTCCGGCACATGGAGCAAGTGCACCTCACTCAAATGGCTGGAATTGATTGTAAACCAGACATCCAGTATTGACAGCTCCAACACCACAGACTTGGCACCAATAAACGGGCTGTCTTTGAAGAAGATTTTTGTAACCGGAGGCAGAGATGAGAGCTACACCTCATCTATATTTCATATCTTCAAGAATGTGGGGAAGGGGAACACGCCGGACAAGTACTTTTCCAATCTAACACTTTACAAAGAGAAGCAATACAACCAGTTGGTATGCACATCCCTAAGCGGATTTGCGCGTTCACTGCTAAAAAGCACAAACTACATTGAGGTAGACACTGAAAAATGTAATGAGTCAGGGTTTTCGCCAAAATTGGAAGTCAGACCTTACTACGCCTCCAGCGATTCACCATTCCATACCGTAACCTATGATGAGACAGGAAAAATAACAGCTCCGTTAATAGGAAAATTTGAATACCGAACAAGCCTGAATGAACTCATCGGCAAACAGCATGATATCTCCTACACTTCGTACTCACTTGGCGAAGAAATCTTTGACGAATGTTTCGATGTCAAAAGAGGACTGGCTTATGAAATCTTAAAGAGAAACAATTCGACAATATACGACAAATATGGATACAAATCAGTATGGGTCACCACGAGTAGCTCCAAAGATCCGCAACCTGTAGATACCGAAAGTGATGGCATATCGTATTTCCTTCCTAAGGGTTCATACGACATCTATTTTGACTATGGAGACATGACCATGTGCCTGTATCATTACATCAACGCGATGGATGCCGTAAGCATTCAAGACACGTGGATGCCACATTGCGCCACTTTCACGGCCACCGTCGACCCTATGGTTGACGAATTCAACGACGATGCTGTTTATGGGATGGCCGAATTAGACAACAACGGCAACATATCACGTTTCTTGCCTTTCAACGAGCAAAACAAAGTCACTCTTGTCAATACTGACAACGAGTTTAAAGCGAGCAATACTGTTGACACAAAACAGTCACAACAGACCATGTGGTTAGGCAATCTCATGACTTGCTCATTCTGCTCCTTGGTAAACGGGCAATATGTGCTTTCAGGAGATAAATACTACGCTCCAAGTACTATAGAGAACTGGAATTGCGTGACCCTGAAATCTGCAGACGAAGTCACAATCTATTTAAGAGACCTAAGAAAGTTAGTCACCAAATGTGGCATAATCTATAACGGGAATAAATATACCCCGGACAGAGACTCGGCAATACGACTGTACAATCTGCTACCTGACAGCCGAAATAGCATACAAGTATTTTATGAATATGCCGGGGTCACATATGTCTCTAAAGATGCGTATATAGCGACCACTCCGATTAAAATGTCTTGTTCAATCACCCCCAGCACCCAATCGGTCACCGTGAAATTCAACGGTTACAGGGGTAGTTCAGGCACAATCGAATATGAGGACATGAGAGTCAGCAAAACCGGCTCATATGGAGTGTCCGCAGAAATCGAGGCGACAGGCAAGGACTGTTTCCTGATTTCCGGGCTGGAGCCAGGAACGTCATACAACCTGTACACCAACTGTTACTACCGCCGGGAGTCAGACGGTCAACGAAAAAAGATTTCCGACACATTCCAGGCAACATTCTCCACAAACAAGCCGGAATGGGACAACGGAGAGGCGCAGGCTCTGACGACAACCAAGGCGAGACTCCTGTATTCCACAAATCTTGAAAACGTCGCCGACACTTATGTGGAGTGGCGCAGGGTAGATGCCCCGGCGGTGGTGCAGAGTTCAAAAGCCACCTGCCCCGTGGTCGACGGCCGCCTGGTAGGGATATTGAACAACCTCAACCCGGATGTCTATTATCAGTTCCGTCCGGTATATGAACATCAGTCATCCAAGGTCTATGGCTCATGGGTGGGGATTTTCACCGGCGACGCCAATGTCTGGTTTGACCCCGAGGTTGTGACACAACCTGCCCGAATCAGGGAAAACGGCTCTGTGACATTGCGCGGCTCGGTTCTGCCGGGAAGCGGCGACATCAGCGAACAGGGCTTCGAGATATGGCCAAGCGAAGAGCCCTCTTCCGCCGGCATACCGGCAAACCGGCAGGCAGAAGCCACCCACCGCTTCGTGACATGTGACGGCATAAGCATGTCGGCTGACATCTCTGACCTGGCCGCAGGCACGTCATACATCTATCGGACTTACGCCAAGGTCAACGGCACAATCCACACCGGCAAGGAGGAGAGATTCGACATCCCCGGTACAGGAAGCGTTGACGGAATCACCGTCGACGAGGAGACTCCGGAAGTAACCGGTTACTTCAACCTGCAGGGGGTAAGGTCAGAGAGGCCGTTCCCGGGGCTTAACATCGTGGTCTATTCTGACGGCAAGACTGAAAAACGGGTATTCAAGGAATAAGCCGCGAGGTTATCCTACGGATAAAACCGGCTTGACACAAAGGTTCCGCGGAAATTCCACCGAAAGATATTGCCATAGGGGTGGAATCCGCGGAATTTTTGTAAATTTGCAGTCGGTATGTCCTGCGGAGCCTCAGCCGCATAGGTGGTGACGGATTGCCAGTCAAGACCGCAGGGGCCAACATTATTCACTTGTTAAGTTTTGGAAAATGACTCTTTCCCGCCCTAAGCTTTGGCTTTTCGCCAAAGATTACCTGATGATCATCCTGGGCATCGCAATGTATGGCCTTGGATTCTGCGCGTTCATAGCCACGGCACCCGAGAAGGTCGTGATCGGGGGTATGGCCGGATTCAGCCAGATAGTCGACATGGTGTCGTTTGGCTGTTTCGGGTTCCACATCCCCTACTCCGTGACCATCTTCACGGTCAACTGCATAATGCTTGCGCTGGCCTGGAGGATAGTCGGGCGCACATTCGTGATACGCACCCTGTTTGGGGTGCTTGTCGTGTCGATGATATTCGCGGTGTTCCAGCCGGTGTTCCACACCCAGCCGGTCGAGGGTGAGACATTCATGAATGTCATCATCGGGGCCGTCATGTGTGGCCTCGGCATCGGCATCGTGTTTGTCCACAACGGGTCGACCGGCGGCACCGATATCGTGGCGGCTGTCGCGTCGAAGAAGAGCAATGTCTCCATCGGGCGAGCGATGATGTATTTCGACCTGTCGATCATCGGCTCATCGCTGGTGCTGAAATTCTTCCTTGAGCCGGAGTTCAGTTTCGCCGACGGGGTGCCGTCGCTCGTGTTCGGCCTCATCACCCTGTTTGTGATACCGTTCATGGCCGACATGATGATCCACACCAACCGCCAGGCGGTGCAGTTCACCATCTTCTCCCCCAAATGGGAGGAGATAGCCACGGCCATCAACAACGAGGCCCAGCGCGGCTGCACGGTGCTTAACGGCATGGGATGGTACTCCAAGAAAGAGGTCAAGGTGTTGCTGGTGATGTGCCGCAAAATAGAGTCAGTGACCCTCTTCCGCATCATCAAGTCGATAGACCAGGACGCGTTCATCACCCAGGCGCAGGTCAACGGGGTGTATGGCAAGGGATTCGATGAAATCAAGCTGAAGATGCGCCGTCCGGGCGCACCGCTCGAGCATCCCAACCTGCCCGGCCCCACATCTAAGATTGTCTGACACAGCCGCGTGTATGAGTAGGTTTATAACGTCAGCGCTGGTGGTTGCGGCATTCTTGCTGCCCCAACTGTCGCGTGGAGTTGAGCCGACCTGGGAGGTAGACTTCTCGTCGGTTTTTGACAACCGCGAGGGTGACCACGACGTGACGGCGACAAAGACATATTTATTCACCAACCTCGCGCCCGAGGTGGGACTGAAGTTCAGCCCCGAGGACCGGATCGCCGGGGGCGTGGTGTGGTTTCAGCCGATAGGCTGCCAATGGGAGGGACACCGGCTCTCCCCCACCCTGTATTACCGCCATGAGGGTCGCAGATGGCGCTTCTCGATGGGTATGTTCCCGCGCAAGCAGCTGACCGAGGAGCTGCCAGGCTTTCTCTGGAGCGACTCCCTGAGCTACAGCCAGAACAATATCCGCGGGGCGATGGCTCAGTATGTTGGCACAAAAGGGTATTTTGACGCTTACATCGACTGGCGCGGGATGCAGACCCGCAGCCAGCGCGAGGCGTTCAACATCGTGTTCCACGGGCAGATGTCGCCCCGGAGCAACTGGTTTAACTTCGGAGGCCATTTGCAGATGAACCATTACGCTCTGCAGAAAGATGCCCCGGCCGACCAGCATATCGTCGACAACTTCCTGGTCAACCCTTACGTCGGGGCCGACCTCGGGCGGGCTGTCGGCACAGACTCGCTGACCGTCAGGGCCGGACTGCTGATGACCATAGAGCGCAACCGCGCGCGGGAAGACAGCGGATGGGACACCCCCGCCGGGCTGTATGTCGAGGCTGTCGGGGAATGGCGGTGGCTGGGGGTGAAGAACACCCTGTATGTAGGCAAGCCGCTGTTTCCCTCATACGACTACCCCTCCCCGTCGTTTCTCGACAATGACGCGCCCCACGCCACTGAGGAGGAAATCGCCACCAACCCGGTGGTGTGGTCGCCAATGGGGCCGGGTCTATACCAGGGGGAGCCGTTCTACCAGAAATGCTTTTACGACCGGCTCGACATCTATGCCTACATATTGCGCAAGAAACATGTCAGCCTGCTGGCGTCGCTCGATTTCAATTTCACCCCCTCCTCATTCATCTTCTATCAACGTCTGCTGCTGAGAGTCACCCTGCCGTGACCACAGCCGCGCCATCAACCGCCAATGTATTACGTCTCCAAAAGAATGGAAATCGCGGGCTCACACCAGCTCGCGCTCTCATATGAAAGCAAATGCTCCAACATCCACGGCCACAACTGGATTGTGACCGTCTATTGCCGCGCGGCCACTCTCAACGCCGACGGGATGGTGTGTGACTTCACCCGCATAAAGGGACGAATCCATGACGCGCTCGACCACCGCCATCTCAACGATGTGTTGCCCTTCAACCCCACGGCGGAGAACATCGCGCGATGGATAACGGAGCAGATTCCGGAGTGTTACAAGGCAGTGGTGCAGGAGAGCGAGGGGAATGTGGCGGCCTATGTCGTAGACGGGGTGGAGCCGCAGGCCCTCTGAGCATCGCGCGGCAAAACGTTTTTTATTGCTGATGAAAATCAACGAGATATTCTACTCCCTTCAGGGAGAGGGGCGGTTTGCGGGACACGCGGCCGTGTTTGTGCGCCTGTCAGGCTGCAACCTGGCGTGTCCGTTCTGCGACACCCAACACCAGGATGGCCGCGAGATGACCGATGACGAGATAATCGGGGAAATCAGGAAATATCCGGCGCGCCACGCCGTCATCACCGGCGGCGAACCGGGGCTGCAGCTCACCAGGGAGTTTGTAGACAGGCTCCGCCTTGAGGGGTACTTCGTGCAGGTGGAGACCAACGGCACATTGCCGATACCGCCGAATGTCGACTGGGTGACCTGCTCGCCGAAGACCCTGGATATTGTCCTGGAGCGAGTCGACGAAATCAAGCTGCTCTTCCATGACGACGGCCACGACGAGGAGCGCGTCAGGCTCTATGAGCCGATAGAGGCGCGTCACCGTTCGCTGCAGCCTTGCGACCACGCCATGACCGTGCATGACGATGATGAATGCCACCTCCGCAACGCCGCGACCCTCGCCAACTGCATAGCTTTCATCAAGGCCCATCCCGCCTGGAGCCTCTCGCTCCAGACCCACAAGATGCTGGGCATCCGCTGACCACCGCCAGGGGGACAGGGCGCCGGGATATCCTGACTGCCTCACCATCAGCCGGCGTAATCAGTCGTTGCGGAGACGTGAGGCATCGGTGTTCTTCTCAATGCCCGGTGTGCGGAATCTCTTCCCGGAGTGGAAATTGTATGTGACCCCGATTTTTGCCTTCATATATGTCTTAGTGTGAGCAAACCGGTCATACCCCGATGATTCGGTCATGATTTTACTTGTACGCTGCAAGAGGTTTTCCACGCCGACCGACACCGACCAGTGCTTGCCAAACTGCCTCTGCAATGTCGGGGCAAGGTCAAGAATCGGGAACACCGTGATGTTGCCAATCCTCATCCTGGAGTTATAGAAGCAACTCACCGATAGGTTGAATCCCTTTGGCAGCCGGAACATGGCATTTGCCACAAGCTGGAGGTAACCGAATGTGTCATAAGCGTCTCCGCCGGACAGTCTCTGTGACGTAACCATATATGTCAGACTTGAGTAAAGGTCAAACCACTTCGTGATGTTAACGAATCCGTCGCCATGGATGAAGAGATTACGGTCTGTCTTTTCGTTGCCCCATGTGAGATAAAGCCTCTCGGGAAAATCCGGGTCGGATGTGAACATCTGCCTTATCGGATTATCGGTCATCGAGCAGCCTGCCGCGACGGTGAATCTGCCGGCAAGGATGAAATCGAGGCTCAACGCATTGGTGAAGCTTGGGGAGAGATTTCGGTTGCCGACAGTGTAAGTATAGTTGGAAACTTGCCTCACAACCGGGTTCAACGACTGGAACGAGGGGCGCATGATGTGTCTGTAATATCCCACAGCCACAGTATAATCCCCCTTTTCGGCAAGGTTGTATGATATGTTTGCGTTGGGGAAGATGTCAAGACGGCCTTCATGGGCCTCGCCACCTCTGGTCACGGAATATTCACCGCGCAATCCCGCCTTCAACCGCCATCTCCCGGCGTTGCCGTCGGCGGTGGCATACAGGGCCACAATGTTCTCATCATATGACGCGTCATAATCATACCTCCGGTCCATAATCCATTCCCGGCCACGGAGATGTCGGTGGAAAGAGCTGTTTGAGACATCGTTGAGGGTGTGTTTCGCCCCGACATTGAGATTCCAGCGGGGATTGAACACCTTGCGGAATGACAGATCTGTGACCAGTATGTCGTAGCGGTTGCGGCTGTCGGTATTGAATATCGAATCGCCGGGCAGATAAGACCAGCGCATCATATTGTCCTCCGCCACCGAACGGCTCTGACGGTTGTAATTGGCAATCAGTTTCAACACAGAGCCATTGCGGTCAGTGACATGCGACCAGTTGAATGCGGCATTGAAATTATGAAACAGCTCTTCACTGTCATACAGGCCGAATGTGGCGCCGCTGAACCCCGGAGCGACCATCCCGGTCTCAGAGTCGGACTTATGACGGGATTTGGCCGGATTGCAGTCTAACTGCAGCCCGATTTTGTCTTTGTCGCCCGTCTCATAGAATATGCCAAGGGAGAGATTGCCTTGAATCGCCTTGTCTTCAAGACGCGCCACACCGGTATTCACCCGGGAGACGGCCGAGTTTGTGGTTTCCTCGTGTGAGACATGTCTCTCCGACGGACTCCCGTTCACGTTGGCATTGAAGTTGACAGTCCATCGGCCGGCATGGAGGCCCAGGCTGATGAAGGGATTTATCCATTGCTCGTATTCTCCGGCTGTGACATTCATCCCGGCCGAGCCATTGAGTCCGTCGACCCGGCTGCGTTTCAGGTTAATCCTGACAACGCCACCTGAAGAGTCAGCGCTGTATTCAGCCCCGGCCTTGGGGATGACCTCTATCGTGGCGATAGAGGATGATTGTATGGTCTTGAGGTAAGCCATGAGCTGGCTTCCGGACATGTTCACTTTCCGGTCGTCGACGTAGACGGCGGTTCCTCCCTGGCCATATATCGACAGCATGTCATCCGTCGCCCACACACCCGGGGCTGTTTTCAGCAGCTGCTGGGCGTCCTTGTTGGCCGACAAAGGGTTGGCGGCCACATTCAGCACAATCCGGTCAGCCTCGCGCCGTATCAGAGGGGCCTTCACGACCACCTCCCGCAATGTCGTCGAAGTCTGCTTCATGACAATTTGTCCCATATCTGGCCGCACCGGAGAAAGCACGACATCATCATATCCGACAAATGACACCCTGATTCTGTCGCAATCGGGCCTGACCTCGATAATGAAATTCCCGGAGGCATCGGTCACACCTCCACCTGCCACAGAATCGGCGGCAAATGCCGTCACATTGGCAAATTCAACCGGTATCGAATCGGCATCGGCAACGACACCCCGGATTTGCTTTGCCGACACCGCCGCCGAAAGGGAGAGGAGGATGCAGAGGATTACAAACGCATTGTGTCTCATTTCTTTCTGAGTTTTTGTTCCTGTCCGATTTTATAGTTCGCCAAGGCAATGGCCCGTCGCGTCTCGACGGTGTGCGCCCAAAACTCAATATCGCGCATGCAATTCCTCAGGTCGTGGATGACATAGAAGGGGCGGCGAAGTGAGTCGGGCACTTTCATCCTTGATGTCGCCTTGTCGGCAGACTGGAATATCGTAATCTGCGCCATAGGGGTGTCGCCGTAGTCGTAACAGTCGACTATGAGAAGACGCCTTTTCTTCTTGTCGAAATATGTGTAGGTGTACATTTCCGATGGATTTCTCGTCCAGACCTCAATGTCTCCGTCGTTGACCCACATTGTATAGGGCTTTTCGTCAGTCATAGGGGATGATATTGACGAGGGTCTCAAGGCCGGGGATACTGCCCCTTTCGGTTTCACAAACATTGTCTGCATCTGGGGGGCATAGAAAAGAATCTCGGCGCTGTCGAGGTGTGACGTGTGGAGGATGTCTGCAAGGAAGCGGTCCATGCCTGGATATTCTGCCACAGTGTCGGCGGAAGAGACTATGACCGGCGACTCCGGAATCAGCACGTTGCCGAATGTCATGCGATAGGTGGTGTCCCGGTCGATTATCTGACCGTAATAGTCGCTGACATGCCATTCGCGGTCAGCGAAGAGAAGCCGCGCTGGTGACGAACAGCCCGCAAGGAGCAGAACCAAGAACATCGCGGCGAGGAGATTGCCGGCGTATAATATCTGTTTCATCTTTGCAAGTATTTGTTTATGTCGCAAAGTTAGGGCAGAAACCGTCCCGAGAATCTTAGCCAAGCCTGCTTTAGTCTTAGTTAGTCTTAGCCGGCAAAGGGTTTGTCGCGAATTTTTCGTAAATTTGTATCATGAAGCGTTTCAGGACAATAACCGCCATCTGCCTGGCAGCCATCTCAGTGATGGTCGCCGGTAACGTGTGGTATCTCCAGGGTCTTTACAACTCGATAAAGGAGCAGACTTTGCAGACTGTGGGGGAATGTGTCCGCAGGGCCGACATCCTCGAAATCATATCGCGGCTCAACGGGTCGTCGAATGGCAACGACGACTCCTTCATCAAGCTGTCCCTCATGGTGGAGGGGGAGAAAAACGCCTATGGGGAATATGAATATCCCAATCTTCTCGACAACCTGAACAAGACGATGAGCGGGTATTTCCATCTCATCGAGGAGTCTGACAAGCGGTTGCCCGGGAGGAACCACGCGAGACTCGACAGCCTTTTCATGAAGGAACTCAGCAATTCAGGGCTGCATCCCCGGCAAGCCTTCATCAGAGAGGCGGGTGACAGCGCGGGGGGAGATGACGGACTATGGTCAATGGATTTCGCGGTGTCAGACAGCCAGGGGCCGGTGTACAGGGCTTCGTTCAGTCCGCTGGGAGGCCATATCCTGCGCCAGATGTCGGGCATCATCGCCACATCGGCTGCGATACTTGTCCTGACGGGGTTGCTGATCTGGTATCTGCTCCACTGGGTAGGCCGCCTGCGCACCATCGAGCAGATGAAGGATGATTTCACCCACAACATGACCCATGAGCTGAAGACCCCAGTCGCGGTTGCCTACTCGGCGGCAGACTCCATGCTGCGCTATTACGACCAGAGCGACGAGGCGAGGAACCGACAGTTTCTGAAAATCATAATGCAACGACTGAGTTTTCTGTCGGGAATGATTGAGAACATCCTCTCTATGAGCATGGAGCGGTTCAAGACCATCAAACTCGACATCGAGCATGTTGCTGTGAGGCCGATTGTCGAGGAGGTGGCGGGGATGATGGAGCTGAAAGCTGACAAGCCGGTGAGGATAGAAATGGAGATCGCCGACAGTCTTTCAATCCAGGCCGACCCGTTGCATCTCGGCAATATCCTGTCCAATCTGATAGACAACGCCGTGAAATATTCCGGAGAGTCGGTGAGGGTCAGCATCATGGCAGACAAGGAGTCTATGACCGTGGCAGACAATGGCATAGGGATAGCGAAGGAGAATCTGCCGTTTATCTTCGACAAATTCTACCGGGTGACTTCCGGCGACCGGTATGAGGTTGGGGGATATGGCCTGGGGCTCTTCTATGTGAGGCAGATCACGGAATTGATGGGCTGGAGCATCAGTGTCACAAGCAAACCGGGGCAAGGGACGAAGTTCACAATAAAATTCAATGGCGTATGAGCAAGGAGAAGATATTGCTGGTGGAGGATGACGCGACGCTGTCGTTTATCGTCGAGGACGCGTTGAAGCGTGAGGGATTCGATGTGGTGTGCGCATCCAACGGCGAGGCCGGCCTTGAGCGTTTCAGGGAATCCGGGGCAGACATCGTGGTAGCCGATGTGATGATGCCGCGGATGGACGGATTCGAGATGGTGAGGCTCATACGCCTTACCTCTCCGGCTGTGCCGGTGCTTTTCCTGACGGCCCGCACGGCCCTTGACGATGTGGTCAAGGGGTTTGAGCTGGGAGCCAATGATTATATCCGCAAGCCGTTCCAGATACTCGAGCTGGTGGTGCGCATAAGGGCGCTGCTGAAACGCAACCGCCCGGGTTGCGCCGAAGACACTGACCTGACTGTGGGGGATTGCAGGCTTGATTTCGCGTCGCAGCGTCTGCTGGTCGGAGGGGATCCTGTGGAGCTTTCCCACACAGAGGCGGTAATAATCGACGAACTGTTTCGCCACCCCAATGAGGTGGTGGAGGCGAAGACGCTTATGTACCGCATCTGGCAGAATGATGACTACAACAATCTCAACCGCCTGCACGGATTCATCTACAAGCTGCGCAAATACCTGTCGAGGTCAGCCTCGCTTGAGCTGCTGAATGTGCGCGGGGTCGGCTACAAGCTGGCGGCCAGGATGTGACCCGGCGGCCAGGCCTGGAGGGAGCAACCATTGTTACGGATGGATGCACCCTGATTACCTGACTTTCGGCCACGGGCTTTGCCGGATGGACCATTGTCATTATATTTGCAGAAAAATCCCGGATATGGAAATCTACGAGGCAGACACCATTGAGAAATACAACCGGTATTTCGGTTTTGAGACGCGGCATCCGCTTGTCGGCATAGTCAGGTTTGACAAGACTGTGTCGCAGCCCAACCATTGCATGCACTTCGGTTTTTATTCGCTTTTCCTGAAAAAGACCACGGGTTGCAAGATAAACTACGGCAAGACGACCTATGACTTCGACGACGAGACGGTGGTGAGTTTCGCGCCGGGCCAGACTGTGGAAATACACCGGATTGAGGATGGCCCGGTGCCGGAGGCGGTGGGACTGCTGTTTCACCCTGACTTTCTGCTCCGTACTCCATTAGGGCAGAAAATCAAGCAGTACTCGTTTTTCTCCTACGCCTCAAACGAGGCTCTGCATCTCTCGACTGAGGAGCGACTGATATTGCAGGATTATATGGCTAAAATAGCCCGTGAGCTGCAACATCCTATTGACAAGTTCTCGAAATCGCTGATTGTATCCAACATCGAGGTGATGCTGAATTACTGCATGCGCTTCTACGAGCGTCAGTTTGTGACCCGCGAGGAGCTTAACCACAATGTCATCGGCAAGTTTGAGCAGCTGGTCGACGAATATCTCGACAGCGGGCGCGGGATGACAGACGGCCGGCCGACAGTGAGGTATTTCGCCGACAAGATATGTCTTTCGCCAAACTATTTCGGCGACCTGGTGAAGCAGGAGACGGGCAAGACGGCCCAGGAGTATATCCAGCTCAAGATGACAAATCACGCCAAGAACGCGTTGCTGAATCCGGGCCTAAGCACCAAGCAGATTGCCGAGCAGCTTGGTTTCCAGCACCCGCAGCATTTCATCAGGTTTTTCAAGAACCAGACCGGCAGCACTCCGAGGGAATACCGGCTCCAGCTCAACTGAGCCGGCATACCGTAGTCATCGGCCGGCGACATGGCCCAATCATATCGTCAGGGCATCACACGCTCGTATGCGTCTATTTTGTTGCCGTTTATGATTTTGACACGGGTCTTGCCTGGCCAGCCCATATCTGAATAAGACACCACATACCTGCCGCGCATCAAAATTACGAAATATCAATGAGAACGGCAACCCGCCGGCAGACCTCGTGGAGGATAGCCTGGGGGTTGCACAGTCCGGGGAATTTGGCTAACTTTGACCAGAGCCCCTTTAGTTGCCTGGGGCAATGAACCTCAGGGGGCATGCTGATGTTTACAGTTGCATATTTTCACCTAAAAATATCTGTGATATGAAGAATTTCAAACCCAAGGCGTGGATGCTTCCTCAGCCTGTGTTGATTATCGGCACATACAATGCCGATGGGAGTCCTAACGCGATGAACGCTGCCTGGGGCGGCCAGTGGGACGTGAATGAGATCATGATTTCGATGGGGGCGCATGCCACAACGGAGAACCTCAACCGTTGCAAGGATTTCACGGTCGGTTTCGCCACGGTTGACACGCTTGTGGCCTCTGACTATGTAGGTATAGTGAGCGCCAAGACCCACCCCGATAAAATCGCGAACACCGGCTGGAGGGCGACGAAGGGTGAAAATGTCGAGGCTCCGGTGTTTGACTGTTTCCCGATGACGATGGAGTGCCGGATCAAGGAGAAGCTTTATGAATCGGAGTCGGGATATTACATCATAGCCGAAATCGTGAACATTGTCTGTGACGAGAGGTTTCTGGCTGAGGATGGCAAGCCTGATGTGGAGAAGATGCGGCTCATAACCTTTGACCCGGTTCACAATGGGTATGTTGCCCTGGGCGAGAGGGTCGGGAATGCTTTCTCTGACGGCAAGGAGTTGAAATAAAGCGTCAAGGCAGAAGTCTTGACTGTCAGCAGCGCCGGGCGGAAACATCAGATGACGTTTCGCCCGGCGCTGCCGCGTCTCGTCATGGCCTTAGTGGAGGCGGGGAAGACAGGTGCTATTTCAGATATTCGTTGAAGAAACGTTCGAGGGCATCGAAGGGAATCACATCTTTCTGGTCGTAAAGGTCGGTATGGCTCGCGCCGGGTATGACCATGAAAAGTTTGTTGTTTTCGTGGCCGGGGATGACGGTCAGTTGTTTGTAGGCGTCGCTGCCGAAATAGAAAGAATGGGCTTTCTCGCCATGGATTATCATCACGGCATTCTCGATTTCCCCGGCCCGGCTCATCAGGGGGAAATTAATCCAGGGGATGGGAGATGTGGCAGTGCGGCCTCCGTTTGAGTTGAGCGACCGGGGGTGGTAGCCTCTCGGAGTCTTGTAATAGTCATGATAGTCGCGCAGGAAGCGGGGTGCGTCTTCGGGAAGCTCATCGGGCACCCCGCCGCCAAGCTGGGGCGAGGCGTTGCGGAAATCTTCTGTGCGCTGCGAGGCAAGCACGGCGCGGAGGCTGTCGCGGTCTTCGGGAGTGTCGGCACTGTCAAAATACCCGTTGGCACTCACACGGCTCATGTCATACATCGTAGAAGCCACAGTTGCCTTGATGCGGGGATCGGCGGCAGCGGCGTTTATGGCGAGGCCGCCCCAGCCGCAGATGCCCAGCACGCCGACAGCCTCGGGGTTGACAGCCGGATTCGTGACGAGGAAATCGACGGCCGCACAGAAGTCTTCCGTGTTGATGTCAGGGGAAGTGGTGTAGCGGGGCATGCCGCCGCTTTCACCCGTGAAAGAGGGGTCGAAAGCGAGAGTCACAAAACCGCGCTCGGCCATCTCCTGGGCATAAATGCCTGAACACTGTTCCTTCACCGCACCGAAAGGGCCACAGACGGCTATAGCCGGCAACTGTGCCGGCGCGTTCTTGGGGCTGTACATGTCGGCGGCGAGAGTGATTCCGTAACGGTTGGTGAATGTCACTTTCCGGTGATTAACATTGTCGCTCTTGGAGAAGGTCTTGTCCCATTCTGAGGTAAGTACGAGATTTTCCATATCGGTGATGTTGTTGTTCTGGGCATTGACTGCCACAAGTGACGCAGAAGCGATTATCAGGATCGAGAGTGGCCTGTTCATAAAAATATATCGGGTTAAAGTCGTTTTACGACGCAAAATTAGCATTAAAAGAGCTGGGAGGGATAACCCGAATTACGCCTGCATATACCCCGATTACGGAAACATTGCCGGCCGCCATCCTAATTCCTTAACGCCTCCTTCTACATGGACCACCCCCCCTGGATTTGGCCACGGCAAAATTTCGGGCATCGTAGCGGCAGGCCACCCCGATTACGGCCGTATGGTCAAATGAGGACCTCCATCACAAAAGCATCTTTTGCAGACCAGCGTTTCTGAGCATGATTTTGGACAGGATTTTAACAGGATTTTAGCAGGATTTTTAGCACACAAACGTATGCCTTTCAGCGTCGGAACGTATGTTTTGAGTATCTTTTTGAGCATCTGTGAAAAAAATCTCGCAAAAAAATCACAAAAACATTTGGCCAATTCAAAAAAACTCCCTACCTTTGCATCGCTGAAACGGAGAAAGCCTCTCAAATAAGCGCTCCCTGCTCCATTTCACGGTGCCATAGCTCAGTTGGTAGAGCAAAGGACTGAAAATCCTTGTGTCCCCGGTTCGATTCCTGGTGGCACCACCAGACAACCCCACCACTCGGTGGGGTTTTGTTGTAAATAACAGATTACTAACGTTTTACTTACGCCCGTCAGTAGTCAATTTTTAATAATCCGTCGGCACAAATGTAGGCACAGCGGTTTTTGATAATCAGCGTGTTACAAAAAATGTCGGCTCAAAAGTTGGCACACCGAAAAATGGCGAAAGTAACAATCAGGCGGCGCAACGAAAGCGAACGCGCCGACGGCCGGGCGGCCCTGTATGCCGTCCTGAACATCGAGCGGATAAAAATCCGCCTCCCCCTTGACATTGCGGTAACTTCCGCAGAATGGGATGAGACAGCCGAGCGCGTCCGTGGGCGCGGTCAGCAAGTTAAAGACTGGAATCTTATCATTTCCAACACAAAAGCGAAAATATCCGACATTCTTGTGCGGGCGCGTCTGACAGGCGAGACCCTGACGAAAGACAGTTTTCTGGCCCTGTATCGTAGACCCGGCGAGACAATGAACTTTATCGAGTATGCCCGGCGGCACTTGGAGGCATTGAAAACCGCCCTCCAGCCCGAAACAATGCGACACCATGCCGCCGCACTGCGCAAACTGGAATCCTATAACCCACGGCTCCAGATTGCCGAGATAACACCCGACTGGCTGCGCGTATATGCCGCCTATCTGCGCGACAAACACAACAACAACCCCGGTACAATCCGCAAAAATATGTGTGTAATCCGTATGCACTACTACGCCGCGATGAGAGCCGGTAAGGTAAAAAACAATCCGTTCGAGGTGTACAGGATTCCACAGGCCGACCCGATTGTTGTTTTTCTTACCGAGGACGAATTAAATGCGCTAATCGGTGTGTTCCGCTCCGACAAACTCGATGAAGGCGAAACCGACGTGCTGCGCTTCTTTCTCTTCATGTGCTTCACTGCGATGCATATCTCCGACGCTCGAAGTCTCCAAATAGAGCAGATTCACGGCGGCGAAATACACTACACCCGCATAAAGACCCGGACCCGCGTAAATATGCCGCTGTCAGTTCCGGCGGCTAAACTTGTGGAATACTACAAGGAAGGAAGACTGCGCGGGCCGCTGTTCCGCCACTTGCCTACCGACCAGGCCTTCAACCGCATAATAAAACGAATCTGCCGACGGATAGGCATTAACAAGGCTGTCAGCGCGAAATCAGCCCGGCACACGTTTGCAACACTGTATTACAAAAAGAACAACGGAGACCTCGGCACACTTTCAAAACTGTTGGGCCATACGCAAATCAGCACGACGATGATTTACGCCCACATAATGAAAGATAGCCGGGTCGCCGGTGTCTCTGCCTTCGATGATATGCTATAATACGTAAACGGAGCAATCCACCGCCTCCTTCGCCTGTCTGCCCCGCTCTCGGTGTTCCTTGATGTGCTTCCACATTGCGGCCACCATATCGCCGAGTTCATCGGCTGCCGCCGCGTCGGTGTCGGCTTCGAGCAGACCGACGAAGGGGGCGCGGTCTATTTCCCCGGTATGATTCAGTGAGTAAACCGCGAAAAGGAAATTTCGCTGCGCCGTATCGGTAAGGCGGATTTTCTTACCGTTCCACTCGAAACCCTCTATTATATCCGACTGTGTGGCCGCGTCAATCTGCGCGTCTATCACCTCCCGGATTTCATCGACGGATGGGCGGTGGTCTGCGACTGCCTCGAAAGCGAACCATCCGCCGTCCTCCTTGTGGTGATTCCAGCGGAAGGCCCAGCGGTCGCGGCGCGGGTTTATACACTCTATCGGCTCCAGATGTTCGGAGCAGCTTATTTTCTGAAAATTCATACTGTTGGATTTTAGGTGAAAAGATATTCGGTGAAATTGCCCTGCGCGTTCCGTGCCATAGTCACCTTGTTCTCGCCGAGCATTCCCTTCTCTTTCAGAGCGTCGCAAATATCGCACATATCGGGATAGCCGGTAAAGAACTTCACCACGTCGCCCTTCTTCAATGTCAGGTTGCACGCGGCAAGCTGCGAGCGATTGGGAACTATGACGCGGGCGCATACAAGATATTTCGATTTCTCCACCGCGTCTGTTTCCCCGGCTTCGCGGGCTTCCCGTAACTCTTTGCGCGACCACTTTGTCGACACGTCGGTCTGAAAGTCAAGAATACAGAGAGCGGTGCCCACCAGAGCGTTAAGCGACACACTCCGGCAAGCAAAATTTTTCTGTCCGTTCCGGCGAACACCGGGCGAAGTTGATATGCCCAGTTCCGCCAGAGATTTCAAATTCTGGTAATCAGCCATTTTTATTCCTGTGATTTTGAAAAATAGATGTTTCGCGTCAGCGTGTTTACAGAGCGAGTAAAAAGACGCGATTATTTCCGCCCTGCGTCTCTTTGATTTCAGCCGGTGCAGCCTTCGGGCCGCCTTGACTTTGTTCCTTTTGCGAATCCGTGTATGGTCGGTGTAAATCTTGTAACCGAGAAAGTCGATACCTTCAGAGATAGGATAAATCCGTTTGTTCGGTTTGACTTTCAGCCCCACGGATTCCACCCGCTGTTCAATCAGCCGGGAAACGTGCCATAAATCCGGCTTGTTACAGTCTATAACCCTCTTGTCGTCGCAATACCTGTAATAATACTTCACCCGGTTTTCTGACTTCAGGAAATGGTCGAGAGCTACCGACAAAAGCAGATTTCCGAAATGCTGCGATGAGCGTAATCCGATACTCAGGGCGTGTGGCAGGAATCTGACAAATCGCTCCAGCAGAGTAAGGATTATCGGGCCCTTGAAAAACCTACGCAACACGTCCATCATAATATCCTGTAATATGCTTTCGTAAAATTTGGTAATATCGTCCTCGTAGACATAAAGCATATTATCGGGGTCAGCGGCGAGGTCGCGCCGTATGATTCCGAGAAGGTCATGGACACCTCGGTTTTTCAGGGAGGCGGCGGTAGTCCTTATCAGCCTTTTGAAAGTCAGGTCCTCGACGATGTTCATAATGGCATGAACACCGATTTTCTCGTAATATGAGTAAAGGAATTGAATCTTTCGTATCTTCCCGCCTTCCTTGATTTCTTCCTCTCCGTATGTGGTTAAGTGAAAGATTCCCGCCGATATTTCACCGGCCAGCCATGCCTCTATACCGTCTATATGGGCGAGTATTTCTCTCCCCTGTGGCGATTCCTTGCGGTCAGTTCCACGGAGTACGGCGAAAATCGCCTGCCTTATGTTGGGGGCGGCGACAATCAGCGGAATTATGTCGGAATCTTTAAGACGCTTCATTTTATTGATTTTTAGCCTTCATTTTTCCGGGGCCTGAGTGTTTCGGCCGACGACTTGCGCCGCCCCTACTAAACTCCACCCCTGCGCGTGATGTTTCAGCGTTCCGCACGTCGGCGGCTGTGCTGCGGCTCAATCCCCTGCCACGGCTCCGGCGACACGTCGCCATGCCGGAGGGCAAAATATCTTTTCAGGCTTAACGCTTATGAGTGCAAGGCGCGACCCGTACCACGCGTTCGTGTTCGATGAATCGTTGTTCGCGTTCATGTACGAAACACCGTTGTTCGAGTTGGCGTTGTTGCCGGAACGCAACCCGACACGGGCCGGCCGTTTGGGGAAATCTGCCGTTTTATCTTTATGCGGTGTGAGGAGGCCCTGGCCCGCGTGTAACGATATAATCTTTTTCGTGCATACGGATAAGTGTAAAGTTTAACCGATGGCCTCGGCCTCCAAGAAGGTCGCGACGTTTAACGTATAGACGATTTTACCAATGAAGGCAAGGCGCGACCCGGACCACGCGCTCGCGCCCGATGAATCGTTGTACGCGCTCATGTACGAAACACCGTCGGACGAGTTGGCGCTGCTGCCGGAACGCAACCCGACACGGGCCGGCGAGTTCTGTCCCCAGAATTTATCCCCGTAATGAGTTGTCTCGGTAGCCCCGACAAGCACAGGCACCACGTCCATGAATCGCCCGTTATGAAGTTCGGTAATCCATGAATCGGAGATGGTCGCGCTCTTGACTTTGCGGTCTCCCTGGTCTTTAAGGGTGCAGACCCAGTAATCGGAACTGAAGCCCTCCATCCATTCTGACACATTGCCCCAAAGGTTTTCATATCCGAGGGCATTTATTGAGGTGGCATTTCTTAATGTGTTGGTGTCGTCGTAATACCAGCCTCCGGCAGCTCCGAGTGTCGCCGTCGGTAGTTTGATAGTATCTTTCATTCCGAGGAAATCGGTCTTACCCGTCGGAGTGGTGTTTGAGCCGGAGCCATATCCGCATACGTCGGAACTGTCGCGGTTGCCGTATGTGGCAAAGAAAAGCCGGGCGATGTCGCGGTGCATGGCATAGGTTATCAGAGTGAACCCTTCGCCACGTTTGCGGCAATAATCGGCGAATTGCGCCTGTGATACGCTGCAAGTTGGGGCCACTCCGTTGATACTGCGAATCTGCAAATTGCCGTAGTATGCTTTATTCACACCACAGAGATATTCCCCGGTATTCCATGCGTCAGGCTCGATAGCGTCTATCTGGTCGGAGGTGGTGAGCCACACGAATGAGAAAGACCCTTCGCGAAGACAGGTGAAAGCGATTTTTTCAGCCTTAGCCGGAACGGAGGTAAACAAGTAGCTGCTTTCGGTCATTCGCCCGGAGTTGGCTGCGGCACGGCCTACAATATTATTGGCTGCGTCAAGGAAAACAGCACCGTAAACCGAAGAATTGACAGCCGGCCACCTCACCTGCCTGTAACCGGCTACCGGGGCAATAAACACCCGGTAATCATCATAAACCGTAATGCTTTCGTCCAACGTGGCGTATGTGGAAGCGACACGACAAGCCGAACGGTCGATAAGTTGCATATCCTCCGGGTAGAGTTTCACACCTTCGGGGGTGGTAACTTTTTTCAGCGAACTGAAACAGTCATAATGGCAACGGTTTATAAAATCATCAATGCCCTTGCACCAACGGTCTGGCTCGTACATCATAACGTCGCCTTCGTCCGCCTTTGTCGGGTGGGCGAATCCCTGAAGGTTGGCCTCTGTACCGTCGTGGTATTTACGGCTGTCCGAATCATCAAGCGGGCAGACGGTCATTTCACCCTGCGCCGTGTACTTGGCCATGACGCGGTGGCGTTTGGCGAGAATCGCGGCGATATGGGCCGACGGTTGAAACTCGTTATCGTAGTCGTAGCCGGTTTCATTGTCGAGATTGGAAATGTTCTTACTGTCTGCAACCGTTTCGTCGTACTTGATAACCGTCCATTCCGGCTGCAAAATGTTGAGTTCCGGGAAATGCGCCTTTAACTCGTTATACTCTGATTCTGGGAGATACTTTGTAAGTTGGTAAGTACCGACAAGGCGGCAAGTGTTGACGGTATTTCCGTTTTCATCGACGCCTTTCATCGTAAGGAACTGCCGGAGCAGTTCGCCGCGTCCGCTCTCGTTTATGCCGGTAACACGTAGATAGGTCGTAGTCGGGCATTTCTTCAGTATGTCGCGCCAGTCGAGCTGCGGGCAGTTGTCAACCACAAGGCGGTTGACAGCCACGTTTGCCGGAATCTGCAAGCCGGAAGGCGCGAGGCTCTGAAGGTATCGGAGTTCAAGCGTCTGGAGCGTCGCCGGAAGTTTCGCAGTGGCGAGTTTTCCGCCCTGTGCGAAAATAACATTGGTGAGCTTCGTGTCTGCTCCGTCGAAAGTGTCGAGTTTCTTGTTTTCGGAAAGATTGAGCGACAACAATCCGTTCAGGCCGTTGACATTGATACGCTGGAGATTTCGGCACGAATCCACAACAAGGCCGGTCAGCGTGGTTTGTCCGTCAGCACATGAGGCGTTAAGGTCGGTAAGCCGGATACACTTGTTAAGGTTGAGTGTCCCGACGATTGCGTGGCTTATCTTCGTAAGGTCCAGCCCCCGGATTCTTGAAGCCCCGTAAACATTCTGAGGGTCGTTTACGATAAGATTCTGCCGGAATGTCAGTTCTACCGTATCGCCCGGATTCTCGGCGCGTAGGCCGTGAACCGTCGGGTCGCCGTTAGTCATTCCGTAACCGAAACAGAACCGCTCGGCTGCGGTGATTGTGAGGGCGCGAGGATTGGCCGCGAAGTTATAAGACAGATAGATGGGAAAAGCGTCATCGCGGTAAGTTCCAGCGCAATACTCCGAATCCAAAAGGTTGAAGCGGTTGACAATGGTATAGGTTCGGTGCGCATAGCGCGAACCCTGAAGGGCAAAAAGATAGTCCTTGCCCTGTTCAAGCAGTGGAAGAATGTATTTATATTCCCCGTCCTTGTTGTAGATACGTTCGGCCCATGCGCCCATCATTTCCTCGTTGAATACCTTTAAGACGTATTCCGTTGACATATTGGCGCGTATGGTCTTGGCTGCCTCGGCGAGTTTTTCGGGGCAAGCGCGTACCAGTTTCCACAGTTCCGAATCATGGCCGGCGAAACAATAGGCTCCCTGGGATTCATCGAAAGAATCGAAAGTTATCATATAGTCGAACTTCAGGTAAGAATCGTTTCGCTCACCAAGCAGAGTGTCCATGTCGTAGGGTATGAACATCCAGTGAATACCGTCCCACGTTACCAACATCATATTTTTGGCACGGTTATCCACGGCCATGAAGTAGTCCGTAATGATATACCATGCGAACGGCGAATCATTAAGGAAATAATCCCGGTATTCAGAAAGGAACTTCGATGGCTTGCCCTTGCAGTCCTGAATCCACTGCCAGAGGCGAATCACTGCGGCCTTGTCGTCCGCATGAGCGTCGGCCCACTTGGTGTCGGCCTTGAAGCGGAATTCCAGTTCATCATCGAAATTCGACATCGAGGCAGTACCGAACAGGCAGAGCGCGGCCGAGTTGTTCAGGAACTCCAGACAGATACATTTGTTACGCTGTCCGTTGAGCGTCGCCGCGTCGTTGAATCCCTCGATACCCTCGAATCCGTAGACAATTGCGGAATCCGCCTTCTCGTTGTTGAAATTGTATTTTCCGAGGAACTTGGCGACGCCGGAACCGTCGTTGTCGTAGAAAAGATTTATCGGGAATCCGTCTACACCTATACGGACATCATAATCTCCCTTGTATGCAGCTTGCGGCGGTGTGAGCCAGCCACAACGGCGGAACACGTCGTTAACGATTCTGACACCGCCGGTGTTGTGGGTGCTGGAAGAATCCGAAAAATCGGCCTTCAGACAGAAGATTGATACAGGGCGCGCCCCCGGCTTGAACGAGTATTCCAGAGAAGGCACGTTTACACCGTTCACTTCCAGCGTCGTTCCGTACTGTTCCGAACGGAAGAAATAGAGGCGGTAATTCTTACGTGGGTAGGTAGTCGAAGATGTTCCCTGTATGCGAAGGCCGATTTTACGGGCGACAAAATCATATTCCTTGCCATACTGCGAATAAAAGTAGACATCGACGGGAACCTCGAATTTCTTGTTATTGGTCTGATTAACGAGGTCAACGTCTCCGACAATGCGCATTACGCTTTTACCCTGTGCGCGTAACTTGTCGATGCTCACCTCGTCGGTTTCATCGTCGAGAATGTCGTTTTTCTGAAACAACAACACCATTTCGTCGGCCGTGGTGCGGTCAATCATATAATTCGACAATATTTCATCATCGGACAGGGCGCGAGAGTAAATGCGGACATTCCGCAATTCAACGTCTGCCGCGTCGCCACTGACTTTGATTTTCGCCGGGTTCATCTGAATGAGAGACGCGGCGGCCTGATACTGAAGGGAGCGGTCTCGGATTCCGTTCACATAGAGTTGTAAAAGCCGGTTTTCCGCCTTGCCTTCCACCACAAACGCCACTTTTATAGGCACGTCCGGGGCAAACTTTGTTTCAAGTTCCTGCCCTCCCGACACCACGATTTTAGCCTGTTCGGCCGTCATCTGGAAACCTACACCGTCGGCCATACACTCCATTACCACACCTTCGCGGTCGGCTACGTTGGAACACATCAGCTCCGCCTCGATAGTGAAGCCGGTAGCGGTCGCGTCAGTTACAAACGGAGTATCGTTTATTACGATATTCGCACCGTTGGTGAGAAGTAGCGCGTCGCCTGTCCATCCGTTCTTGTTCCAGTCAAAACCGTGGAAGTCCGTAGTTATACCCTTAAACTCCCACTTTGCCCGGTCGGTCTCGGCTTCGGAGTTGCTTCGCCCGGCGGCCGACAGCTTGACGCGGAGATTGTCGGTAACTTCCACCAGATTGATAGAAGATTCCACCACCTCGATATTGAAGATATATTCTGTTTCCCCGGTCTTGAACTTCATCGCCTCCGTTCCCGATTGTGTGAAACGGTTGGTGTATTTCTGCACCGAACGGGGCGGCGACACGCGCTGCGAGACTATTCCGTTATGATATACGGTCATTTCCGCCGGAGTAATTTCGGGGTCATAAACAACGAAATCAAAATCAAGGCGTTCAAACTGTCCTACTTCAAGCGTCGGCGTAAGATAGTCCGAACCCTCGAAAATCCTTCCGTCGGGGAAGATTATCATCGTGCCTATGAAAGGAGCAGACACACGTCCGGCCGCGTCCTTCTTCAGAAGGTCGATATATACCGATTCCGAAACAAGGGTGAGGGTTTCCGAGGCTTCGAGTGTGGCAACCATCTGGACGTTGTGGCAGCCGAGTGTCAGTCCAGACATCGGCACTGAAAAGCTGCCGTTTGTCTTGCCTGACTTGGTTACCACGGTAGACTTGTATTCCTGTCCGTCAAGATATAGCGTTATGGTCTTTGAGCCTGAACCCGATACGGTGAAAGGTATGGTAACGGTTTCATCAGGGCCGTAACCGCCTCCGGCGATAGAGTTTGCCAGATTGTACGCGCTTGAAAGAGCCAGTGTTTTCGCCTCCACACCGGCCACGGCCTGACGGGAGCGAGTTGCCCCAGTCTCCGGGTCTATAACGGTGGCTTTTACCGTAATGTCGGTTTTCCCACTCCTGACATACCCGGTAATGTCAAGGTCATAAGAACCCCGTGCCACGTCATTGAGTACCGTCGAGAACGTCGTAACTGCTCCGTTCTTTACGGTAATTTCAATCGTGGCGCGTTGGCCGGTGGATTCTCCGTTCTGGTCGCCTCCGAGATATTGGTGGTCGAAAAAGTAGGAAAGCATTACCGGGCTGCCCTCACGAATAACCGGGTTGTCTACCGAGGCGGAAAGCACGATTTTTGCGGATTGGCCCTGTTCACTTCCGCCTCCACCTTTCCCTACGGGAATATCACCCCCGGCGATTTCAACGCGGCTGCTGTTTAGTATGGCGATATGTGCTTCCGTCTCGTCCTCGTTCAATGAAATGTCAAGGTCGGCGACGGTCTTTGCTTCCAGTTCCGCGATTTTCTGCGTTATTACATTGTTCTGTACCGGGTTTGTCGATTGCGCATTGAGGGTTTCGTCGATTTCCACCTCGTCAACGGTTATATTAACAACACCGTCAGCGTCCGGGGCGACAGTCTGGTTATTGAGTTTAATCCCAGTAATGGTACCCTTCCCGCCGGTGTCCTCCCATGCTGACGCGGTTTCCCACTGTGTCAGCGTCGAGCCTTTGAACTGTTTGGTTTCCCACTCGCCTGTGCCGAGGCGGTAAGTAATCCAGCGTCCGAGTGCGCGATGTGTTGCCGGAACCGCTTCGATTGCGCTCTGAAGGTCGTAGAATCCGTTTTGGGGTGGCACAAGTTCCGTTATGTTGATAAGGTTGCCGGCTCCTTTTTGTCCGACACCCTGCCAATCTTCCCACACGATTGAGGCCCCCGGTCTGCCGGAAAATGCTCCCGTTCGGTATTGCAGTCCGTCGGAATCGAACAGATATTGTGCTATTTTCAGCGACTGCCCCCCTCCGGCAAGGCGTTGGCCCGGCATACTTTTGACAATAAGGATATTTCGGGTGCTTCCCATAAGCACTGTGGCGGGGTTATAGTAATATATCCCGGTATCTGTCGTGGTATCAAGGTCGAGTGTGTCAACGACGTGAATAGCGGTGTTAAGTTCTTCGACAACCGAAATTCGGTCATCGTGGCTTTCATCAATGGAATTCAGACGCTCCACCTCCCTGTCAAAGTCATCAAGCCTCTGACGTATCGCGTCCAAAAGACTGACGAGGCTTTCATTGTCCTTGATTCCACTAAGGAAGGCTATTACCTCGTTGAAACTTTCGATTGCGGCGGTCGCGTTCTTCCCTAAAAGAGTGTTGATTGCCGCCTCGTTGGATTTGGATTTTGCGTCTGCCGCGTTGGCGGTGTTTCTTACTGCCGCTATTGCAAGCTGCACCGTGTCAATAGTACGTTGCAAAGCCGCGTCGGCGGCCTGCCGCTCGGCTTTCTCGGTCGCTACTGCCGAATTGTTCGTTAAAAGATTCTTGTAACCTTTATTGAGGAAATCGAACACGGCGGCCACCATTTCGTTGGTAACGCTTTCCGGGTCTTCGGCGTTCTGGATAGTCAGAATAAGGCTATCTATGAAATTTTGTGTGGTATCTGCCATTTTATCCTTAATTAAACTGTTTGCTGAACTGTTTCGAGAATATGCGCGGTTTGCGGTTCTCGCTTCCGTCGATAATATCCTGCATGATGTTTTCTTCGGAAGATGATATTTCGAGTTTTACGGTAAACTTCTGCGGCGATTCCGGGCGCGGGCGGTAAGTCAGTTCCTCCACCGATGGGATAACCTTTATCGGTAGCGGTGTCAGGTCGAGCAAATAGACTTCCTCGCTGCCTAACATATCCATTAAGAACCGTATTTCGTCCGGGCGTTTCACTCCTGTCTCGACGCTTATAGACTGCTTGCGTTCCACTCTTTCACGGTCGGTGAAAAACTCCGTCGTTCTTGTGTCGTACCGTTTGAACTGCGATTCGTCCGCGTCGGTATATTCCGGCGTTATAGAGAGTTCCCCGGTAAGTTCGATTATCTCGAACACTCCGAGGGAATTGCGGAACTTCAGGCGGTAGCGTTCCCGTGTAGGGTCGCAACGCTCCACCACGATACGACACGAAAAATTGGAATTATAGTACACGTCGAACACTGACGAAAGCACCTGTTCTTGTTCCGCGAAATATCGCCGGAGAGCCGCCACGTCGAGGACGGCCACCCCTTCGTCAAAACTGTCATTCTCATATATCGAACCGTTTGTGCGCTCAACTATCCTTATAAGGTCGCCGGTTCGGCGAGGAAAAAAGTAAAGCGGATAAAGTTCCGTTTCCTTCATCACAATGCGCCATGAGGCTGTCCGCGTCGTCAGGAAAAAATTGCCTTTGGGATTGAAGAAACGTTCCTGAAAAATATCCTTGTTGAGTTGCAGAAGGCGTTTGAAATTCTGCCGGGATATTCCTCCCGGTATCACTATGCAGTTATATTCTGCCTCGTAACCGTCAAATTCAAATAAGCACGACAATTCACGGTCGCACATATCTCCGGTGTCCTCAATCTGCCATATCGGCGAAATATTGCCTTCCGGCGGCTCGTTGAAAAACGTAACAAAAGCGTCCGCAATTTCCGCGACATTCATAGACAACGGGGGCGAGAACCGCCCTTCGTAAATTGTGGTGCCGGCATAGATTATTTCACACCTTCCGTCCGGGATTTTGTTCGGGTTGTCAATCGGAAACGATTCCCGTAAGATAATCGGATTCCGAGAGAAGGCATAGCCGCTTTTTATTCCTTGAACATTCATATCTTACAAATGAAGTGTTACGACGGCCACCGAACCGTTGAAAGAGGTTTCAGGACCAAGCGAGTTAACGAAATTGTCGCGCTCCGGCGACGGCGTTACCATAAAATCAATAAAGGTACGGAGGGAGCCGGTATGGCTCTTCCTCCATATATCGTAATACTTGGCAACGTCGGCAAGCTGCGGCGCGGAAACTACATTGTTATTATCCATATTGCAAAATTGGCGTTAAAACGTAGCCGGACAAAGGACTAATCATTTACCCACCGGGCCACAAGAATGACATCGTATTCAACTGTTACGGTAACTTCCCCCAGCGGTACTTCGTCCAGTTCCCAATCTTGGGGGCCATCCTGAAACGACATATCGTGTATTTCAAAAACAGAGTATGTAATCAGGGCTTTGTATTTCCTGTAATTCCTTTGCCCAGCTGTTCCTGGCTTCGGCACTTTTGAATCGGTCTGCCACGTAGGAACGGTGCGTGTTATAGACTTGAAAATCATACCTCCGACACCGATATAATAATAATCGCCTTCCGTTCCGTGCGATTGATAGCCGGTATCTTTGATGTATTTTTGGACTGCTGCGGTTCTGGTCTCAGGTGTATTAAGGGTTTCGCCGTAGGTCTCCGATTTTAAGCGCCATTCGAGGTGTCGGGCTGCCGCCGCGAAATCCGGCACGTTCTGCTCCTTCTTAATATCATATTTCCCGTGGGTCTGTATCGTGCGGAGTTTGAGGTCGACCGGCACGTTACGACCTGAAGGAAGTGAATATGTCGCTGTATCAATAAGACAACGTATATTTCCCACCTTTACCGGGCTAAGCACGTCAAGGCGGAACAAATCAAGCTTATTGAACACCGCCGGAATTTCGACGGAGCGGTTTCCATGCCGGAGTATTTCATCATAATCAGCCCAGAATTTATTAAATAATCCGTCCTTGAACTGAAACAGTAATGAAATTGTCGGTGTGGTCCCGTCATCAAGAATTATCTTTTGTCCGCTGTCATCTTCCGGGGTCAGGCGTCCGAAACTTTTCTTAATCTTGGTATATGCGAACATGAAGGCTAACGGCGTTGTGTCGCCGTCCTCGTCCGTCTCATCGCTTCCTTTTATGTAACTATGGTAATGTCGCGCCCCGAAAAGGTAGGTCGGACACATATCGTTGTACGAATGTCCTGTGCCGGTTCCCACGTTTGACACACGTATTACCGGCACCCATTCGTCATCGCTTGACAGTTCCAGCGGGTTAAGCCCCTCCGGCTGCGGGTCCCAGTTAAAGAAACTCGACGACTGAAGGCGGATTTTGCCGTTCTCGGAATCAAGCCGGTACCACATACCCGTTACGAACTCGCGGGCTAAAAAGCTGGAGCCGGTAGTTACCGAGGTGTTGCCGGATTGTGCCGCCGGAACTGCGGCACGAGGGGTTGAACGCAAAGCATAATAATCCCTGTCATCGCCGTAGTCGTCGCGTCCGTCGTCTCGGTCGTCGTCAGGCTCCGGGTAATCATCGCCCCACGGGTCAGGCGGGTCTGGATAATCCGGGTCGTCCGGGTCGCGGTAATCATCGCCCCAATCGTCGCGAACATCACCGTCCCATTTCGGTTCTTCCGGCGTTCCTGTGTTCTGCCACTGGCTGACATGGTTTCCGAGGCGCACTTGTGAGACATCAAGACCTTTCGCGAAATCCTCGAACCGTTCATGGCTCGGTGCAGCTCCCTCAATAGACGATTGAGCCGATAACTTGATATATTGCCGTTCCTCGTAGGTGATTTTAGGGGTTCCGGCAATATGGTAATCAATAACGTAACCCCCTGTCTGGTGAATAATATCCTTTATCAGTACAAGCCGGGCCGTGGCCGTATTGTAGTCAATGTTATACACCAGCCCGAAACGTACCCACAGGGCGTTCAAAAACTCCTCCACTGTACTGTCCGGCATAAGGTCGGCATAGCGTATTGAGGCCCTGCAACACGAATCAGCGGCATTGTTTAGAACGACAAGACGCGAAAGTTCGAGCGATTGTGCAAAAGGATTGGTTACAAGTGTCAGCCCCATATCTGCAAATATCAATTCCAGAATACGCCAGACACGAAGGAAAGGCGAAACCATATAACCTTCGGGAACGCTTACCTCCGTTATTTCACCATTTATCAGCCGTTTTACTTTGGTCGGTTGTTCAAGGCCACGGGAACCTACCAAATTCAAAACTTCCCAATATATTTTTTTGTCTTTGTCGCTGCCGGTGCTTTCATTGTTGACAGCGAGTGGAAACACGGCAAAATCATCTTTCTGCGGGTCTGGCTTTTGGTAAATACGGTATAATTCATCAAGAAGCAGGTCAATCGGGTAGCCTTGTTGTGAAAGGTCCGGCGTATATGTCGGGAGATTGGAAAGTTCGGAAAGTTTCTTTTTCTGCCATTTGGCGTAGGCTGTGGAGTTATCAAACCCCACATTAAAGGTTATCCCCTCCTTTTTCCCCGCCTCGGTGATGTTCATTGCACCACGCCGGATATATGCGCCGTCTTGAATCTGCGCGATACGTTCGGGATTGTTGGGGTCAATACCCGCGTCAATCCTCGCCGGAAACGATAGAATCCTATTGTTCCGGCGGGTAGTCGGAACGGTTGCCGGTATTGACTGGCTTCCCCGCTCGTTGTAAATAGGGTTGGAATCCTCTATTTCAATAGAGAAATCGGAAGGGAGGTCGAGAGCTTCGCCGTTGATTGTTATTTCCATAAATATAAGCGGTTATCTTTTTCGTGTGAAAGGAGCGCGGGCGCGGTTCATTGTGTCCTCTGCGCGTTCCAAATCGCGTAATACCACGTATGCCTTCAGATTCTTCAGTGCTTTACGAAGTTCCTTTATGGTGGCCGTCAGTTCCGAATAATCGGGAGCCGGAGCGGCTGAAGTATATCCACCTTCAGCATAACCGGCGGAAGGAGTTCCGACGGGAATACCTTGGCTGAGGAGTTTGTTCCGGCGTATCGCCTCGATAGTACCCACTGCGTCAACCACACGTGGGTTATCCATTATCGGCTTCGGTACGACATATTCGCCGCGATGAACGACACCCGCCACCTCGTAGCGGTCTCCGTCGCCCGTATATCCGCCGTCTGAATACCCGGTCAGCACACGTTGGGCGGTTGCCGGTTTGGCGGCCGAGCCTCCGGCGGTATTGCCCGGCTGCATATTCTTGATTTTGTCGCGCTCCGCCTTTGCCTGAATCACTTGCGCTATGCCGGTAGCGGTCAGAAGGGCGGCGGCAATAGCTCCGCCAATAGGGCCGAGGTCGGCGAACGCCTTCATAATCGAAACCGCCGTGTCGGCAACGATTTGCGAGATTTTTATGGCAAAATTGACATCGGCATATTTCTTTTGAATTTCAAGTTTCTTGTTTTCCTTTTCTTCTTCGAGGGCTGCGGTATCCTCCCCGTTGTTCTTTGCTTGTTGTATCAGGACATCAAATTTCGCGTCGCTCTTGGCAATTTCCGCGTCCTGAATGGCTGTGAACATGGAGCCGGAAAGGTTTGCATAATAATCGAAATACTTTTTGGCATTATTGACCCCGATTTGCAATTTCTTACGCTGGTAATCCTTTTCCTTGATAAGCCCCTGACGGTGGTAACTTTCAAGCTGTGCAAGTTCGTGGTCGTATTGCTGCGCCCATGATGTACCTGTTAATTCCTGTAACTGGTAAAGTTGTTCGAGATATTGGAAATTAAGCGCGGCGATTCGTTGTTGTTTGTTGGTTTCGAGTGCCACGGCTTCCTCCGTTCCTTCTCCCACGGCCTGAATCATGGTGTTATATGTCGCCTCAATATTACGTTTCTGAAGGTCGTAGGTGTCGGTGATACCGGCGTAACTGGTGGTATCGGTCATCATATCGCGCAGAAGTTCGGCCCACTTCCCCGTGTCGGTGAGCGTCTGCGACTGCATACGCCTAATATCCACCTCCAATTTTCCAAGTATCAGGCGTTTATCTTCCGCGCCGAGATAATCCGCGTTCTGGACCTTTGTATAATAGTCCTGAAGTTCCTTTAACTGTGAATTGTGAAGCTGCTGTTTCTGCTGGAGCAAATAAATATTTGCTTGCCCCTCCGTAACTTCTTCAGACATTACGGCATGGCGCAACCTCTGTTCCTGAGTGTCGTAGAAGGCTTGTTGTGCCGCAAGTCGCTGCTCGTGTCCGTCGGCTTCCCTCTGGGCTATTGCCTTGTTAATTTCCTGTTGCGCCGCCACAATCTGCTGGCCGATTTGATTCTCACGCGCCTGAATCTTGTCGAGGGTCTGTGTGTGGGTCGCGTCAGTTTTGGCTTTAAGGGCTTCAAGAGCTTTAATCAGGTCGCCGGAATATCTTATTACTTCTTCATTTTTCTTTATGATGATTTCGTATTCCGGGAGGTCTCCCTTCAGCTTGTTTATAGCCAAAAGATTCCGCTGGTGCAAGTCATCAGCGGCGGCGGTGGCTTCATCGAGAGAATCCTCCCCGTATGTTCCGGGGGTATGGTGTTTCTTGTTCTTTTTAGAGCCTTTGCCCTTCAGGGTGCGCAGTCGTTCTTGGATTTTCTCTTTGCGGGCCTCGATAGCCTCAAATTCTTCATCGGTTTGGGGGTCGAGTTTGCGGAGTTCCTTCAGTTCCTTACGGAGTTCCTTAACCTCGTCCACAACCGCATGAGCGGCGGAGCCTGTACTATTCAGGCCTTGGGTAACGTTGCCGGTGGTAGTAGTGATTGTTTCGTCAGCTGCGGTAAAAACGTCCTCAATATTGATTCCGTTGGCCTCCATATCGGCTTTGAAATCATTGAGTGCCTTTGTCGTTGTGGAAACGGCGCGATTGGCCGCGTCGAGTTCCATTTTCATATCATTACCCCAAACTTGCTCTGAACGTTTTACATTGACTTTTTCGCCTTTCTTTATTCGGATTGTGGGTAAGAATGGAATATGTCTACCGTATTCAGAGTAATAAGTCCTGTCATCTTCGACAATATCATTTTTATGCGCATCCCACTCTTTCTGTGCCTTGCGCTGGCGCGATTTGGCGGCCTCCTGTTCGTTTATGTATTGTTGGTATTCATCTTTATAATAGGCAAGACGCATACGTTGTTCCATAGATGCAATATATTCGTCGAGAGCCTTTTTATTGGCTTTCAACTTTCCGCGTTCTGCATCGAGATGTCCGTTGTATTCCGGGCAAACCCTATTTATTTCCTGTATGGCCTTCAGACGGCGTTCCTTTGAGGCGTTTTCATTTTCCGCGACCTTGACAAGTTCGAGCAATTTTGTTTTTTCTGCGGCGAGTTTATTAGTAAACTCCTCACGTTTCCGGGCGTGTTCCTTTGCATTTTCCGCCATCTTTTCCTCGGCCTCGTTAAGTTTCTCGGTAGCCTCTGCCGCGTCATTGGTGCCGGAACACCATGTATAAAGGGCTGCGCCGAGTGCTGCCAGTGCGCCGATAACTGCCGTCCACGGTGTCGAGGCCATTGCAACCTTCAGGGCGTTGAATGATGTTGTGGCCGCCTTGATATTGCCTATCATAGCCTTGAAGCCGGTAGCCAGAAGGAGAATCGCGGCCCTGCAAGCTGCCATTATTGCAGAACCGGCGCGGAGTGTGGTAAAATAAAGTTTTGTCGCGGTATGTGCGAGGAATACGGCAAGTTTATATGCTGCGAATCCGGCGGCCACGCCTTTAATCAGACCTCCGAATTTGGTAAGCCATTGATAAGCCTCCCCAACCCACTGAACCAAAGAAGTCAGGGCCTTGATTAAATCCTTTATCGGGCCGTTTGTTCCTTCAGATATTTTCAACACCAGTTCTTGCGCGGCTGACTGAAGTCCGGCCATCGCTCCAGCCACGTTGTTAGACATGGTGGCCGACATATCGTTGAACTGCTTGTTTACGTCGGTTATTGAATCCCGTAATTCTGTAAGAGAATCCGCCGAGTTCAGGAACGTGGAGAAGGCGGCCACGCTTCGTTTGTCCGTCAGGTCGAGGGCTTTTGCGAGGTCAATCCCTTCATCATTGAGTTTCTTTAATCCTTTTGCGAGGTCATCGGCATTTTTTACCGGGCCACCGAGGGCTTTTGCAAGGTCTCCGTTAGCGTCGCAAAGATTAAGAATAATATTACGGGTTGCGGTGGCTGCGCTTGAAGCGTCAAAACCGGCATTTGCAAGCTGTCCGAGTAATGCCGTGGTATCTTCAATCGACAGACCGAAAGCATTTGCAACCGGGCCGACAGTAGAGAGCGAGGCTTCCAGTTTGGAAAAGTCGAGCGCGGTTTTGGTAGTGGCTACGGAGAAAGTGGCGAGAACGTCCTCCGTCTCGCTTGCGTCCTTGTTGAATATTCGTAGGGCTGCGCCCGCAAATGCGGAGGCGCGGGCGAGGTCTGTGTCTACGGCCTTGGCAAACTTCAACACGGCCCCCTCCATTTTTATAATCTGGTCTTGCCCGAATCCGAGTTTTGCCAACTCAATCTGAAGCCCGGTAACTTCTGCTGCGGTGTATGAGGTTGTTGCGCCCAGTTGCCGGGCTGCTGCTGTCAGTTCCTTTATTCCGGCTCTTGTTGTTCCGAGGATTCCGGCAAGTTTGGAATTTGCTTTCTCAAATTCCACAATGATATTGAAGGCATTTTTGAAAGACCCTACCACAAGGGCCATAATCGTCATGCCTATTGCAGAAAAGAACCCTATAAGGGTTTGCTTCATCTTTGTGAGCGAAAAGAATCCGCCCTGAAGTCCGCGGGCTGAGGCGTTGGCTTTGTCAAGTGCTGCCTGAGTTTTGTTTATTTGGTCGCGTAATTCTTTATAACGCTTAGGGTCTGCGGCTTTGGAGGTATTATTAAACTCACGCTGCAAGTCTTTCAACCGCTTGCGGAGTTGGGAAACGGTCATTGTAGTAAGGTCAAACCGTTTCGCTACTTCGTCCATTTTACGGCGGTTTTCCGCCATAGCACGGTTATTCTGGTCGATAGACTTACGGAGATTATTCCATTCTACCGACCCCTTCTTGCCCTGTGCCTCCAGTTCCGCCATTGCCTTACGGCTGGCGGTCGTTTCCGCTTTGAGGGATTTATTTGCCTTTTCTAACTTGTGGTATTCCTCTTGCGCCTGTGTCGCGTTGAGAGTGAGAACCCAGTTAATATAATCGGGGGATAACTTCTTAGCCATTGCGCCAATTTGTTTGTTGGCGCAAAGGTATTAAGGCACGGAAACGTGCCGAAGGACACTAAATTAACCCTCCGTCGGCATGGTGGCCCACGCCGGAAACCGCTCCATTCGCTTCGTCAGCGGACGGACGGTCGATAACCGCGCCGGATTCGCGGTAGCATTTCTCAACAAAAGCCCGATTCTCCCGATTCCATGTATCGAGGTTTTCGCGCATGATTCTTTTCTTCCGGGCTTCAGACATCGCTCCGGCTCTCGCCCAGAGGACGAGCCATTTCCAAAATGTTCTGTGCCGTTTCATCGTTCAAGCCCTTTCGTTAATAATTCCGTTATCAGTTGGGAGATTGGTATTTTCCGGCGGTCGGCTTCGTCGCATATCATTTCCAAAAGCCATGTCGGAAGATTAACGGAGAATTTAGTCCTTGCCACTCCGTCAATCGGTTTCCTTCCGGCTCCTTTGCGTGAGCCTCCGCTGCCATATCCGCCCATAGTAGTAATGTTTTGATATACAAAGATAACAATTATTTTTTGAATAATGCGGAAAAATTCAAAAGAAATAAATATGTTGTAGAACATATTATCGCCCGGAACCGTTAGGCTCCGGGCGATATGCAACGGCGGAAGTATGCGGGTTATTCCGTGGTATCGGCCTTTTCTTTCCGTAATTCGATTTGTGCCTTTATCTGTCCGGCTACTGTGATAGCGAACGTAAGGAAGGCCGCCCAGATAAATTCAACGCCGAGGGAGGCGAGAATGGTTACAAGTGCGCCGTGGATTCTCCATAAGGCGACCCCGGTAAATATTCCGGGAAGGAGAACGGCGAAAAGTTTTAGAATCGAAGTGACGATGTTTTTTAACTTTTTCATATTGATATTATTTTGATTGGTTGTTGATTTGTTTCAGTAATTCCGGGAAATGCTTTTCGAGCCAGTCGCGGTATTCATATTTCACGTTCTGAAGGGTCTCCTTGTATAATATTCCCCAGACTTGGCGGTTATAGATTTGGTAATTACCGTGTCGCTTCATGTCGAGAAAGCGGATATATGTCGGTAATGTTGTTTCGGTCCTGACACCGGCACCGTCCGGCGATATGCGGTAACGTGGATTCGTCAAAGCTGCCATAAGTGCGCCGCTGCGTCCTTGAATAGTCGCGCCATTCCGCTGTTCCCTCACTCTGTCATGCCCTTTTTGATATATGCGCGAAGAAGCGATAAGACGTTGAGCCTCCAGAATGTCGCGGATTCCTTTCTCAAGCTGCTGCTTGAAATATTGTGCCTTGATTCCTTCCGTTTCCATTTCTTCAAGTAATTATCTTGAATCCGACAGACCACCCGGCGAAACCGGCGAAAAACTGTGTTTCCGGGAGTGTGTTCAGAGTTGACACGTCAAAGCGCATAAGCGGACACCCTGCGGCGAGGTCATCAAGCATTTTCGATTTCAATTCCTCGACTACGGTTTGCGAGGTTTCGAGAACGCTCCATGTTTCCCGGCGTTGGGGGTCGTACTTCTCCATGACGAACACCACACATTCGTTTTCCTCCTTGAAGCTGTCAATGTTCTTTGCTTCGCTTTCAGCCGCTGGAGGTAGGACAAAGAGAGTAACCGAACCTTTTTGAAGGGAGGTTATTCGTTTTGCCATAGCCTCGTCAACAGTAACGGGAATAACCCCGGTAATGAGTGGAATCCTTTGCGCGAGGCGTTCCCAATATTCCTTATATGCGGTAAGATTTATCATATCTGCCCGAAATAATGGTTAGCCTCTGCGGTACGGCGTTTTACCAGACCGGGGAGAACCTTGCCGCCTCCGTGTACCCACTTGGCGAAGTCGGCGCGGATTGTGGGGTCGGCGGGGTCGGTCATCACTTTCTTGAAAAGCGTCGATTTCTGGAACGCTCCGATTCCGATGTTATAAGCCAGCGAAACAAGTGCATCGAACTGGTTGTTATTGATTCTCGCGCCCCTGAGTTTCGCCGCCACACCGTCAGCGAATTTCTTAATATCCGCCTCGAAAAGCGCGTCAGCCTCGGCTTGTGTGATACGCTTGCCGGGGAAAACATCTGCCCCGGTATGTCCGTAGCCGATTGTCAGCACTCCGGCGGGGCAACGGTACGCCGTCAGCCGACAGCCTTCCCACGCCTTGATTTTTGATTTAATAGACTGTGAAAGTTCCATTATGATTTATTTTTGTGAATTGTTTTTGTCGTGTATATACTCGAATTTGCATTTGTAGAGATACAGCAACACTTCCCAGAAGTCGGCCGCCTCCACGTCCTTGACCGTACCGAACAGCCTGGCGGTGGCAACCTCGAAAGTGATACCCGTCCACCCTGTCTTGTCATCAGGGCGGGAACCGCCGGAACTGCGGAATATTATGCGTAGGTCTATTTTCTTACCGTTAATATCAATCGGCCCCGCCTGTATCGCGCTCCATACCGATGAAAACAGTGTCGGTGCATGGAAGGCGAGAAGGTCCGGCACGGAAGATTCTCCCGGTATATGGTAAAGAACACGGGCTATATCGGCATAACCTTCCGCCACACCTTCGGCATCCGCCTCTGCCAGACTTTCAAAGATAGTAAGACATTGCACGAACTCGCCGAAAGTGATACCGTCGAGCCAGTCGCCGGGGCCCTTGAATCCTTTATACTCCGGGAGTAGGTTAACCGGGGTGTCAAAATCGAGGCTCTGACGCTCCACACCGTTGACGGTTTTTGTTCTGAAGAACCTTTCTATAACTCCCTGCTGCTTCTCCAGTTCTGCGATATGTTCCGGCTTCAATATGGTGTAATCCACTTTCTTCAGCCCAATCAGGTAAGAGAACCAGCGTACACGGAAATAATCAGGGTCTATAACTCCGCCTCCTAAAGCGAAGGCGAGAAAGGAATAATATTCATACTGCGCCGGGGTAAGTTCCCCGACACAGACGGGAATATCGACGGAGCGGCCGCGTGTGGTTATTGTTTCCATTAGAACGACATACCTTTACTGTGAACGATAGGGCCGCCGACATACGGCACTGTTTCCACACCCTCGGCGTTGAAATCCGCCACAACTTGCTGAAGCCGGTCGATGCACCGTTGAGCGTCAGCACCCAGCGACGCGGCCACGGCTGCGCGGGCTGACTGCTCGGCTTTCAGGCGGGATTTTACCGGCTGCGACTGCTGCACCTGAACGACTCCCTCCGGGATAACTTCGACGGGCAGACGTTCCACCGCCTTCTGCATGGTGAGCAATACCACGGCGCGGGCTGCTATGTCTCCGAATAACTCGGTTTCCTTTTCGCTTCCGGCGAGAATCAGCCCCAGCACCTTGCCGCCGAGAACCGGCACGATCTGTGCTTGCTGAACTTCGCGCATTATCGGAAGGAGCGTAACGAATAGCCGGTAAGAACCGATGTTATAGTATTCGTCGAACTGCTCTTTTGTACGAATCAGACATTTGTTGCGGAGCCTGTATTTATGCGAGTTGACCCAAAAGGGGAACTGGAAGCGTTCGAGCGATTCAATAAGCGCGTCCGTCGCCTCGTAAGCCAGACGCAAAATATTTTCTTCGTCCTTGAACTCCTGTAATGCGGTAAGCCCTTTTTCATTCTCTCCGAGACGGCGGGAGCGTCCGGCGGTGTCGTGCTGCGCGTCGAGTGTCGGGATTATCTTCAGCCAAGTAAAGAAAGCCACCGCCTGTTGCAGATACTTCAACGCGGTTTCCTTATCCGGGTCAGACTCCCCACTCTCGTAGAACTCCGCAAGGGCTTCCACCGGCTCATGACCGACAATGGCCGCCACGTCGCGGATTCCGAAGGGAAGCACCGGCTCCCACTTGTCGAAAGTAATGTCATTTGCTATAAGCCCGACGGCGGCGACAACTTCCGCACTGCCGTTACCGTCTCTGTCAAACAGTTTCATCGCGTTTCAGTTTATAGGGTTTCCAGTCATCAAAATCTTTATTGAATGACCGTATATTATCGAATATTTCTTCTTTGTAGAATCGCGCCAGCCCGGTATCAAGAGTTATAACCGTCTGTTCACAGCGCGGATTACTGTTGAGATTGGCCGAACCCTCCACGGCAAAATCGAAACGCTCACCGAATCCGGCCATAACTTTGGAATGATTGCGGAACACCGCCATACGTCCGCCCCTGAAAGCTGCCGCTCCTTTCAATGTGTTGTAGACCTCTACAAACTTTGAATCGAATATTTCGCCGAGATATAGGTCGATACGTCCGATAAGCCCCTGACTTTGCCAGCGCAAAAGTGTTTCCGCGTCGGTGATAGCCATTGAGAACGTAGAAAGCAATATATATTCGAGCGGTTGCTGTTTGAGGATAGCCCGTAGATATGTAAGAGCGTCCACGTCTCCGAACGAAAAACAGTGATACGCTTCGCCGGGGTTGAAGTGCCACGGCAAAGATTCTTCAAGGAACAACTCCGATTTTACGCGGCGTTCAAAATTACGGCTCAACGTGCGATGAACCCCGGTTTTCTTGCCTGTGTTCATATCTTCGCCGCGTTCCTTGCCTTCATCTTTTCCACGTCCGGCGGCCGTTTCCTGTTTCTCACTGTTTCCGAAAATATTACGCATTGGCTTTCATTCTGTTTTCGGGGTTGACATTCTTTTCAGCCTCGACGACTGTACGGTAAAGACCGATTTTTATATTTGAACCGGGGAAATTCACATCAATGAACTGTTGGAACGGTCGACAAAGCACCATGTCCGGCACGGAGGTTTCAGTAGCGTTATAGACTTTCAGGGCGTAGAGTTTTTCCGAACCGCTTCCCAATTTGGTATCAAGTATCAAGTTGGATAATGAGGGGTCCAGACCGAACCCGGAGGTGGCGGCCGCCTCGGCTTTCTTGCAGATAAGCACCTGCGCCTCGATATACTCCTTTACCTTGTTGTCAATAGGCACTATCTTCCAGCCCTCAAAGTTTCCGGCTTCGGGATTCCAGAACTGCGACGTATGAAGGAACTTCCCGGCGTTTTCCCTCCCGGTCATCGCTGCGGCATAATGCTCCATCGCCTCGTCCTTGAACTTCTCCAGCATTTCGGGCGAATACTGAATACCCTTTTGCTGACATATATCCTTTATCCGGGCTTCGGCTGCGTCCCAGTAAGACTGCGGCGATTCTATATGTTTGGATATGGCCGAGGCGTTGGCGTTATAAGTGGCGAGCAAGGGCGCGAGTGTTCCGGCCAACTCCAGCCAGTCGAACGCACCGATAAATCGCGGAACGCTGTAATGGTCGTGTCCAAAACTGTAAATATTATAATACGCCAGAGACACCGGGTATTTCATCGGATTGGCGGGGTCGAAAAGCGGATATAAATGCGAGGTCTTGCTGTCAGGCACCGGCCAATCGGCCACCATTGCCTCGGAGGGTAATGCATTGTCGCCCGGCCAGACAAAACGGACTTTTGAAGCCGGAACGTGTTCCACCCTCACAATGCGCCCCGCTCCTATCCGCGCCCCTCTCGAACGTGTGAACTTCACCCAAAAGCCCTCCAGATGACAGAGGTCTATCAGGCAGCGGTGCATTTGGGTAAGATAGTCGGTTTGCTGGAGTGCTGCGGTAATCTTTTCATCAATTACCCATTCCCTGTAAAAGATATTGTTTTCGTCCACCGCGTCTCGATACAGGCGCGGGCCTTCCCCCCATTGCAAACCGGCTTTCTTGCCCATGATACCCTCCCCGGCATAGAATTTTTCGAGCAATCCGCATACGCGCCCCGGCAAATTATTGTCAGGACCGAAAGGAATTATCGGCGTTCCGTTAACGTTCATATACTTGTAGCCGAATGAGCCGGAGCCGCTGCGCAACATAAAGTGCGAGGGGGTCCAGCCACGGCCGCCGGAATTGAGGCTGAAGGTAAATATTTCTCCGGCTCCGTTGTCTACGAATCCGAAATTTCCGCTTCTGCGTATCATCGTGGTAATGTTGAAGTGTTAGTTTAAGATTGTGCGGCGGCCGTTGAACTCTACGATTAACGGCTGCCAGCACACACGGGCAAGCCCGGTCTCTGTATCAGTAAAAAATAATTTGTATGATGAGCCGGAAATTTCCTCGTCGGAGGCTTTCGGACGGACGCGGGCGGCGTTAATCCTCACAAGGTCGCCGCCGTTGCGCGTCTGTCTGTTCCACTTGCGGAACTTAATCGAAAACGTTCCTCCGGCGAGGCTAATCCTTTTCATTTCCTCGATAGCCTGAAACAAATCTATTGTCTGCGGTTCTTTATCCATGGCCATACGTGGTCAGCTATAATTACATAAATGACATAAAGCACCGTAAATCCGAGAAGTGCCGTTCCGATAAGCGTTTCTAAAGGGATAGACGGGTCCACCTCAGTCTTTGTTTCTTTCTTTTTCTTGGTGTCTGTGTCAGTCTTGCCGGAGGCTTCGGAATGACGCGTAGCGTTAAGCCCATAAAACCATTTGCCCTTTTCCGTCTGCATGGTGTTTGCACCCTGTAAACGCCAGTCATAGTTCCAGATGATAACCGTCGGACGGCCCGCTGAATCTCTTTCAATCTCGACTCTACCTCGTTCATCAGCGCGGACGTTGGAGGAATCGGCGCGGGTCTCTTTTGTTTTCTCGGCGGTAGCGGCGGCGTTGAATGTAGAATCTGCGGAAGATTCGGAAACTTCCTGTATGGTTGTTTCCTCGACAGCTCCCTTAGTAGAGCGACAACCGAACAAAATGCCGAAGCAAGCTGCTGCAATGCAGACAAGCACATACGCGAATAATTTATCATATTTTTTCATAACCATGAATCTACTTTGCGATTTCGTTTAATCGTTCCTGAACATTTGCCTTGAATTTGTCGAGTTCATTAGCGTAATGAATGGATATTCCGAGCAAAGAGGCTACGAACGTGCATAAGATGCCGAAGGCGGTAATAACCGAACTGTGTATCTCTCCCTCCGGCGGAATAAATAGACCTATAAAAAGCAATGTCAGTCCGGCGGTCATCGTAACTACTGCCAGAACATAGATTATCACCTCCTTGAAAGAAAGTTTATCAAATTCTTGTTTCAGATGCTTCATATCGTAGGGCGTTTATTATGCTGCAAAATTCCTTATATTATGGCTATGAGCGAAGGACAACCCCCGAAAGTAAGCGAAAAACGCCCGATTCCCATCGAGCGTCTTTCTTGCCTATAAGTTACGATATTGGTAACAATCTTCTTTACCTTGAAATTTATTCCTTAACGACTTCCCCCGATTCCTCTGGCTGCGGATAGTTGGAATCGTGACTATCGTCTATGTCGGTGAATGTTTCTTCCACACGCTCGGCGATTTCTTCTTCCGTCGGTTGTTCCCGGCACTTGTGGCGGGCGACAGGTCCGGCGATTGTTGCGAGGTCTTGGCGTATGCTGTCAATGGCTCGGAGCGTCGCCACTGCTTCCATATCGTCCATACCCAGTTCCTCGGAGGCGTGGAGTACGGTATTAAACAGGCGGTCGAGGGTGCGCCGGTAGTAGTCGTATGTTCCGGCGGGGTGCTGAAGTCCGTTTATCGCGGAGAGAGCTGCGTCGCTTACTTGTATGGTATTGTTTTTCTTTTCCATGATTTTCTATACTTGTGATTGTTGATTGTTTACCAGTCTTTGCCGACACCGAGTCTGTCTTGGCGTATGTCGCGGAAAGTTTCACGTATAGCCCACGGTGTAAACCCGACAAGGAATACCAGTCCGCCATAAGCGGTTATTCGCTCGCTGTCAATGCAAACGCCCCACCATGCAATAAGGGTGGCGATTACGGATACAAAGATACTGAATTTTTCCGATGTAAGGTAAATAATTGCTTTAATCGGTAGTTTCTTCACTCTCGGCCGGCATAATTCAGCCGGAGCCGGTAAAGTTTGAGTTGCTTTCATTGTTGGGCTTGTTTAGATGTTGTTTGACGATTTGAGTAAGGCATAAAAAAGGCGTTCGCCTCTCCATGTCGTCAAACAAGCCCGGAAACCGACGAAGTAGTCGTGTTACTTAGGGAGGAGAAGGCGAACGCCTTATATCGTATGTAATCAGGCAAATAAAATGCCCGAAAATACTTCGAGCCGCTTTCGCGACTACTTCGGCAAACTGCCGGGCTTGTTGACGGCACAAAGTTCGGAAGAATATTGTGAACAAAAAAAAAAAAAAGTTAATAAAATTTAATACAGAAAGAAAAAATAAAGCCGGAACAATTTTGCCCCAGCCCTACATTGTGTTTAATATCGTTAGCGATTTTCTTTCACCTCGCAAGTGGTAATATTCCAACTCGAACGGTCGAGCGGATTCCCCTCAAAATATGTAAGTGTAACGGTATATCGCAATGCTTGTTCCACCCCGAAAGAATTTTCAGCGGTCAAAGTGCCTTTTATCCGATAGGTGTTATCCCCGAACTTTTCACGCGTTACCGACATTAGAGAAAAGTCAGCGGTCGCCGGGTTGTTCAACTGACTTTTAACCTCCTGTTTTGCTATCTGGAAAGCGGCTGCTTGGATTTCATCGCTTGAATCTCCGGCAGAATCAGAGTTTATACCCTGAAATACCGCGTATATTATAGCGATTATTATTGCTGCAAAAATCACCATTCCACAGCCTTTGGCCGCTTTATCGGTTTTTTGCAATTCGGTTTTTACTTCCGGGCTGGTTTGGGGGTTCATGTGGCGTAAGATTGGTGTTATCTCCGCCGGATTCCGGGTGTCTGACAGTGCAAAGTTACGAATTTTTAGCGGTAATGAGGTGAAAATTTGCAGTTTGCAGAGTAAAAAACGGCATTTCAGAAGTAAAATTTTGGTCTTAAAAACACCATTTCACTATAAATAAGGCAGTTAACCGCATTGAAAAATAAAAACGCTATTTTTGACACGCTCCGAAGTGCGGGCCGCTCTGAAGGGAAAAAATAATTACCACCCCTTACCAAAGGTGAAATGTGAGCGTTCGGGTTTGTTACGGCGTTACCCGCCGGCTCGGTGAGCGCAAAAATAAGCCCGGCGGTATGGTCGGCCGTCGGGCGGTAATATGGTCGGTAAGGGAGCCGGTAACTATGTCAGCCGCCGAATCGGTCGGCCATCCACTGTTCGGCAAGTTCGGCCGCTCCTGACGCTGCGGAGGGCGCGGCTTTGGCGGCGTTCAGCCACTCGCGGCGCATCATCAGGTACTTGAAAGCGTCCGAGAAGTTGGTCGACAGGCGGGGGAGTTTCTTCGCCTCCAGTTTCTCGGTTTTCTTGACTTTCGCCACCACCTTTTGCTGGCCCCGGTGCTTGACTTCGGCCTTTGCGCCTTCGATACTGCACACCATTTCCGGGCAGTTCAGAACATCGACAAGCAACAGGGGAAGGCGTTCGTTCTCGCCTCGCATGAGTTCGTGCATAAAATCATATTCGGCGTTTTGCTTAATCGTGGCTTGCTTGCGCGATTTCAGTACGACAGTCCAGCCGGTACGTCGACCGGCCGCGTCCTTTTCGATAGCCTCCTTAATCTTTCCGGCATAGTCCTCACCTTGTTTCTGGAAGTTGTTGCCGGAGCGGTCATAATAGAGGTTCAGGGTCTTAAACGTATGCGAATTAAAGAAGTCGAGGAATTGATCGGCGAGTTCGCGGAACCAGCCCGGCGGTATCTCGTAGAAGTTTTTATGCACCCGGTAACGTCGGCCGTCAGATTGTCCGATAACCAACGAAAGCATATTGCCGAAGTCCATGCCTCCGTCAAGGGGCCGGGAGGGGTCGAGGTGTCGCAGTTCCGCAGAGGTGAAGGCCGCCACTCCTGAAACAGTTCCATCGGTGTACTTGTGTGAATCTCCGAAAAGCACGTAAAATCTTGCGTCCTTCCTCACGCCCGGACGCATACCCATAACGGATTTAAGAAACTCGTGGAGTTCAAGTGCGCCGTTATAGAGACGTTTCGCATAGTCAACGGTAAGAATGTCGATGTTGACGAAACTCGATATATTCATAAAGAAGGTTTGCCCTTTGCGCAGCTTCAGCAGCCCTTCGGTATAATAGTCGATACGCTTTTCAAGCCGGGCAATTTTCTTAACGTCCGGGGTCACCTCACGGTTGGCGCGTGTGAGTTTCAGTTGCAGCCGGTTCAGTTCCCCGGCAGCTTGTACGATTCTGACAATTCGCTCCGGCTCCATTTCGGAGGCATAGCGGAAAAACCAATCATATTCTCCCTCGGTAACGTCCGGCATATCGGTGGTAATCGTAACACCTCCGTAGAGGTGGCAGCGCCCGTAAGTTATCGCGTCGCCTCGGAGAATAGGCATAACACGGGCAGCCTTTGAATCGGAAGCGTATTTGGCTTCATCGAAAATCAGGTGAGCCACGGATTTACCGGCAAGCAATGAAGGGTTGTCGAGTGAGCCGAGAAAAATAACAGAACCATTCCAGAACGAAAAAACGTGCTTGTAGTCATCGACAATAACAGAGCAACGACGTTGCCACTCCAGCGGCGGACGCTTGTATTTGACATAGTGAACCCCTTCGATAAGGTCATCAATTTTCCATCCGTTCTGAACGGCCGGCATTATGTTGTTTACAAGATTTGAATAGGTGTCGGCCACAATAGCGATAGGCGCGCCCGGCATGAGCCGGACGCACTTGACAGAACGCCGGGCGATAATGACGGTACTTTTAGCCACGCCACGGCCGCCGATTGCTATAAAGTTGGTGGTATCTATCCAGTCGCAGAAAACAAGCGCGTCAGAGCCGAATTTTACAGGCATTTCGGGGATTTTATTCGCTTTCATCGCCAAACTCCTTTTCGTCATCAATCATTCGTTGAATAAGATTGCGTTTCATAATTCCCGCATCCTCCTTCACGCGGCGGCGGCTAATCTCCGGGATTTCAGGTATCGAATCAATGAACGCCTCCAGTTCCTTGCGGTCGGCCTTCGGTGCGCCCATACTTTCGGGGTCGTGTGTGTAGAGTATGACGGGAGAAGCGTCGAGAAGTTCCTGGGGAATCTCTGGCGTGGCTTCATCGTAGCAGCCCCGGAGTTTCGCGGCCTCGTGCAACATACTTTTGGCCTCCTTCAGTTTTCCCATAGAGGCGGCAAGGTCGGCCCATTTCTCGTAACGTTCGGCGTATAGGTTGGCCCATGCGCGGGGGCGCACATTCTCCTCGGAATAGAAAAAATTGAGCGCGTCGGCGTATATCCGGCGAGCCATCCAGTCTGAAAGTCCGTAAGCGTCGGATTTCAGCAGCTTGATTATTCCGGCTTTGGTAACTATCCGCTTTCCTCCGGGAAACATCATACGCGCCCGAAGTCCGCGAACCATTTCCATTAAATCGAAATAGTCGCGTTCTTCGGGTGTCAGGCTTTCAAGATTCCCGGTAGACAGTATTCTTTCAATCTGGCGGGAATCTATTTCCTCGAAGTTTATCCGGGAGGGCTTACGGGGTAAATTCGTCATCGTCCAAATAGTTGACAAGTTCGTTAAAGCGGTTTCGCGCCTGAATCTTCTGGAGTTCCTTTATAGCGTCAATGTTTCCGGCAGTGGCGGCTTCCTGAAGTTTTATTTGCGGTGTGGCGATTCCTTCGGCACGGGCGGCGGCCAACATCAGGGCCAGAGGCGAACCCGGTAACTCGGCAATAATGCAGAATGCCCGGCGACGCTCCGGCGGCCATTCCATAGACACGGCGATTTCAGCCGAACGCATACCGGCGGAAGCCAGTTTGTAAACATCTTCCTCCTCCTTGGTTGTCAGAGGAAAATCGGGATATTTTACAATATCGTTATTCTCGGTATTCATTTTCAAGGCGTTTGCAGGTCGTATGGTAATATCCTTCGTCTTGCTCCATGAGGATAAAGCGGCGGCCGGAGCGGACAGCGGCCACGGCAGTAGAGCCGGACCCGCCGAAAGTGTCGAGTATCACCGCGCCGGGAGCGGTCGCGTCCTCGATAAATTTCTGAATCAGGGCTACGGGCTTTTGTGTGGGGTGAACTTTAGCCCCGTCAGTCGATTTAGCCCCGGAGGTGAACGCCCTTATATCGGATATTATGTTTGTGCCTCCGATATTCGCACCCTTTCCGGCATGGAACAATATAAGTTCGTGGATAAATGCGTAATGATTGCCGGGGCCGCTTAATTTGTTCCATACAAGCATATTGTGCGCTTTCAGGATTTCATCGAACAACGGATAATAAAACGCATATCCGCGCCAGTCGCAAAAGAAGTAAATACAGGCTTCAGGACGGCACACGCGCCGAAACTCGTTGAATAAATCCCGGTAGAACGGTCGGCATATAGAGAGGTCGCGGAAATTGCCCTTTTGTCCGTTGTGGGTCATTCCGAGAAAATAAGGAGGGTCGGTAACAATGCAGTCCACCGACGATTCCGGGAGGGTCTTTATAACGTCGAGACAGTCGCCGTTATAGACAGTTCCGCCCGGAAACTCGCGGCGGTCATATGTGGAGAGATTGCAGGAGGGATAACGAAACATTCAGAGCAGCGATTTTTTTATTCTGGATTTCGAGTTGGTGGCCTGCTTCCGAACGGTCGCACGGGTGGCAGCCGGGGCGCGAGAGGAAACGGAGGATATGAGCCTTTGAGCGTTCCGCCGCCTCGATAGCCACGGTTACTTTTTTTTTCGACGCTCAACCTCGGCCTTTAACGCGGCTTTCCTTTGCGTCCACACTTCATAAGCTGCGGCGGCTTTCTCGTTTTCCTCGCCTTTAGCCTTTGCGTCATCGAGTTTCTTTTTATGTTTTGACACGTTGGAGTTGGCGGAGTTGAGTTTTCCCACAAGTTCAACATCAGAGAGAGCGGTCAGGTCCTCGGTCGCCTCCATTTCGCGGAACTTGGCGGCTTTGCCGAGAATCGAGCCGGTTTCCCGGTAATGTTCGAGTTCGTCCCAGATTTCGCGATTCTTCAGATACTCGGTTACGATTGTCTCACATTCGGCGGCGGCTTGGGCGGAATCAGCGTCGCCGAGTGTCTGGAGACGGACGAACGCGGCTTTATAGTTGCCGTATGCGGTGAACATATCGGCCACCAGCACTTTCAGAATGTCGGGGCAGTCCGGGGAGTTAAGGAACGGATATTTTTCGCGGAAACGTATCATCTTTCTGACAGGCTCCGGGGCCTCGGCATATTTGGAGCGGGCTTTTTCCAGTTCCTCGGTAAGTTCGTCGATTCGGTCGGCGTTGTCGTCCATGGCCAACACTCGCTCCTGAAAATCGGGGCTTACCAATTCGTCGACGCTTACACCGAAAGAATCCGCCAGTTCGATAAGTGCGGTTTCATCATCAACCGGAACGGTTTTAACCGGGGCTTTCGTCTCGATCATGGCTTGCTTCGTTTTTGCCCGGCGCGGAAGTGCGGCAAACTCCGATTCGGTAAGTCCGGCAATTTTGCGAAGTTCATCAAACAGTATTTCGCGGGTAGTGGCGGTATCATCGACGACAAAACGGCGTTTTAACATCAGATTCACACCGAAACGCTGGTACAGTGCCACGCCCTCATTATAGTCTCGCGGGCCTTTAAGGTATTCGGTAATTACTTTTCTTTTGTCCTGTTCCATGATATAAAGTTTTTGACAGTACAAAATTAAGCGACGGTAATTACCGGCTAAAAGACAAAACGCTCCAAAGGGAGGCTAATACCTTCGGAGCGATTCAATATTATTTGCGGCCTGTTATATTCGGTTTCCGAGAGTAACAGGGGTAAGGCCTTCGCAATTTATAGAGAAGTTGGCACTCAATCCGAGAGCCTTCAACACCCGGACGATAGTAGATATTGTAAGGTTGCGGCCACTTTCAATTTTGGAAATTTGCGCAGTCTGAACCCCCACACGTTCTCCGAGTTGGGCTTGTGTCAGATTCATTGCCTTGCGGGCATTCTTTATCGACGCGCCGATTAAAGCGGCTTCCACGTCAGCGTCAAACGCCTCACGTTCGGGGGCGCTTTTCACACCTACAAATTCATCGGTAATTTCTCCGAGGGTGTACCACTTTTTTTTCATATCATTTGTTTTTTTCATCAAAATATTCTTTTCTTAATCTTTCTGCCTTTTCAATTTCTTTTCCGGGTGTTTTGCGCGTTTTCTTGACAAACCCATGTGTGGTGATTATCAAGGCTTGTTCTTCTGTGTCCCAGAACGCAAGCAGACGGTAAGCAATTCCCATATAAAGCGTTCTAAACTCCCAAATGTCGGAATCTTCCAATTTCTTGAACAATTCTTTATCCTGAAGGCCTCCGGCTACAACAGTAATGTTATAGATGATTTTCTTTGCAGCCTTAACCGGGAGAGTGCTTAGAAACTCCCTTACTTCCTTGCTAAGGATAACATTATATTTGGGTTTATCCATAAATGCTTTTCTTAATTACAATGCAAAGTTACAAAAAGTTTTCCATATATGGAAATATTTACGCGCAAAAAAATCCCCGAAGTCGGAGCCACGGGGATATATGTCGGGAAATGAGCCGGTAGAATCAGGCGGGGACGTATCGGCTTTGTTCTATCCATATCAGGCCGCCTTCTCCGGCGTCAAAAGCGCGGAGGGTGAGCTGGGCACCTTCTGAAGCAGTGAACACCTTGCCGCCACGCAACAGGATTTTTCCGCTCGTATGGGAAACGGTCGGTGATGTACCGGCAGCCCCCAGAAGCGTTATAACCGCGTCATGCGCTCCGCCCTCTATCTCGTCGATGACAGCAGAACCGCCCGAAAGCTGGTATTGCCCTTCGGTAACGAACGGGACCACTTTAACGCCGGCCTCGACGACTGAAACAGGTTCTTCGAGGGGTACGGTACCCTTATATATCTTGATGTCGTCGCCTTTGGAGATTTGGGCGAGGGTGAACTCGTTGGTGTTGCTTTCGTTGTTCCCGGTATAGGAGGGGGTGATTTTACACGGATTGCAGATTGAACCGATAAGGTCGGCGGGCTTGCCGGAGCAATAGCGCATAATGCCGATAAATTTTGAGTTCAGTTCGTTGACTTTGAACTCGCGCAACTCCTGACTGTTTCCGGGGTGGTTGAACTTGATAGAGGGGGTAAAACCGATTTGGTCGGTTTCGCCTTCGGCTGCGCTGGCAACTTCTGCTGTTCCCTGCGTCATGTAGATACCGATTCCATAACGACCGGGCTTCATAACGATATTGTCGACAATTACAACGCCTTTGTCGTCAGGAGACGGCATAAACGCGATGTCGTCAGTATTGATAAGCACCAGAACGTCGCGGAGCTGAATCCCTGTACCGGGATTGCCGGGGGCGCGTCCGACGGATTTTCTTATATATGTCATGTCGATGAAATTTTATGGTTTGAAATTTAAGGCACAGGGCGCGGCGCATTATCCGCGCCCCGGCCATTATCGGTAGGTTTAACCGCGTTCCACCTCGTAGAATTTGCCGTCGGCGGCCTTCACCAGTTTGATGAACGAACCGGCCTTCAGCGTCATGGCGGCGGAAAGTACGAAGTTACCGGCGTTGGCGATTGTCGAGGCGTTGTCGGCTCCGGCTCCGTGGATTGTGTAGACTGTTCCCGGAACTGCGTCGGTCAGGTCGGTAATCGCGGTGGCCTGTGTGTTGGCGTTGGTGACGAAAACGGTAGCACCTTGAACGCTCGGAGTGGTCTCGTCGGCGGGGAACTCGTAGGAATCGCCCGGAGCGGTGGCACGTTCGATTTCGATGAATTTGCAGTCGGCGCGTTTCATCACACGGAGGATTTCGCCTTTCTTGGGTGTCCATGCAGCCGAAAGGAGGGAGAATTTTCCATTTTTCTTGATTGTTACGCCGCTGTCTCCGTCGACACCGCATTTCAGGGATATGACTTGCCCCACGGCGGCGTTGACGATGTCTGTAATCTCGAACACCGAACTGTTGGCTACCGTTACGATTGACGAATGGAGAAGCGCGGAGGGATTCGCGTCGGGTCCGGCTTCAAGGAAGAAGGAATCGGGGCGGTCGTAGTCGTTACACCATACGAGCTGACGGGAACCGTCCATGTCGGCGGGGTCGGTGTATTTGAAGCCGACAGCCTCGGCGGCCAGACCTTCCTTCCATTCGCTCCATGCTTTCAGGCTCCAGTCCTCCTGTTCGAGGTTGAAGCGGAGCATTTCACCGGCGATGTGGTCGTATGTGTGGAAATTACCTTCGATAGTCCAGAAAATACGGTGGTGGTTGTCGGCGTTGGAAATTGTCTTGATTCTCACGCCGGGGAATTCCTTCACGTATGTGATATTCTTTTCGTAATCAACATTGCGGCCATAATGCGCCTCGTTGTATTTGTGATACCACGGGAGCATGAAAGAAGGGATATACAGAACGATTGTGCCGGTATCGCGGAATACCGAGGGAATCATCGATGTGCCGAGGTAGAACACTTCGCCGATATTGGCGGGGGTGATTCGCGGGAGGTTGAACGGCTTAATCTGGTAAACGGTCTTGCCGGAAGTGCCTCCGTTGGGGGTGAAGTCGGTATGCCCTTCCACTTTCTTGCGGAGGTATTCATACAGGCCGTCGGCGGCTTCCATTGCGCGGCCGGGAACGTTGGGATTGGGGTCTTTGCGAACGCCGTTAATGCGGCGTTGCTCGCGTTCGTTGTGGAGTTTCTTCGCCGTTTCTGCAAGCAGATACTCGATGAATGAGAGTTTTACGGCGTTTGAACCCTCTTTGTTCAGGTGTCCGATCCAGCTCTTTTCGATAGCCTTCAGGTTCTTGAAGCGATAAGCGAACATAACGTCGTACATTCGCAGGGTCTCGTGGTCGAACTCGTAGGAGCCTTTTGTAACGTTGTCGAAGTCGCTGTCCTGTGTGTTGTCAGCCTGTGAGAACTCGCCCAGCCAGATATTAACCAGCGTGTCGAGGTCCTGATGGCCGGATTCGAGCGGGAAAAGCGTTTCGATTGTCGGCAGCTCGCGGAGGAACGACTGAAGGCGGTCGCGCCACGGCAGACGGTAGAACGCGCCGAGGTCATCCTGAAGGCGTTTGTAATCTACGCGGTTAGCCACGGCGATGGCGAGGCTCTGACCCTGTGCGGCGAGAAGTGCGGCCTTGGCTCGCATATTGTAGGGGCGGTCGAGGCTGAAGAACTCGCCCGACATTCCGCCGAGCTGTTCGGTGTCGTCGAGGTTGAAGGCTTCAGGGTTCGCGCCGCTCTGTCCGGCACCCTTGCCGGGGTCGGATTCGGGAAGTTCGGAAAGTGTCTTAATCTTGGCGTTGAGCGCAGCGATTTCCGTCTCCTTGGCCTTGATTGCTGCGGCGTGTGCCTGTGCGTCGGTGGCGTTCTTCGTTTTAAGTGCTTCCAGTTCTTCAGACGTTTTTGTAAGCTGCGACACGGTATTTCCGAGGATAACCTTTAACGCTGCGTCCTGTCTGTCTTTGGAAGGTTCTACGGCTGGAGCCGGGTCGTTCAAGGCTGCGGCGAAATCATCGAGGAACTTGTCGGAGAATCCGTAACCTTTTAGGGTTGCGCGTTCCTCATCCGAAAGGCTCTTTTTACCGTCTTTCTCCTGAAAGGCGGTAAGTCCGAGAATACCGAGAATCGCGGGGATAAAATTCGCAAAATTCATCTTTTACTCTGTGTTAATTTGGTGGTTAATTACTGATATATTTGTTGTGCCTTCCGGCTCGTTGCCTGTGCAAGCACCCATTTAACCGCGTCGGCCACACCTCCGAACTGGTCGATATAACCGAGTTCCACCGCCTCGTTGCCGTCGAACATCTCGCCACGGAAAAGCGGCAGTTTAGGGTCGTATTCGATTCCGAGGTTTCGGGCCACGGTCTCGGCAAAAATTTTATGGATTTTTTCGGCGCGGGCCTTTATGAGTGATTCGTCGTTGTTCTCGACAAGTACGCGAGTTTCCTTGTTCTTTAGGTCGGCGGTGTCAGGATATATTTCCCGGTAGTCGATTCCGTTCATCTTGAAAAATTCGCGGAAACTGTAATGTGTGCATACGATTCCGACGCTTCCCACTTCGCAAAGTGGCGAGGCTATGAAAGTGCGGTCGCTGGCCGTACCTAACCAGAAATGTGCGGAGGCCATTATGCCGGTTACTACTGTGGCCGTCGGTTTTTTGCAGTTTTCTACGGCTGCGGCCGCCATATCGAGGTGCGACACCATACCGCCGGGGCCGTCTATTACAAAGACGATTCCGCAAATGTTGGGATTCAGTTCCGCCGCCTCGACCTGCTTTGCTACCCACTCCGATTCCCACGAATAAAGAACCCCGGTAAGAGTTATCACGGCGATAGAATCAACCGGCAGGGAAATATCGTCAAGTTCATACCATTTCGCCATATATGGAGCGGCGGTCGCCTTGACGGTGCGTTTGTCGTCCTCGTTGAGTTTGGCGGAGGCGGCCTCTATATTGCCGGCCACAATCGCCGGCATGATGAGCGACACGAAACTTTCAAAGTCGTGTCGCCGTATGGTCCAGTTATCGGAAAATATACGTTGGAGCCTGTTCATGCAGTTATTTTTGTCGCAAAATAACTACTTATCGCGGGCGCGTGGAAGGACTTTAATCCGCTAAATATCCGTCCGGCTTCGTGTCCTCCCCCGAAAGCGTAACGGTAAAAACACCGTTCCCCGTAGTGTAATCAAGGGCGAGGGGGAAGTCGGGGGAACCCGCTACACGTGTGTTTCCGCTTTCATCGACGTATGTAGCCACCACACGCTGGCATTTGTATGATTCCAGAATGTCGGCGGCGGAATCCGATACGCCGGAGCGGTCAAACGTTATTTTCTTCTTGATAATCCCTTTGTCGGCGGTCGTCGATATTTTGACACTTCCCGGAACTGCGGCCGCGTCGTCGGGTGTTCCGACGGTTATCAGGATAACGCGTGAACGGAATCGGGCAAACCGCGTAAGCCGGACCACCGGGATAATCTTCAGGCTATGACATACCGAAACGGTCAACTGTTCCATAATTGCAGGCTATAAGTTATTGTTAATCAATTATTCAGCATTTTTCCGACATTTTTCCGACAAAATTACCCTCAAAAAAAGACAAAACAGGCCATTCGGTAGGTAAAATAATCACTGACTTTTGTGTATTTATTTTCGCGAGTAACGGCGTTTGGTCGTCCTCCGCTGCTTATCCCTCCAGCGTTGGTAATTCTTCAGCAGGGCATCTTCTGTGATTGATTCTATTTCGTAGCGGCATAGAAACTGAAAAACCGAATCTTTGAACTGAATACCCTTTAAGTGCTTGTTTTCGTCTATAAGGTCGTGCAGCTCGGCCCACATCATAAGGCGCATTTTGTCGCCGAGGCGTTTTGCAGCTCGCGCCGACAGATAATTGAACTGCTCCGGCGATTTGCCTCCGGCCATATTCGCGTCGCGTCGGTCCGGCAATGCAAATTCCAGATTGCCGGATTCAAGCGGGCAGTTAACGGGTCGTTTCTGAAGTAGGTCGTAAACAAGTATGTAAATGTCGAGTTTCGAGGGGAATCGGACGGCACCGACTTCCGGGTCGAAGTATTTCCCCCGGATATACTCGGCCACATACTGTTCGACTTGAATCTTTACTGTAATCATAGAGGGAGATTTGATTGATTATGAGCGCAAAGTTACGAATAAATTCCGACAATAGGATATTATATAGGCGACTATGTTATTATATTACCGACTTAGCCAAGATTTAACGCGAAAAACTTTGTTTTTTTGTAACACCGTTACAACCATTTGGAATCAAGCAATTTACACTCGTTACAGTTCAAAATTGCAGTTTGTAACTGCCCCCTGCGTTTTGTTACTTTTTCACCTTTTCCTCCCTCCCCGAAAACGTGTAACAAACCGCAATTTTTTTGTTACGCCGATTGTTACCAAGTTTGTCACACCCTCTTTTTCTCTTAATTCCTTTGATTTTATATTGTTACCACCTTTTGCAAACATCTGTTACAAGGTAACAAAGATTTAGTAAGAAAAAGGAGGGGGTAAGGGGTGAGGTTCGGCAGTCGCGGTGTGGGTAAAAAGGAAGCCGGGCGGTCATGCGTGGTGCAAGTTCCGCCCGGCTCACGGCTCGAAAATAAAAAAAATACCTTATTCATCAGTCTTCATAAAACAATACCACCGCGTCTTGCCCGAACGCCCGGTGATATGCCCGAATAACGGTTCTCGACCGAATCGTTTTAGAATCGGCGCGACTTTGATTTGTTCCTCGTTCCATTTGAACACAAGAATGCCGAAAGGCTGCAATACTCTCCAGCACTCTGACAGACCTTGAGCAATGTCATTACGATAATCTGCTGTCAGCCGTCCGTATTTGGCCCGCATATACGATGAATCACCACACCAACGGAGGTGGGGAGGGTCAAATACCACAAGCCGGAAAATATCATCAGGAAAAGGCATACACCGAAAATCCGCCACAACATCGGGATTCACTTCAATAGTTCGCCCGTCGCACAGTTCAAGAGTTTCCCGACGAATATCCATAAACATGGCCAAGGGATTGCTTTTGTCGTTCCAGAAGGAGCGGGAACCGCAACAAGCGTCAAGAATAGGCGGATAAGATTTATCGTTCATAAGGATTCCGGGGTGATATTGGTTCGTCTGGAGTTTCCCATGTCGGGTGGCGGTGTCCGTGCAGTAATTCGCATAAATTACGCGCATGAATTCCGGCGCGATGACATTCCCTGTTAAAATCATCGTCAAACGTTCCTTCCATTGCATACAGGGTTTCCAACAATTCGCGTATTTCGTCGGCTTCGTTTCTTGCAAGCGAAATGCGGTCTTTATCTTTCTTCATAGAATGAACATACTTTTGAATATCTGAAACAATACCACGGCTACAATCGAGTTTCCGGCAAGTTTGCGCTGCTGTGTTATTGAGATTCCGGCGGCTTGAATAGCGTTGATATATCGGTCGTCCAAGTCCATGAGGCGGAATGTCTCGCGTGGAGTGAACCGGCGAATCTTATAGCCGATATACACAAAATTGTTATCAGTATATGCTGAGGCAGTAACGGCCGGAGCGATTTCAAGAACATTCCCGGCGGCGTAGCCGTGGGACCTTTGTATCACCATAGGCTCGGCGACAAATTCCGCTGTGCTGCCTGTATTGCGGAAGTTTGAGGCACATACAGACCCGGCAAACTCTTTCAGGTGGCGAGACACCACAACGCCTTTGTTATCGCGTGTGTAGCCCAAAATCTTAGGCTCCGCCACGAGGCTGTCTTTCTCAACCGTGGTAATACAATTTGCCACAGTATCGCCGATTTCAATGCGTTGGGCTGTTTTTGCTCCCCGGCTGCGGTCTGACGGATTTTCGATGTTCCGGCCTCTGAACGCACAGGCCACGGGTTCGGCCAGGCACGTATCGGTGGGATAATGGCCGTAACCGGCACAAATCGCACCGGCTATTCCTTGAGAAGTTTGGAAATTGGTGGCAAAGCCGCAACCTTCCGACAATTTGCGTTCACAATGCCCGATAATCATCTGAAGCTGCGGTACAGTAAGATAATAGTTATCCGTCACTTTCTGCTCCAGTATATGGCGGAGGCGACGCTTCGGGGCTGCTGTTTCGGGGAATATGAACGGTTTGTGTTCTCCGAGGATTGAAACCATAAAAACACGTTGCCGATTCTGGGGAATCCCGAAATCCCGTGCATTGAGTACCTTCCAGTAATTGGAATAGCCCTGAGCCTCCAGTCACTCGCGCCAGCGTTTGAAGTTATCGGCGTGTTTCTTGAATGTCAACGCCTTTACATTCTCCATAAGGAGGTATCGTGGACGTTTAGCCTCGATAGCGCGGGCGCATTCCCACAATAACGATGAACGGGTGCCGGAACCCTCCGCGAATCCGCGTTGCTTCCCGGCGGTACTTATATCCTGACAAGGGAATGAATAGGTGAATAAATCAAAGTCGGGCATTTCCGCACTGGTCCAGTCTATCAGCGTAATATCCCCGTAGTTGGGAAATCTTTCCGTAATTTCCTTTGTCGGAGTGTATGCCTTTATATCGAGACGGTCGATTCTTTCGCCGGCAAGACGCGGATCGCGGGCGGCGTAATATGCCGCAACTGCGTAGCGGTCAATTTCCGAAAAGCCCACCACCTCGTAATCAAAAGAGGGATAAGCCGTTTTCAGTCGTTCGAGGGCTATTGACTGACTGCCATAACCGGCGAACGCTTCAAATACTCGTAATTTCATAAAATCGAAAAAAGGTTTGCCGGTTCTTCATCAGGAAGGAAGCGGCCATTAACTTGTAATGCTTTTCGCATGGCTTCGCGGAATGATACCCCGTTATTGGTGTAACCCATAATCATATCATAACATTTGGGGTGTTCCCGCAAAAGCGTATCAAATCGCGTATCATCTGCGAACTGTGAACCGAATCCGCAACCCATACAGCCTGTTCTTGCCGCCCCTTTATGATAGATTTCGGCGATTGGTAGATTTTGAGCGCGAATGTATTCCCAAATATCGGCTTCAGTCCAAATCGAAAGCGGCTTACTTGCCGGAGATTCCCCGAAAACGTTGCAGCCGCCTTGCCTTAGATACTGCGTTTCGCGTAATTTGCTTTCGGCGGCCATAGTTCCGACAATCGGACGGCGACCGGTTTCCCGCTCGAATCGGTGAAAAGGCTCCTTTTTTAATTTGTTGCAACACATTGCCGAAGTCTCGTAAGGCTCTGTCAATAGGTAACGCCATTTCAAAGCAAGCCTGAATTTACCGTTACCCATATATATCCCGGCGGTCTTGGAATGTGGATTTATCCTTACTTTGTGAACCCTGTCCGCTGTTTCTTTTCCGATAAGAGGAAAGCCGTATTTCGCCCATATCTGGCGCGGTGTGAATTGTGGGCGAATAATGCTAATGACAGCCCCGGCAGCTTGCGTCTGGCGCACAAACTTGATTATTTCGGGATATTCGTTGCCGGTATTGCAGAACACCGCGAGAATGTCCGGGAAAAGAACCCGGCAAAGGTGCAATAAAACCGTGCTGTCTTTCCCTCCCGAAAAGGAACAATAAACCTTATCAAGTCCACCTAAACGGGAAACAAAAGTGTCAATCGTTCCGAGGGTATGGTCGATTTTTTGTGATAGCGTCCAGCGTTGCCGGGCTTCCAGTGTCTTGCTATCCATAACGGTAACAGTTTAGAAAGGTAGTTTTCCCTGTTGCGGGGGTTGTGGGGGTGGATTCTTGATTCTGTCCGATTCGGCTACCGTGCGGAGATAAATCATTTCTTTCTGCACTTTCTTATGTGTAACCGGGTCTTCAATTCTCCGCATGATTCTCTGTCCGCTGTTGCATAGGTCTTGCGGATTCAGTTCTGCGACATATTCGCACGTATAGCAAAAGCCTTTCAGTGCTTTGGTAAACCTCTGCATTGACCATTTATGATTGCCGGAAAAACTCTTGAAGGCGTTAAACGCATCTTCCCTGACAATTTCGGTATTCAGGTGGTCGCCGTTTCCGTTCTCATCGACAGAGAAATACATTTCGGCCCAGTCTTGGAAGTTGTCGCCCATATCCCGGAGGAACTTGCGGAAAATGATATTGTCAATCCGTGGCTCGATTTTTACCGGCATATTCGCGACAGAAAGATAGAATCTGACGCATTGCATAAAGAAATTTATATCCGCTTCCCACTCGGCCTCTGTATATGTCGATGAATATAAATCCTTATTGAAATCGTCGTAAATACGTCGTGTTTCGAGATAATCGTTATCTTCAGTCTGCTGGTGGTAATAGTCGGAGAATACCACAAAAAGCATACGGCCGACGCTCGAACCGCCAAACTCTTTCGGTACGTAATTTGTGGTAAATGCGAACTTCGGGGCCTCGTTGAATTTCAACGTATAGGCGGAAACGTTCTTTGTGTTTATGGTGATGTCGGAAGTGATGTTGTCGTAAAACTGTTTGAACGGCAGATATTCGTCGCAGTCGTCAACTACCACGATTCCGAGGTGTTTGCTTATCTGCTCGAAAGCAAATTGATTTTCCAGTAACCGGGGATTGCGGCCGCTTATCTTCAGCCACCTTGTAATGTGTGAAAGAGCGCGGAACATGAATGATTTGCCGGAGCGTCCGTTACACTGGTCGTTCTCGCCCACGATATTATCCATGACGAACGGGGCCCATGCACGAGAATCCGATTTGAAACGGTGCAGCATAAACCCGATTGTAAAAATCTTGTTTATAAGACACTGTTTTTGTTCCTGTATCTCGGCAGGGGTCAGGCGAGGTCCGGCAATGTCGAATTTATGCTCCTTGCGGTAAGCCTCGATTTGCTCGGCAGTCCATTCGCCCGGCATTTGCTCCAGTTCCTTGCGCCAGTAGATACGGGAGGAGTTAATCAAATATCTGAAGTAATTGGAGGCGTGGGGGTAAACTTCGATGTTGAAATCTTCGCTGTCATAGCGTCCTTCCGGGTGCGTAATCTCGAACATATCGGGAAGGAATCGGACGTTATGAGGTATCACGTTTTCTTCCCACACATAGCGGCCTCCGACGGCTATACGGTTTTCGTGCTTGATTATCTCTTTGCCTGTTACTTCAGCCGAGAATGTCGGGAAGTAAAAGAACTGTGAACGTTCCGTGTAGTTGGTGAAATCCGGGTCGGCCTCCCGTAACGCCTCCAGAGAGGAAAGCGAAAGCGTAGGGGTTGATAATATCAGGTTGCGGAGTTCTCGCGGTTGTCGCGTATGAATAGACCATTTATGCACGAACTCGCGTATTTCTTTCGGGGTTACAAGCGTTACTATATTGCCGGTAATACGGATAAACTGCGTTCCGGGAGCGTGTTTGTCGCGGAGTGTGTAGAATCCGCTCAACATCAAAAATTCGTGTAGACAGGAAATGTCGATACTGTATTTGTAGCGGCCTTTGCTCTTTCCGTCCTCACCTTTGCCGCTTACCCATTGTTTAGTCCAGAACTTCGCCGGGGTGGCGAGTTCGAGAAGTCCGCGAAAGTCGCTGTTGCTTTTCCAAATCTCTATCCAGTCGCGGAAGTCTTTGCGAGGGTTGCCCCGGTGGTCACGGTAATTTGCGAGTTCGTCGGGTAGCCATATCGTATGAATGTCGATGAATCGCAAGGCAAGTTCCGTTCCTTTCACCCGGCCGGTCGTGTCGATGTCCGGGATATTGTAGACGGTTTCGACATATCTGGCTATCTGCCTGTATTCTTCTTCCGTAACCTTGTATGTCTCGGAGTTGAACCATAGCGGGTGGTAGCCGAGGGAACGGACGCAAATCGCGTCGCGCTCGCCGGAGCAAATGATGGCTTCCGGCAGTTTCTTTTCTTTGTACGGCTTGCCCTCGTTCGCCGGGTCTGAATTGAAGGCGCGTTCTTCAGCCTCGTTATAATCCCGGTAAGCTGCGATGAGTTCAAACAGTCCATTGATGTAACTTTGCGGCTTTTTACCTCTTGGCTGGTATTGGAATCGCCATTTCTTATCGACGTTAAGAGGCTCGTATATCTTATAAAATTTGTCTGCGTTACCTTTTTCGTCAACAAACCAACATTCCCGCATAAAAATCGGATAGTTCTCGTTGGAGAACTTGTGGATTGCTTCGCGGTTCTTTACCGATGTAAGACGTTTTACCCGGTACCAGTGCAACGCCTCCATGTGTTCCGGGGTAACACGTGGCCCCATTATGGCACATTGCGATTTCGTAAATTCTTGGTCTATATCCCATGTGCAGTCGCCCTCCGGCTGCTCTGCGGTGGCGGGTTCGCGTCTTATGTCCGGGCGATTGATTGAACGCGTTATCTCGTCCTGTATGTTGAACGTGGCCGCAAGGTCGAGGATTGCTTCAGTGAATGAAATGCCCTTCGCCTCCATGTGTATCTGTATCGGGTCAATGGCGCGGCCTTCACCTCCGAAGTCAGTCATTTTCCAGACCTTACCCTTATCTGTGTTGAATAGTTTTACCCGTGCGCTTGGTGTCCGTTCGTCAGGACGGGCGCGGAACGGTTTGTTTGTTCGTGCCGATTCCACGGCCTCCGGGTAATGCAGTGCGATGATACGGAGGCCGTCGTCGGTTGCCGCGTATAGCCTTTCAGGTGTTACCATATCATATTACAAGTTACATAATTACAAAAAATTATAGCGGTTTTTACCCCCCCCGATTTTCTGAAAATCGGTTGAGCCGGTTATAGTTCCGCAAAATTGCCGAGAATCAGCGGTCGAGAGAAGGACGGCCAAAACGTTGTCATTCATATTGGAAGATGTTTAATTGAATACAGTAGCCGAAAGACTTCAGCCGGGCTTCGATTCTTTCGGAGCGATTCACCTCCGGCACCGTGGCCACTCTTTGGTTCTTGGCAAAGACATAGCCACGGCGACGCGCATAGTAGCGGAGGTTATACAACGCTTTAGGTTCTTGCATTGGAAACAGAAACGTCGGTATCGTATATTGCCGATATGGCATTGCAAACTATGTCTGTGAGTTCGCCCATTGGGAGGTCATGAGTAATACGGACACAACCGTTTTTATCATCATCAAAGAACACTTCGGTGGCTATGATGTCTCCGGCTTCGTTGATTTTATCGGCGATTTTGAGTGGCAGACGTTTGTGTTTTATCGTCAGCATTGCGCGTTCTGCGCTGGCGTTCAGTATGGCGGAGTATGCGCCAAAGGTGATTTCTTTTTTCATTTTTCGAGTAGGTTAATATACCTCCCCGGAGGTCGGACGCTTACGCCTTCGCCCCTCCCTCCGGCTTGGTAATTGTGAATATTTCTTTTCCTGACACCTGAAGGCTCACACGGTTGATGTCTCTTTGCGAGGCCGGACGTATGGAACAGTTTCCATAAACCCAGTTGTTAACCGTGTGCAGCGGCACAAGGCAAGCGTCAACCAAAAGGTGCTTCGTCTTGTTATAGTCCTTGCGTGGCAAAGAATCAAGCCAACCGCGTAAAATTTCGTTTGGTGTGAGTGGTCTAATTTCTTGCTCCATTTGCTCAATTCAAAAATTTGTTGTAATTTTATTATGCAAATATAGCATCAAAATTACTATTCAGTAATTAAATCACTCTTAAAAATTGTTAACAATATAAATTTTAATGGCTAACTTAATACTAATCAGAGATTTGTGCGAGCGTAAGAAAATGACTATCCGCGAACTCGCGCAAAAGATTGGCCGCAATGAAAGCAGCATACAGAGCGCAATCCGTCGCGGTACTACCAACTCCACCACAATAGAGTTGATAGCAAAGGAATTAGGTGTTTCAGCCGGTATCTTCTTCGACGGATTCGACGGGGGAGAAGCAACTGCCGAACTGCGCCGCGAAATCGCTCACCTGAAGGAACTCCTGAAAGAAAAAGAACGTACCATCGAGATACTAATGAGCGACCGCAACGCTAAAAAATAGTCAAATGTCGGCGCAATGTCGGCACAATCAGCAATTAAACTACTGACTACTAAGGGGTGCAATGTGCCTGGTGGCACCACTTCTAAGAAAGTTAAATCGCTAATTCTTACAGAGTTGGCGATTTTTCTTTTAGTCACTACAGGGCGTAGTCACTATAATAGTCACTATCTAAATCGCTATAAACCACGATAAATCGGCTTGATTAAACTGTATTAAAAAGTAGCGTTTAATGGGTCAGCGGATTTTTCCGGTGGGCGGGAGAGAGTATCAAGAGTATAGTGTTATCTTTGCACAATGAAACCAGATCAACTGCTCAGAGCCATCCTACCCGAAGTCCTGATAGACAACTTCGATATTG